>ERZ827088.1745-NODE-1745-length-25330-cov-3.421840_pt1 | contig 25330 bp, 18 predicted proteins | sample MGYA00519922_ERZ827088 | MGnify/ENA primary metagenome ERZ827088 (study PRJEB31778, sample SAMEA3449254) | human gut metagenome | biome: human gut; feature: human-associated habitat; material: faeces | place: United Kingdom | collected 2010/2012 ...
GAGAGGGATTCGAACCCCCGGAACCTCTCAGTTCAACGGTTTTCAAGACCGCCGCGATCGACCACTCTGCCATCTCTCCTTACTTTACAGGAAAAACATATCCTCCCGAAAAGCGTTGCAAAGGTAACTGATTTTTCGATATTACCAAATAGTTTCTGTTTTTTTGTCTACCTTTGTTATTTGAAGGTAGTAACTCTCGGCATAATCTAAATAAATTTGGCTTCTGCTCTCATTTTTTCTACCTTTGCCGTCTCTTTTCCTGCTTTGCGCAGGTACAAGGCAGTTTTAGGGGTTGTTCCGGGTCCCGATCCGGGAAAAACGTTGTCAAAAAATGATATTCCTACAACTCTTTTGGACTTTTTTCAAAATCGGCTCATTTACCATAGGCGGAGGATATGCCATGGTCCCCATCATAGAAGAGGAGCTGGTGCGAAAAAAGAAATGGATCGACAGTTCGGAATTTGTCGATATTCTCGCTCTGTCCCAATCGGCACCGGGTATCTTGGCCGTAAACATATCGATCGTTACCGGCTACCGTATCCGCAAATTTACCGGAGCGGTAACCGCTACCCTCGGGACTGTCCTACCCTCGTTTATTATCATATTGCTCATTGCCATGTTTTTCAAGCAATTTCAGGACAATGAGGTAGTAGAGCGTATTTTCAAAGGCATACGTCCGGCCGTAGTCGCTCTCATCGCTGCTCCGGTATTCAAATTGGGCAAGTCGGCCCGTATAACCCGTTATAATCTGTGGATTCCCATTGCTGCGGCCCTGCTCATCTGGCTGTTCGGCTTCTCCCCAATATGGGTCGTATTGATAGCCGGTGCGGGAGGGTATCTCTACGGGAACATCAAGAGAAAGAGAGGTGCACAATGATGTGGTGGCAACTGTTCTACTCGTTTTTCAAAATCGGACTTTTCGGATTCGGCGGGGGGTACGCCATGCTCTCCATGATACAGGGCGAGGTCGTAACCCGACATGCTTGGCTTACCCCGCAAGAGTTTACCGACATTATAGCCATCAGCCAGATGACCCCCGGCCCTATCGGCATCAACTCGGCCACATACATCGGCTATACCGCCACTGGCAGTATATGGGGAGCAGCATTGGCGACATTTGCGCTGGTACTCCCTTCGTTTATCGTCATGCTCATTCTGTACAAGTTTTTCATGCGTTACCACGACAGTCTGCCGGTAACCGACACGTTTGCAGGATTACGTCCGGCCGTTATCGGGCTCATTGCATCGGCAGCTCTCGTGCTGATGAATACAGAGAATTTCGGTTCTCCCGGAGAAGACTTCCGCCAATTCCTTTTCAGCCTCGGTATCTTCGCCGCCGTTCTTACCGCCAACTTTTTTTTCAGAGTCAACGCCATACTTCTAATTATACTGGCCGGCATCGCCGGATTCCTAATCTATTGAATCATGAATTACGAAGAAACGCTGCAATATCTCTACCGGCAACTTCCCGTTTTCCAGCAAGTGGGACAATCGGCTTATAAACCGGGATTGGGCAACAGTCTCGCACTCGACCGGCTGGTAGGTTACCCCCACCGCCGCTATGCCACCATACATATCGCCGGGACCAACGGAAAAGGCTCGACCAGTCATGTTTTGGCTGCCGTCCTGCAAAAGAGCGGTTACAAAGTGGGTCTCTACACTTCACCCCATCTCATAGACTTCCGCGAACGCATACGGGTCAACGGCGAAATGATTACCCGGGAAGCCGTACTCGGATTTGTCGACAAGTACCTCGAACCGAGTCGGGAAATCCACCCGTCGTTTTTCGAGCTTACCATGATGATGGCTTTCGACTACTTCGCTTCCCGCCACGTCGATGTAGCCGTCATCGAAACGGGTTTGGGTGGCCGTCTCGACAGCACCAATATCATTACTCCCCGGGCATGCGTCATTACCAACATAAGTTACGACCACATGGCCCAACTTGGACACACGCTCACCTCTATCGCCCACGAAAAGGCCGGTATCATAAAAAGCGGTATTCCCGTCGTCATCGGGGAGGCCGAAGGTGATGTACGACGTGTTTTCGAAGAGAAAGCCCGCGAAGAGTCGGCCCCCATATATTTCGCTCAGGAAAGCGACGTATTGACTTCTTGTCGACCAGACGAAAACGGACAATGGGCTATCGACAGCAGGGACTACGGATACCTCACCTATGAACTGGGCGGCCTGTGCCAAGAAAAAAATGCGGCAACCATACTCTGCGCCTTGCGCATACTGCGACAACAGGGGTTTGCCATAACGCCCGAAGCCGTAAAAGAGGGATTCGCACATGTTACCACCCTCACCGGTCTGCAAGGCCGCTGGCAAAAAGTCGGCTCCCTGCCACCCGCCTATTGCGACACAGGCCACAATACGGGCGGATTCCGATATATCTCGCAGCAACTCGCAGGCATCAAGTGTCGCACGTTGCGCATCGTATTCGGTATGGTAAACGACAAAGACATTTCGGGCGTACTCTCCATGCTCCCCCGGGAGGCCGTCTACTACTTCACGCAAGCCTCCATTCCCCGGGCCATGCCGGCCAGTGTGATGCGCGACAAAGCTGCCGAATCCGGATTGAAAGGCGATGTCTACGATAGCGTTCCCGAAGCCTACCGTGCCGCATTACACGACAGCTGCGACGAAGATTTTGTCTTTATCGGCGGCAGCAGTTTTGTGGTAGCCGACTTGCTCGCTTTTTTAGAAGCGAACAAAAAAAACTAAAAACATCTCTCAAAGTTTTTTTATTCTCAAAATAGTATATATCTTTGCGACCAGATTCAAAAACAAATTAAATTATGAAAAAAACTTTACTCTCTTTATTCGCAGCATTTGGTATGCTGGCTTCTGTATGTGCTGAAAACGTCAGTGTTACAGTCGACAAAGCCGACTACACCGAAGATCCTCAAATAACAGGTTTTGCCATCACCGATAAAAACGACATACTTACGGGTACGGCCGCATTGGAATACGGAACACACGGCAATGGTATTTGGTCGATAACTTTTTATGTAAAAGAGGGAACGACAAAAGAAGCATTGGATGCCTCTGTTACATCAGACAGTTTTTCTTTCTCTCCGTCGGACCTGCAAGTTCAGTATTTAGGAAACTTTCTTGCTGGAGATTATACCGCCCCTATCTCTTCCAATGGCGTACTCTTCACGGTAGGCGAAATGCAGATTTGGGTCTATTATGAAGAAACGATGGAAGAGGTAGAAAAACCTGTCATCAATAACGGTTATCAAATTCCCAACTCCGATTTCGAGGCATGGGCTTCGGACAAAGAACCCGGAAACGGCTGGAACTCTTTTGCATCAGCAGTCGGTGATATGAGTTGGGCCTCCTCAATGTCTCCGGCTCCCCAAAAAGTAGAAGGTCGTAACAGTGGATCGGCCGTAGAATTAAATTCTAAAAATATTTTTGGTAAAAAAGCCAATGGAAATCTGACCACAGGAGCCATCAATATGGGTAGCATGACTCCCGAAGACTCCACAAAAAACTATAATTTTACCGACCTCGACAATGAAGGACACTACCTCCTTTTCAAAGGGACTCCCGACTCGGTATGCCTCTATGCCAAATTCATTTCGGGAGGAAGTGAAAACGGTCGAGGACGCTTTATCCTGCACGACAAATTCGAGTACCAAGATCCGGAACTGTCCGCCGACAGTGCCCACATGGTAGGAGACGCCACAATCCTGATTCCAGAATGCGGCGAATGGACCCGTTTCAGTGCGCCGTTCTCCTACACCGGAACGACCGTTCCCGAGGGAGAACAATATATGCTGGCTTCGCTCACGACCAATCCCAAAGCCGGCGGTTCGGCCAACGACACGCTTACCGTTGACGACATCGAGATCATCTACAACTCCAAGCTCGACTCCATCGTCATCGCAGGAACGGCACTGGAAGGATTCGATAAGGAAACTTACTCCTATACTGTAACGGGACAAACCCCGTCGGTCGACCAAATAACGGCTTATTCCGATGGTAAGGGCGCATCGGTCGATGTTGCAGTAAACGAGTCCGTTGCGACCATTACAGTCAAAGGAAACGACTTCGAGGTAAATCCCGAGAATCAACATGTCTATACCGTAACCTTCAATAACACCAGCGCTATCGATGTCGTAAATGCCGAAAACATCACGGTAAGTTACGCCAACGGCTTGATAACCGTCAACGGTGCGGAAGGCGCACAAGCCGAAGTCTATACGCTTGCCGGACAGAAAGTGGTTCAATTCATTTGCAACGGAACAACAAGCGTATCGCTCAACCAGGGCGCAGCATACATTGTCAAAGTCGGCAATTACCGTCAAACGATCATCGCGTTCTAATCGACCGTTTTCTCATAGGTAATAAAAAAGTCTGCTCGGATTTCGAGCAGACTTTTTTATTACCTATGAGAGATTCCCGTATATAGCGGAATGACCCAAATGTCATTCTGACAACTGCAAGGAGGAAAAATCCTCCACCCAACAAGTCTCTTGTCATTCTGAGGGGTATAACCCGACGAATCTCTATTCTGTGATGCAGCCCCCCACGGAGCAATGTCATTCTGAGGTGCGAAGTACCGAAGAATCTCCTGTTAAACGTATATTTCTCATGATATTCCTCGCTGACGCTTCGGAATGACAAGCATTTGGGAGTGTAAACATAATTCAAAAAAAGATGCTTCACACACGTCCGTCAACCAGACTCTGCAAAGCATCTCTTCTATAAAATAGAAAAACAGTAGTGTCGTTTTACTTCACGGCGATTACCTCAATTTCCACCAACGCCCCTTTGGGTAACTCTTTCACGGCAACAGCCGACCGTGCCGGAAACGAACCGCTGAATTGCGAAGCATATACCTCGTTCATCGGAACGAACAGAGACATATCGGCCAAAAAGACGGTCGTCTTCACTACATCATCGAACGTATATCCGGCTTCGGCAAGGACTGCCTTCAAATTGGCAAAAACCTGAGTCGTCTGTTCTTTGATACCTCCTTCTACAAATTGCGATGTAGCAGGATCGATAGGAATCTGTCCCGAGGTAAAAAGCATATTTCCGACCTGTATGGCCTGACTATACGGCCCGATGGCTGCAGGTGCAGCAGCAGTTGCGATAACGGTTTTCATAACAAAAAAAGTTTTAGAATTTATGGTACAAAGATAAAATTTTTCCCGATATTCCCCGAAACAAGGATATAACTTTTGCAAGAGTCATGGTCGAAAAATCCACCTCTCTTCCAAAATACCGCAACCCATACAAACCATCTTTCCAATAAAGGCCTATAAGACAAAGGGCTATAATAAATAACAGATAAGACGTCAAAAAAGAACAGTTTTTGCTTTTCTTGTTTTATCAAAAAAATGTATCTTTACAGCGAAACATAACCATATAAAAGAAAAACACCATGTATTTATTAGGATATGACATCGGCAGTTCATCGGTCAAGGCTTCGCTTGTCGATGCACAGACCGGTGTGTGCATAGCCAGCGACTTCTCTCCGAAACAAGAAATGGAGATCATCGCTCATAAAAGCGGCTGGGCCGAACAAGACCCCGAACGGTGGTGGGAAAATCTGCAAACCGCTACGCGTTCAATTTTAAATCAAGCCAACATCGACGGTTCTGAAATAAAAGCGATCGGTATCTCTTATCAAATGCACGGCCTTGTCGTTGTGGATAAAAATCAACATGTACTGCGACCGGCCATTATTTGGTGCGACAGCCGTGCCGTACCCTACGGAGAAAACGCATTCCGCACGTTAGGCGAAAAATTCTGTCTCGAACATCTGCTTAACTCTCCGGGAAATTTCACGGCCTCGAAACTGGCGTGGATCAAAGAAAACGAGCCGGAAATTTTCGAGAAAATAGATAAAATCATGCTCCCGGGCGACTATATCGCCATGCGGCTGACAAATGAGGTATGCACTACCGTATCGGGGCTATCAGAAGGTATATTTTGGGACTTCAAGAACGCTTGCGTATCGAAAGAGTTATTGGCACATTACGGGTTCGATGAAAGCATTATCGCCAAAATCGTTCCTACATTCGGCGTGCAGGGAGCCGTCAGTTCCCATGCCGCACAATTGTTGGGACTCACAGCCGGTACTCCTGTTACCTACCGAGCCGGAGACCAACCCAACAACGCTCTGTCGCTCAATGTATTCAATCCGGGAGAAATTGCATCGACAGCCGGAACATCGGGTGTCGTATACGGTATCAACGGGTCGGTCAATTACGATCCCCTATCGCGCGTCAATACTTTTGCGCATGTAAACCATAAAAAGGGACAGACCCGGCTGGGTGTGTTGCTTTGCATCAACGGAACGGGCATTCTCAATTCATGGATAAAACGCAACATCGCTCCCGAAGATACTTCTTATTCGAGCATGAACCTGCTGGCATCGCAAGTAGACATCGGTTGCGACGGAGTGAGTATCGTGCCATTCGGCAACGGTGCCGAACGTATCCTGCAAAATAAAGAAATCGGCGCGTCGATTCACGGCATCAACTACAACCGGCACGACCGTTATCATCTCATGCGCGCAGCCCAAGAGGGTATTGTATTCTCCTTTAAATACGGTATGGAAATCATGCAAGGCATAGGCATCGACATACGCACGATAAAGGCCGGACATGCCAACATGTTCCTGAGTCCGATTTTCCGCGACACATTGGCGGGAGTAACCGAGGCAACAATAGAACTATACGATACCGACGGATCGGTAGGTGCCGCCAAAGGAGCCGGTATAGGAGCCGGAATCTACAAATCGACCGAAGAGGCTTTCTCTTCCCTGAAAAAAATTCAGATCATAGAACCCGACACCAAAAATATAGCAGCTTACCAAGAGGCATACGCCCGCTGGAAAGGCATATTAGAAACCCTTATAAAATAATCTCAATATCAAAACAAATAACACGATTATGGCAACAAAAGAGTATTTTCCTCAAATAGGAAAAATCAAATTCGAAGGTAAAGAAAGTAAAAATCCTCTGGCATTCCGTTATTACGATCCCGAAAAAGTCATCAACGGAAAGAAAATGAAAGATTGGCTGCGTTTCTCTATGGCATGGTGGCACACCCTCTGCGCCGAAGGTGGCGACCAATTCGGCGGCGGAACAAAAAAGTTCCCGTGGAACGAAGGTGCAACAGCGCTGGAACGTGCCAAAAACAAAATGGACGCCGGTTTTGAAATCATGCAAAAGATAGGCATCGAATTCTATTGTTTTCATGATGTAGACCTTATCGAAGAAGGTAACAGCATCGAAGAATATGAAGCCAACATGAAAGAAATCGTGGCTTACGCCAAACAAAAACAAGCCGAGACCGGTATCAAATTATTGTGGGGTACTGCCAATGTATTCGGCCACGCCCGCTATATGAACGGTGCGGCTACCAACCCCGACTTTGATGTCGTAGCCCGCGCTGCCGTACAAATCAAAAACGCCATCGACGCAACCATCGAACTGGGCGGATCGAATTATGTATTCTGGGGCGGCCGCGAAGGTTATATGTCTCTGCTCAATACCGATCAAAAACGGGAGAAAGAGCATTTGGCCATGATGCTCACCATCGCTCGCGACTATGCCCGTGCAAAAGGTTTCAAAGGTACTTTCCTCATCGAACCGAAACCTATGGAACCGACCAAACATCAATATGACGTGGATACCGAAACGGTTATCGGCTTCTTGAAAGCACACAACCTCGACAAAGATTTCAAAGTAAACATTGAGGTAAATCACGCTACTCTCGCCGGTCATACTTTCGAACACGAACTGGCCGTAGCCGTAGATAACGGTATGCTGGGATCGATCGATGCCAACCGGGGTGATTATCAGAACGGATGGGATACCGACCAATTCCCCATCGACAACTACGAACTCACGCAAGCCATGATGCAGATTATCCGCAATGGCGGTCTCGGTAACGGAGGTATGAACTTTGACGCTAAAACCCGTCGTAACTCGACCGACCTCGAAGATATTTTCATTGCCCACATCGCCGGCATGGACGTTATGGCTCGTGCCCTCGAAAGCGCAGCCAACCTACTCAACGAGTCGCCCTACAAAAAAATGTTGGCCGACCGCTACGCCTCGTTCGACTCGGGCAAGGGTAAAGAATTCGAAGATGGCAAACTTAAACTCGAAGATGTCGTTGCATATGCCAAAACCAAAGGCGAACCCAAACAAACCAGCGGCAAACAAGAGTTGTACGAGGCTATCCTCAACATGTATTGCTAACCCTTACATGGCTGCACGATAAATCAGTGTTTAGCGACAAAATCGAGCCACCCGCCGAAATTTGTCGCTAAACATTTTATCATACCAAATGTCAACTTCTAAATCAATAAAACAATATCATGAACTACGCAGAAAAGGGCGATAAAGCCTATCTTATTTCTATCGTGATGGTGGCTGTCATCGGAGGATTGTTATTCGGATACGACACGGCCGTCATCTCAGGAGCAGAAAAAGGTCTTCAAGCCTTCTTTATGGGAGCAAAAGACTTCGTTTACTCCGATGCCATACACGGTATAACATCTTCCAGCGCATTGATCGGTTGTATTATCGGTAGCGCCATTTCGGGACTACTGGCATCGAATCTGGGACGTAAAAAAACACTTTTCATAGCCGGTATCTGTTACCTCTTATCGGCTCTTGGGTCTTATTATCCGGAATTTCTTTTCTTCGAATACGGCAAACCCAGTCTCGACCTGCTCATCGCATTCAATTTCTACCGGGTATTAGGCGGTATAGGTGTAGGTCTTGCCTCGGCTATATGCCCCATGTATATAGCAGAAATCGCCCCCAGTAACATTAGGGGAACTCTTGTATCGTGGAACCAATTTGCCATCATCTTCGGACAACTTGTCGTTTACTTTGTCAACTTCCTTATCTTGGGCGACAACATCAATCCCGTCGTGAAAGCCATAGATGGAGTAAATCAAATCTTAAACCCCGGAGAATCGATTTGGGTTACCGAAACAGGTTGGCGCCTGATGTTCGGTAGCGAAGCATTCCCCGCCGCACTTTTCTCATTGCTCGTACTGCTCGTTCCCGAAACGCCCCGTTATCTGGCAATGACCGGTCGTGACGAAAAAGCGCTCTCGGTTCTGAGCCGTATCAACGGAATAGCTCAAGCCAAAATCATTCTGGCCGACATCAAAGCCACTGCTCACGAAAAAACCGAAAAACTGTTTACTTACGGCTGGATGGTCATCTTCATCGGCATCATGCTCAGCGTGTTCCAACAAGCCGTAGGTATCAACGCGGTACTTTATTTTGCGCCTCGTATTTTCGAAAGCATGGGTATGGGCAACCCCATGATACAAACTGTCATTATGGGTATCGTCAATATCTCATTTACTCTCGTTGCCGTATTCACCGTCGAAAAATTCGGTCGTAAACCTCTGCTTATCACCGGTTCCATAGGTATGGGAATAGGAGCATTTAGTGTTGCTCTCTGTAACATCGTATCATTACCTCCTATCATTTCTGTTATTAGCATTATGGTGTATTCGGCATCATTTATGTTCTCTTGGGGACCAATATGCTGGGTGCTTATCGCCGAAATCTTCCCCAACACCATACGTGGAGCCGCCGTTGCCATTGCCGTTGCATTCCAATGGATATTCAACTTCATCGTATCGTCGACTTTCGTTCCCATGTATAACATGAGCGTAGGCGATATGGGCGACAAATTCGGACACATGTTTGCTTACGCCCTTTACGGCATCATCTGTGTCATAGCCGCCATCTTCGTATGGAAACTCGTCCCCGAAACCAAAGGCAAGACACTCGAAGATATGAGTAAATTGTGGAAAAACCGTAAAAATCATATATAGGAATAATTACTGCTAATTTCCCGAAAGAAGTGAGTAGCTGACAAGAACTTGTCAGCTACTCACCTTTTTCTATCAATACATTTGCCACTCATATACGAAACGAAAATTTTCTATCAGCAGTTCCCTTATTATCCTGAAATACAAAAAACGAAAGAATTTTATCGCAAATAAAATTTCCCCGCATACACTTAATAAGTAATCATGACTATAAGAGAAGAAAAATAGACTCTCTATTGAACACCTTTTCGAAGTCTTCCGCCGCCCCTTTGTGATGACACGATTACAAAAGAAAAAAACAGTCCTTTAACAAAAGATTCCTCGCATGTTTGCATCTGCCCGGAAGGACATATGATTGTCATTCTAAACGAAGCGAAAGCGTAGTGAAGAATCTCATACCAAGCAGTACATTTTGCATGGAACGAAGTAAAACGAAGAATCTCTGCCGATAGAGAGGCGGGGATTCCTCACATTCGGACAAAGCCGATAAGAAAACTTTGGGAATTTCTTCACCGGCTTACCCACCTCACACGGAATGACAAAATGTCATCTCAAATGTATGGAACGAGGTTCGCTTGGAAAATCCTGCGAGTTTATCGTATTTTTACAATCGATTTTATGAAGAGACGTTGGTAGAACAACCGAAATACCGTATCTTTGTATTTTAACAGCAGGACAGTCTGTCGCTCGTGGAAACGCGAGAGGAAAGTCCGGGCAACACAGGGCACCATATTTCTTAACGGGAAGCTGTCTGTAAAGGCAGAGTAGCGTAACAGAAAATAACCGCTGCTTCGGCAGCAAGGGTGAAAAGGTGAGGTAAGAGCTCACCGGTCTTTGTGGCGACACAGAGAGCCGTACGTCTTATGGGTTGCAAGGTTATGTACACCGGCGCTATCAGGGCTGCTCGTCCGATGCCGGGGGGTAAACCGCTTGATCTTTATGGCAACATAAAGGCTAGATAAATGACAGACGCTTTCTCTCGGGAAAGTACAGAACCCGGCTTATCGTCCTGCTGTTTTTTTAATAAAACTTCCGGCATGGCAGCGACAAAACAAAAAAAATGGCGCATTATTTTTCGTCGGACATATCGGTTTATCATATATGATATGTGGCGTATTACGGGAAATGAAGTTTCCGGTAGCCGCCATCGGCTCATCAATCTGATGAAGACCATTTATCTCTCGATACAACGTTTTATCGCCGATGATTTGCAGGCACGCGCCGCCGCACTCACGTTCAATACGTTGCTGGCCATTGTTCCGGCGCTGGCATTGGTCTTTGCCGTAGCAAAAGGATTTGGTTTCCAGACCATCGTACAAAGTCAATTGTTCGACTACTTCCCCGCTCAGCGAGAGGCTTTGGAGCAGGCCATGACTTTTGTCGATTCTTATTTAGCGCAAACCAAAGACGGCATTTTTGTGGGAGTGGGTATCCTTTTCCTCATGTGGTCGGTCGTGAGTCTGCTGAATAGCGTCGAGACGACATTCAACGATATATGGCAGGTGTCAAAACAGCGATCGATATATCGTAAAATTGTCGATTATATCGCTATTATGGTGTTGTTGCCCATTTTGATGATCGTTGCCGGCGGATTGTCGATTTTCGTTACATCGGGTATCGATACCAAACCGATGTTGGCTTTTTTGAGTCCTGTGTTGCGTTTTGTATTGGCGATAAGTCCTTATATTTTGACTTGTATCGTTTTTACGGCTTTATATATTTTGGTTCCCAATACGAGGGTCAAGTTTTGGAATGCTCTGGTATCGGGGGTAATATGCGGCTTGTCGTTCCAGTTGTTGCAGTTTGTCTATATCAGCGGTCAGGTATGGGTTTCTCGTTACAATGCCATATACGGCAGTTTTGCTTTCCTGCTTTTGTTTCTGTTATGGATGTGGATTTCGTGGCTCATTTGCCTTTTCGGGGCGGTTCTTTCGTATTCTTCCCAAAACGTCGAAAAATTCAATTTCGATAAAGACATAAAAAATATCAGCCGTAGATATAAAGATTTTGTCGTACTGGTGGTTGTTTCGGTCATCGTACAGCGTTTTGTACGGGGAGAGGCTCCGCTCACCCGACATCAGATAGCGTCGTCTTATCGCATACCAGTACGCCTTACGGGACAGGTCTTGCAACAGTTGTTGGAGGCCAAAATCATACGAGGTACACCTACCTCCGACGAACGTGTGTGGGCATATATGCCGGCAATCGATGTGTCGAGATTAAGTGTGGGCATGCTTTTAAGGCGTCTCGACCGTAACGGGTCGGAAAATTTCAAGATCGACCGCCGTCTTTATCATAAGCAGTGGCGGGCTATGCTCGATACTCGGGAGGCCTCGTATCTCAAAGGCGATACGATGCTGGTAAAAGATTTGGATTTCAATTCTTTCATGAAAGATATAAAAATTGAAGAGTAGATAAGCATTTAAATAAGATGTGGTATGAGCGTACTGGGTAATATTATTTGGCTGGTTTTCGGAGGCTTCTTCATGGCTTTGGAATATTTGGTATCTGGTTTTTTATTATGCTGTACCATCATCGGTATACCTTTCGGGTTACAGGTTTTCAAGATAGGATTGGTAGCCCTTTTGCCTTTCAGTCAAACAACTGTTGTCGAGGAAGGTAGCCGCAGTTGCCTCGAAATCATCATGAATGTGATTTGGTTTTTTATCGGGGGCATTTGGATTGCATTGAGTCATCTTGGCTGGGGATTACTTTTCTGTATTACGATTGTGGGCATTCCGTTCGGTATCCAGCATTTCAAGCTCATGCGGGTGGCTTTGTTTCCTTTTGGCCGGACGGTTATCCCTTCTTGAAGTTCTCCTTTTTGTGATATAATCGAAAGTAGAGTCCGAAACCTGTTTTTTATTTCGGCTCTTTGTCGTTTCGAGTGTATGTAAGGAATCTCAAATAAGATGTTTTCTTTGGATATGAGATTCTTCACTCGGCTCGTGCTACGTTCAGAATGACATATATTTTCAAGAACGATAGTTTCTTGTCATTCCGATGTACCAGCGAGGAATTTCATAACTTTTTTACAAATATTGTCATTCCGAATAGATATGAGGAATCTCATGAGAAATATACGTTTAACAGGAGATTCTTCTGAGTTATATCCCTCAGAATGACATCAATGTCATCTCGAACGAAGCTGAGAGATCTCATGCAAAATATACTGCTTGGTATGAGATTCTTCACTTCGCTCACACTACATTCAGAATGACATTTCTGTCATTTACAACAGACAATTCGGTTAAGGGCTGTTAAGCATATAAAGGTCTCTATTAAAAATAGCTAAGCCGTATAATAAAGGGAAACATCGGCACGTATATTGTATTAAATTTAACGAGTACAAATCTTAAAATCAAATTTATTATTAACAATTAATCTATATCGACATGACATCTTTCAAGAAAACCCTACTCTCTTTTTTACTGGTCGCCGGTATAAGTTCGGGCATAAGCATCGCATTATTTTCTGCCATGCAAGAAAAGAACGACGACACTTCATCGCTCACCGATACGACGACACCTAACAGTACATACGCAACACCCACGGCATTTACACCGGTAGTCTCACGCCCTGCTGTGGAAAACGACTTCACCCAAGCCGCAGCCAATACAGTAAATGCCGTCGTGAGCATCAAGTCGACCACGGTACAACAACGCTCGTCGAACAGTATGGAGGAAGAATTTTTTAGATATTTCTTCGGACAAGGACGTCGCGATTACGCACCGCAACCCCGCATAGGAATGGGATCGGGTGTAATCATTTCGGAAGACGGATACATTGTTACCAATAACCACGTAATCAACCAAGCCGACAAGATAGAGGTTACACTCAATGACAAACGCTCGTTCGAGGCGACCCTCATAGGCAGTGATGCGTCGACCGACATCGCTTTACTGAAAATCGATGCCGAGAAACTCCCCATCGTAAAATTCGGCGACTCCGACAAATTGCAGGTGGGAGAATGGGTTCTCGCCGTAGGTAACCCGTTCCAGCTCAACTCTACCGTTACGGCAGGCATCGTCAGTGCAAAGTCGCGTAATCTGGGTATGCTCTCACCCAACAGCCGACTGGGTATAGAATCGTTTATCCAAACCGATGCCGCAGTCAATCCCGGTAACAGCGGCGGAGCGTTGGTAAACACTTCGGGCGAACTGGTGGGCATCAACACCGCCATTTATTCCGAAACAGGGAACTACGCCGGTTACTCCTTTGCCATACCCACCAGCATCGTGAGCAAGGTCATTACTGACCTGAAACAGTACGGTACCGTACAACGGGCCATGCTGGGTGTCTCTATCATGGAAATGAACGACCATCTTGCCAAAGAAAAGAAAATAGATCTACGCAAGGGCGTATATGTTGCCGAAGTGAGCGAACGCAGTGCAGCTATGGAAGCCGATCTCAAACCGGGTGATGTAATTGTCGCCATAAACGGCGTAGCCACACCTACCGTAGCCATCTTGCAAGAACAGATTGCCCGTTATCGTCCCGGTGATAAAGTGAAAATCGAATTTTTCCGCGGAAAAGACAAGAAACAATCCGATGCGGTATTGAAAAACAGCTATGGCAATACCGACGTTACCAAAGCCACCAATATCGACATGCTGGGAGCAACCCTCAAAGAAGCCGGAGACTCCGTAAAAGCCAAACTCCGCATACGCGGCGGTGTAGAAGTAGTCAAGGTAAAAGAAGGACAATTCAAGAAAGCCGGCATACACGACGGATTTATCATTCTCGACATCAACGGGACAAAAATCATGAACGTAAAAGATGTCGAATCGGTATTCCAGTCTCTCATGAGAGGAGATGCCCGCGATAAAGTCATGTTTATCAAAGGGCTCTATCAAAACGGACGTGCCTCGTACTACGCTGTCCCGCTCGTCGATTGAGAAAAACAGCAACAACTGTCCGGAGTGTACAATAAAATAGCACTCCGGCAGTTACTTATATAAACCCTCTTTTCTTAAAAATTACATCAACGGGGAACATTATATGGCAAAAATATATTATATTTGCGTCCCCAAATTTATTCTGCGGAATGAGACAATTAAAAATCACAAAATCAATCACCAACAGGGAGAGCGCGTCTCTTGACAAATATCTACAGGAAATAGGTCGCGAGGACTTGATTTCGGTAGAAGAAGAGGTAGAACTCGCCCAGCGCATCAAAAAAGGCGACCGTGTCGCTTTGGAAAAGCTCACACGGGCCAATCTGCGTTTTGTCGTCTCGGTTGCCAAACAGTACCAAAATCAAGGGCTCAGCCTGCCCGACCTTATCAATGAAGGTAATTTGGGACTGATAAAAGCCGCCGAAAAATTCGATGAAACCCGCGGATTCAAATTTATTTCTTACGCTGTGTGGTGGATTCGTCAGTCCATTCTTCAAGCATTGGCCGAGCAGTCGCGTATCGTTCGCTTGCCTTTGAACCAAGTCGGTTCGCTCAACAAAATCAGCAAAGCATTCTCAAAATTCGAACAAGAGAACGAACGCCGCCCCTCGCCCGAAGAACTGGCCAAAGAGCTGGACATTCCCGTCGACAAAATCTCCGACACGATGAAAGTATCGGGTCGGCACATTTCGGTCGATGCGCCTTTTGTCGAAGGCGAAGACAACAGTCTGCTCGACGTCTTGGTCAATGACGACTCCCCCATCGCCGACCGCTCGTTGATAAACGAGTCGCTCGCCAAAGAAATAGACCGTGCGCTGGCCACCCTCACCGAACGCGAAAGCGACATCATCAAGATGTTTTTCGGCATCGGGTGTCAGGAAATGACGTTGGAAGAAATCGGCGACAAATTCGGATTGACCCGCGAACGCGTACGTCAAATCAAGGAAAAAGCCATTCGCCGCCTGCGTCAAAGCTCTCGCAGCAAATTGCTCAAGACCTATTTGGGATAAAATCGGATTATTTTTTATAACGAAAGGCCGCTCTTTACGAGCGGCCTTTCGTCGTTATATAGGGCAAGCTATATGATTACCTTACATGTTTCATCCCCTATTTTTACCAAATAAAGACCTTGTCCTAAATAGGGGATATCTCCGGCTATCCCCTTATATATTTGCCGACCATTAATCGAATATATTTCAATTATGGTATCGACCAGCACACCGCTCACAGACAAACGCCCGTCGGGCAACACATAAAAGCGTAATTCCTTTTCATCTCCATCTACCATATCCACATTAAGAAGAGATGTCTCTATAACATCTATTCCATATGCCATTTTATATCTATCTCCTGCCCCCAATGGTACATACCACTCCACACCCGAAGAGACAGCACCCTCATAAAGGGAGTATATACCCAAATAATTTCTTTCCGGAGGATTCATAGACTGCGACATAATCGCCGTCAAACTTCCGGGCAAAGCCCTATATCCGATTATTTTCAGTGTCGTAGGCAGATGTATTGATTTCAGATCTTTAACATAGTAAAAAGCATAACTAGCAATCGTATCCACCCCCTCCGGCACATCATACTTCACTGATGTTCTACCTTCGGGATAATACAGCAAATCATTTTTCCCTTTATCGAACAATACACCATCAATATCGGAATAATATTTGTTATCGGGCGAGACAACCACCCTTTGTAAATTGCGACAACCATATATTGCTCTAACCTTTTCACATGGTCCCCAATACGCATATCCAATTGTTGCCGCATAGGGCTTTTGATCGATTTTCGTTACTCCGGCCGGTATATATATTTCAGACAAACGAGTACAGTAGCCAAAAGTACTTCTTCCAATGGTTTTCAAACCTTCCCCCAACACAACCGTTTGTAAACTACCACAACTGATAAATGTGTTATAAAGAGTATTAACACTATCAGGAACAATAACCGATACCAGATTATTACAGTACGAAAACGCACCATAGCCTATCATCTTCAAAGACTTAGGCAAGTTTATTTCTTTCAAACCTGTACATGAAAATGCTACACTGCCGATATTTTGCAACTCCTGAGGTAAATTTATATGTTTCAAATTTTCACAATCCTCAAACATACCGTCTGGTATTTCTTTCAAACTTTCCGGCAAAATCACTCTTTCGAGATTACTACATCCTGCAAATGCATATGCATTCACCGAAGTAACCCCTTCGCCTATATTCACACCCCTCAAATTTTTATTATTCACAAATACAGCACGTCCCAAATATCCATATGAGCCGGGTATATCCAAATCTGTTATCAGTTTATTATTCAAGTATATCGCAACACTATCCGGATACTCTCCTTCAAAATCTGTATGACACCAAGCCTCCAAGTCTGAAACATATACAGAGAAATTTTTTCCTATACAATCTTCTCTTAGGAGTATTCTTTTCACTGTGGAAGGAACCGACAATGCTGCCAATTTCTTTTTTAGCGTCTTGCCTTTTTCCAATAAAATAGATTTCACACTATACAAATCATCTAAAATCTTAACAGAATCAGGGATTATAAGATGCGTCGTCTCTATAAAACCCACGACATCTACAGCCAGAGCTTCTTCCCTACTCATTCTATAAGATATAGAATCTATCAAAAACACCTTATCGTAAAAATCATCTACGATCAACTTCAAACGAGCGTTTAAAAACAACCCATCTTCCGTTGTTGCAAGAATTGTTACCACACCCTTACTTTGCGCCGTTACAACCGCCATACTATCATTTACAGCTTTTACCGTTGCCACATTCTCATCGTCCGATATCCAAAAGACAGACTTCTGGGTTGCATTAACCGGTAAAAATTTACATGTAAGAGTCAATTTCTGTCCCAAAAAGAGTGTATCTATCGACGGAGAGATCGTTATCGATGAAACCGGAATATCTTCTACCAACGGAACTGCCTGTGTCGTAAATGACAAGCAACACATCGCCACCCACACAAGCCACCAATTCTTATTTTCACGCTTTCTCATAAGACGAAAATTTAAAGGTTACTTCTCGAAAGATAAGTATTTTTTCGGTAAAATCAAATTTTTCAAGGACAAAAAACAAGGTATCGGATCTCTCGATATACACATGGTTCTTCGGAAATTCTTGGTGCATATCGTTACCCGAGAACCTTATGATTTCCAAAAAACTCATGGAGTACGACAACAAGACGCGAAAAGGCCGCTCTTTACGAGCGGCCTTTCGTCGTTATATATAAGATAAATACGCTGCATTACAGTACCACTTTGCGGGTTGTACCGCCCACATTCACTATATACATCGCTCCGGCAGGGAGCACTATTTCTACACGTCCATCGGCAGGAACAACCGTTTCCCGAACGACGATCCCCGCCGTATTATATACCGTAACACTCCGGCCCGACTCCGCCCCGGAGACCACGATCGATCCCTCGGAGGCATATACCTTTACAAGGTCTTCATCGACACCGGTCATTCCGGTCGAAGGCATTTCCCGAATGTTTTGAAAATTGCTCCACCCCGTTGCATTCCGATAGGCTTGCAGCGACCCGTTCGGAACATATAGGGTCGCATAGGCATAATCATTCGGTCCAAACATATATTCCGATCCGTCCGGCGGTGTAACTGCCAATATTTTTACTGTATCCAAATTATGACATATAAAAGCACCTTCATCAATTCGGGTAACACCCCGACCAATAGTCAAGATCCTCAAATCCACATTTGAAAAAGCAAACTCACCTATTGTTTTTATATTATCCGGAATAACCAAATCGGTAAAAGGGCAACCGGCAAAAAGGTAATCCGATATAGATGTCCACGTCCCGGGAATTTTTATCGACTTCAACGCGCAAGCCGTAAAACTTTGATAACCAATACTCACACCATCCAGCGAAATCTCGGTCAATCCGCACTGGAAAAATGCCCTATCTCCGATTTCCTGAACGTTTTCAAGATTTATCGATGTCAATCGCGAACATTTCTCAAAGGCACCATCACTTATTTTTCTAATAGCTCTGGGTAGCGTTACAGATTTTATGCGATCACACTCCGAAAAAACGTTCGAATCAAGACCTCGTACAGCATAAGATTTTCCTTTATAATATACCGTATCGGGAATACGCACAACCTCCATATCATTATATTGTATATTGAAAGCACGCGTAAGTACTGCACTAGAAGATGTAAGGTAATAATAAAACCCATCTATCAATTGAATATAAGGGTCCTCATTTTCTGCTTTTACCGGCATCGCCATACACAAAAACGACATTGCCCACAAAATAACACACCTTTTCATACGATTAAAATTTTTAGAAAACGTCGTAAGATATAAAATTTCTACCTAAATTGCAAAATTTCTGACGAAAATATCGATCCTTTCCTCAAAAACAAAGTCAGCCGGATAATTTCCGGCTGACTTTTCATCAAATCATCTTCACCAAATTCTAATTAAATCCTTCATAGACAATTTCAGAATTTTCAATAAAGAGTACACCATCTATTTCCAGTTTTGTTACCTCACTTGCTATTAAATCACTAAGCAACAAATTATCGCAATCCAACAAGAATTGCTGATGGTTATCATCGGTATTGACACAAATTATACTTTGTCTGTTTTCTTTGTCTTCATCTTCTGCCGGAAAACAAACAGATTGGTCTTTTACCATAAAATACAGATCCGAGCCCTTTAAATTTATCGGAAACTCTATCGACAACACACAAGAGCCTTTGAATGCTCGAGCGTCTTCCGTCCATGTAAACCATGTATTTTTACTTCCGGCATTGTTGGAAAAAACATAACACTTCGGTGGCAGATCGGTCAGGTCTCCTTCGAAGTTACACTCCGACGCATATACCCCTTCAAGTTCGGCAAAGCCACTCAGCGCACTCAAATTCCCCCCGATGGAAGTATAAGATATAGACAATTTTTTAAGCCCCGTAAAGCCTTGTAAAACCGATAAATCGCCCGTAATACCTCTGTGTTCTGTCCCATACATGCCCGACAATGTTAAATTTGTCAATTCCTTATGGGTCATATTCCGCAAAGGTTCAATGGAAAATTTCATATCCGATCCTGCTCGCGAATCGACTTCCAACGTCTTCAACGGGCACTCTTTGAGGTCGTTCAAGTCCAACCGGAAACCGGCACCGCGCACAAACAACGCTTGAAGAGCCGTCATACCCCGTAACACGCTCGAGTCGCCAACCATCTCGCCATTGATGCAGATTGTCTCTAAACGGCTGCAATATTCCAAACTTTTCATATCAAAAGCCCCCATTGTACAAGTCGGGGAATCCAAATACCTCAAATCGTATTTGTTGGAAATGACAATATCGAATTCCTGATATTCTGTCGCCACAGAGGTTTGATAAATAGGGTTTGGAAATTCGGAGTTGTTTACAATAGTCAAGGAACCGTCGCTGAACGTCGGATTACCCTTGACGACATTGGCAATCGTAGCGGTTACTTTGCCTCCAAGAACAGCCTGTATCGTAAACAAACTCTGTTCTCCTTCGTTCAACACAATGTGGAATTTCATATCACCCACTTTCAGCAGGGAGGTATCGGTTACCTTTCCCGGCAACTTCGTTACTAAACAATTATTCATAATTTCGTCGGATTTAATGATCGGTTATTATCTTGGGTTATCTTTATAAAACTCATCGGCTCGACCCGCATGTTGTCGACAGTTACGACCACTGCCGGCTCTATGGTTTTCAGCTCGATGAGCTTGACTTTGGAGGCATCGGCACACAGGCACAAGCGCCCCCTCGAATTGATTTGCAAAAACAGCGCAATATCGGCCTGCAAATCGAGAGCTTTGAAAATCCATTCGCTCGAAATCACGGCATCGGGCGTATACTCTTCAAAATCCTTCACCGTTTTACGGCAAGTGAGCGAATACTCATTCTTGCATATCGTGCCGTCGATGCGTTTTACCCACACGGTCATAAAGGCATCGAACGGGCGTTTTATCTCGGCATACTCTACGGTATGGTTCTCGCCCGAGGCAAAATAAGGTGCATAAATAGGTACAATCATAATTTTACATTTTTATAAATATTCCATACATTCTATCGGCAATCTCGGAACCACCATTGCAAAGGACATACTTTCTCTCGCCGACTACCAAATCGGGCACATCGCTGCACCCGGCAGCCTCATACCAATCGCAAATGCGATCCCAGTACCATACACAGATGTACTCGAAATTCATCTTTCGGGCAAACTCGGCAAAAGCTGTCCAAAACAAAATCATGGCGTCTCCGTAATACGCACCCACATCTGATTCTTTGTACGCTTCGGGGGCACGTAACGCCCGAAGAGCCGGACGGGTCCCGATCTCGGAGAGGACAATACCGCTCATATCGTATCGCCCCTGCCAAAAAGTTCCTATCGTCGCCAAACGCTCATCCATCAACTTCACCAAGTCGTCGGTCGGTGTGGAGCGGCCGTCTTTAAACGACAGCGAGGGATAGATATTGAACGCCGGTTTCAAACAGTCGTAAAGACAGGGATCGGCATTAGCCATCTGGTATTCGCCCGCAAATGAGCAACGGGCTGTTTTACCCATAGCATTCACTTCCTGGGCCAAATCCCGAATGATAGACACATGGGTCGAACCGCTATCGGTCAAATCGCCCCGCTCATTGACGATATACACATCTTGAAAATCGGGAACACCAAGCTTGGCAAGCTGTTCACTTAACCGTTCGACATATGCGCATATATACTCTTTATATTTAGGCATATCATTACCACCCTTATCCTTATCTTCGTTCCATTCGTCTCCTGCATGGATTTTTATGGCTTTTACCGACAATCCGTTCAAGTATATCTCCTTTGCCAAATCGTCCGGTTTATTACGATATTTAGGATTTCGCCAATAACCACTCATATAACACGACCCATTGAAAATGGAATCTGTATCTGTGTTTGTTTTTTCATCATCATATACATCATTCTCTGTTTCTTTGATTGAATAATCATTTCGGGCATACATCGTAATGATGCAGTCGGTAATACCCAAGTTACGGGCAAGACGCATCGCGTTGTTTATCCCGTTACTGTCGTATTTGTAGTCCGACATTCTGATTTCGTAATTGTAACACAAGGGGGTATGCCGATTTATCACATCGCCTCGAACGGTGATTTCCTGCCCGTAGATATTATATATCTTCCCGATAATGTCGATTTCGTAAGGCGTATTGACAAATGTACTGCCTTGTTTCGATACCTCGCTCGTGGCACGAGGAAGATTTATCACCTTGGTTTTATTGCTGAGAATCGTGCCGTTGGTAAATGTACCGCCGTTGAACCACAGAACACAATCATCGGGTATGCGCACAACACGTCCGCCCAAATCATGCTTATGTACCACCTCATATATCGTATGTGTCGCCGACATGGCAGAAGCCGTACATATCTTATGACTTTCTTCTAATGACTTCGCATTTCCTTCTTCTTCTTCTCCCTCTTTTTCACCTCTGAACATAACCAAAAGTTCCTCATCGAAACTCGATTCTTCAATGGCATTTTTCCTCAACCGCACATAGCCATAATTATTCTGCCCGAACGGTCGCGACGCCAACTGCAGCTTATTATCGACAGAGGTAATGTCTTGCCCGTCGGCGGCGTTCACGATCGTACCACCGCCGGAACTCTCGATTTTCTGCATAAGTTCTTCGGAACAATCGCTTTCCTGCATCTTCTTATTTTCGAGAGTAGACACCCGTTCATTCAGAGCTGTCTGCCCGCCAGCGGTCTCTTCGATCTTTTTATTGACGCAACAGATTCGGCTTTTCAACGCCGCTGTCAGCTCCTCTTTTGTAGACGACAAAGCAAGGGATAAGTCATAGAGTTTTTTTTCGAGTTCAGTCGGGTCGAACTCCGTGGAATTTTTCGCACACCAGAATGTATAATCTTTCTTGATGCCCATCAACGGATACTGCCCTCCTTCCGAGTCCTCGACACACCACAAGAAAAGCCATTCGGGATTATCAATTCTCTCCGACGGACAAATTTCCCGTATCGGAGCTGGCACGCCTTTTGCCCATTCTACGGAGCCGTCGCTCTTAATGCCCCGCAAGAATGTTCCGTCAGCATCGGTAACAACCTCTACATACTCTTCATTCTCGACAACCTGCCAGATTTTACCCAAAACGGTATCGATGACAGAAGAGAAGGCTGTACCCGCATCGGCCTCGGACAAGATTCCGGAAGTACCTCTGGTCGCTTTTTGTTTTGAATTGTCTATCATACTTAACATTTTTAGTTTCACATTATATTTCGATAAGCTTATCTTTATTTTCTGTTTTCATGCCATGACACGGCAAAAATAGATAGGCATCTCCCGGAAAGCATGTGTTTTTTATAAAATCGACAAACCGTTTCCTCTGTCAGGAAGGTCTCGAAAATCATTATGATTTATCATTTCATTCTCCTAAAAAAGGATAAACCGTAAAACAGAATATGAAAAAACTTGCATTTTATTTGCTAAGTCCAAATTTATTCCTAACTTTGCACCCGAAATAACAAACCAACAGCAAATATGCGCAACTTCCGACTTAACAACCTACGAATTATTATTCTACCGAAGATTTCGATGGACGGTGAGCCGGTGCTCTGAAACATGCAGAAAACAAACCGATATACAAACCTTTCTCACACGTCCCTGTGCAGAAAGGTTTTTTTTTGAAAACAAATGAAACCAATATATCATCATGTCTGAAAAATTATACATCTTCGATACAACCCTGCGCGACGGCGAGCAAGTGCCGGGTTGTCAGTTGAACACCGTAGAGAAAATAGAAGTGGCCAAGGCTCTCGAAGCATTGGGGGTAGATATCATCGAAGCGGGATTTCCCGTATCGAGCCCGGGCGACTTCAACTCGGTCGTAACCATCTCCAAAGCCGTAACGTGGCCCACCATCTGTGCGCTGACCCGCGCCAATGAAAACGACATAAAAGTCGCTGCCGAAGCCTTGCAGTATGCCAAGCACAAACGTATCCACACGGGTATCGGAACATCGGACTACCACATCAAATACAAGTTCAATTCCACCCGGGAAGAAATCATAGAACGCGCCGTCGCCGCCGTAAAATATGCAAAGAAGTATGTTGAGGACGTAGAGTTCTATGCCGAAGATGCCGGACGTACCGACAATGAATATTTGGCACGTGTCATCGAAGCCGTCATCAAAGCCGGAGCCACAGTCGTAAATATTCCCGACACGACCGGATATTGTCTGCCCGAAGAATTCGGCCGGAAAATACGTTTTCTCAAAGAAAACGTGAACGGCATCGACAAAGCCATCATCGCCACCCATTGCCACAACGACCTGGGCATGGCTACGGCCAACACCATATCGGGCATTCTCAACGGGGCCCGCCAAGCCGAAGTTACCATAAACGGTATCGGAGAACGAGCCGGAAACACCTCGCTCGAAGAGGTAGCCATGATATTCAAGAGCCACAAAGACCTGAACATCGATACCAATATCAACACGCAAAAAATATACAGTACCAGCCGTTTGGTTTCGAGCCTTATGAGCATGCCCGTACAACCCAATAAAGCCATTGTGGGACGTAACGCTTTCGCCCACTCGTCGGGTATACATCAAGACGGCGTACTGAAAAACCGGGAGAATTACGAAATCATAGACCCGCGCGACGTGGGCATCGACGAAAACTCGATCGTCCTCACCGCCCGCAGCGGCCGCGCCGCACTGAAACACCGCCTGCATATCTTGGGCGTGGAACTCGACAAAGAGGCTCTCGATAAAGCATACGAAGATTTCCTGAAATTGGCCGATCGCAAAAAAGACCTCAACGACGACGACTTGCTGATGCTCGTAGGAAAAGCCCGTTCGGAGAACGCCCGCATCACACTCGACTACCTGCAAGTAACATCGGGTGTAGGAGTGCGCTCGGTAGCCAGTGTAGGACTGCTTATCGCCGGAGAACGCTTCGAAGCCGCATCTACAGGAAACGGTCCGGTCGAAGTTACATTTTTAAATGAGGACGGAAGCCGCCTGCGTGTATCGATGGGAAAATTATCTTTCTGGAGTGATGAGATTCCTGTTATTGGAGAAAGACGAGAAGTGATCAATGAGGATATGGTATTTGGAAGAACGTTGTATCCGGTTACCTGCGTATCGATCGGTAATCCTCATTGTGTCATTCCGATGCGGGAGATCTCAAAACCACTGGTATGTAAGATCGGTGATTATTCTGAGATCGCAAGATATTTCCCGAACAGGATCAATACACAGATTATGCAGGTGATCGATAAGGAAAATATCGCAATCGAGATCTTTGAACGAGGTGCAGGTTATACAAGAGCATCCGGAACAGGTGCCTGTGCAGCGGCAGGAGTTGCATACAAACTGGGGCTGACTAACAGTAAAGTGATCGTTCATATGCCTGGAGGAGAACTTCAGGTTGAAGTAGAAGATGACTGGAATGTATATATGACAGGTGATGTCTTCTATATTGCAAAGGTAACATTAAGCAATGAATTTGCAGAAAGACTTCGCGCATTGTAGACTAATATGTATACAACAAACATATATTC
>ERZ827088.1748-NODE-1748-length-25307-cov-3.221329_pt1 | contig 25307 bp, 20 predicted proteins | sample MGYA00519922_ERZ827088 | MGnify/ENA primary metagenome ERZ827088 (study PRJEB31778, sample SAMEA3449254) | human gut metagenome | biome: human gut; feature: human-associated habitat; material: faeces | place: United Kingdom | collected 2010/2012 ...
GCAGCCGGCCGGGTGAAAAATAAATCCCATGGGGGACTGCGGCGGTGCTTGACAGACCGCCGGGGGATATTGTACACTCGAGCCAGTGGGATAAAAAGGAAACCGAGAGCCGGCGCCGGAAGCAGTGGCGCAGAAAGGAATGTATATGGACAAGATCCGTGAGAAAAAGGGTTATATCTGTGATATGGATGGTGTAATCTACCATGGAAACCGGATTCTGCCGGGTGTGGTGGAGTTTGTCAACTGGCTGTATGAGAAGGATAAGAAGTTCCTGTTCCTCACCAACAACAGCGGCAAGACACCCCGTCAGCTCCATGAAAAGCTGGCCTGGATGGGTCTGCAGGTGGACGAGAGCCATTTCTATACCAGTGCCCAGGCCACTGCGGATTTCATTGCCCGTCAGATGCCGGGGGCGCATGTGTTTGTCATCGGCGAACCCGGGCTGTACAATGCCCTGTATGAGCGGGGCATCACCCTCACTGATACCAATCCCGACTATGTGGTAGTCGGCGAGGCCACCAGCTATAATTACGACAATATCTGCCGTGCGGTACACCATGTATTTCGTGGGGCACGGCTCATTGCCACCAATCCGGACCTCACCGGCCCCACCGAACAGGGCATAGTTCCGGCCTGCCGGGCACTGGTCAAGCCCATTGAGATGGTCACCGGACAGGAGGCCTATTACATCGGCAAGCCCAATCCCCTGATGATGCGCACCGGACTGAATATGCTGGGCGTACACTCCAATGAAGCAGCCATTATCGGCGACCGTATGGATACCGATATGGTAGCGGGCATTGAGAGCGGCCTGGATACCGTTCTGGTGCTGTCCGGTGTCACTTCCCGGGAGGAAGTGGACCGGTTCCCCTATCGTCCCCGTGTGATCCTCGGCGGCGTGGGAGAAATCCCCGGCTGATGATCCCGCCGGAATCTTTGATTATCTTCTGACTGAAACGAGCGGCAAAGGGGAAATCCTCTGCCGCCCGTATTTTATTTTTCACCGCCCTCACTGTGAGGGAGAAGGAGGTTTTTATGAATACGCCGGGTATTTCCCGGGAATTTTCCACCGGGGAACTGCTGCGGTTCGCAGCGCCATCCATTGTGATGATGCTGTTCTTATCCATGTATACCATTGTGGACGGGTTCTTTATCTCCCGGTATGTGGGAACAGCGGCCCTGTCCGCTACCAACATCGTCTATCCGCTCATCGGCTTCTTCCTGGCAGTGGGCATTATGTTTGCCACCGGCGGCAGTGCCGTAGTCGCCTCGGAAATGGGCCGGGGGGAACATCAGGAGGCCAGCGGACATTTCACCGCCGTGGTGCTGACCGCCGTGGCCTTCAGCGTTCTGGCCGGGGCAGCCTGCCTGGCCTTCACCGATCAGGTGCTCGCCTTCCTGGGCGCCGGTGCCGACACCTGGGACCACGCCCGGCAGTATATCACTGTACTGCTCTGCTTCATGCCCATGTCCATGCTTCAGTGCCTGTTCCAGAGCTTCCTGGTCACCGCGGGGCGTCCCGGCCTGGGCCTGGGGCTCACGGTGGGCGCCGGCTTTGCCAATATGGTGCTGGACTATGTCTTTATCGTCCCACTGGGCATGGGCATCGCCGGAGCCGCCCTGGCAACTGCCATCGGCTACTGTATCCCGGCGCTGGGCGGGCTCTGGTTCTTCTTCCGGAACCGCTCCGGCCTGCGCTTTATCCGTCCCCGCTGGGACTTCACTGTCCTGCTCAAAAGCTGCGCCAACGGCGCTTCGGAGATGGTCACCAATCTGGCTTCGAGCATCATCACCGTCATCTTCAACAACGGCTGTCTGGGCATGGTGCGCCAGTGGCAGAACCTGCTCTACCACCAGCGCTTCTCCCAGACTACCCTGGATCGTGGCCCCGACTTCGTCAAGCTGGCCGAGGCATATGGACTGAAGGGCTTCCGGGTCTCCACCCGGGCGGAGATGGAGCAGGCCTTTGGCCAGGCCCTCCAGGCGGGGTGCGGCTGTGTCATCGACTGCCGCCTGGATATGGACGAGATGGTCCGGCCCATGGTGGCCGGCGGGGCCCATATCACCGACTTTCTGCTGAAATAAAGGGGGCTTCACCATGAGACCTGATATGAACAAGGACATCAAGCCCTACACGCTGTCCATTCTGGTCCAGGACATCCCCGGCGTCCTCAGCCAGGTGGCCCGCCTCTTCTCCCGCAAGGGCTACAACATCGAATCCATCGTCTCCGGCGAGTCGGGGGACCCCGGCGTGACCCGCATCACCATCGTGCTGCTGGGGGACGAGCTGATGATCTCCCAAATCGCCGCCCAGTGCCGCAAGCTCCTTCCGGTGATCGCAGTGAAGATCCTGGACGAGTCCACCTCCCTCCAGCGGGAGATGGCCCTCATCAAAGTCAAGACTCTGGACCGCAACGCCCGGGACGAGGTCATCCAGATGGCCAACATCTTCCGGGCCAACATCATCGACGTCAGCCGGGAGACTCTTACCGTAGCCATCTTCGGGGACCGGGACAAGACTGAGGCTCTGGTCCGCCTGCTGAGGGACTTCGGCGTGCTGGAGATCGCAAGAACGGGTACCATCGCCATCGAAAGAGGGCGTAGCACTATATATGATGACAACAAACTGAAGGAGGAATACAACTATGGCAAAAATGTACTATGAGAAGGACTGTGATCTGAGCTATCTGGACGGGAAAAAGATTGCCATTATCGGATACGGTTCCCAGGGCCACGCCCACGCCATGAATCTGAAGGACTCCGGCTGTGATGTCTGCGTCGGCCTGCGCCAGGGCTCCAAGAACTGGGCCAACGCTGAGAAGGCCGGCCTGCAGGTCAAGACAGTGGAGGAGGCCGCCCAGTGGGGCGATATCGTCATGATCCTGATCAATGACGAGGTCCAGGCCGAGGTCTATAAAAAGTCCATCGCCCCCAACCTGTCCTCCGGCAATATGCTGATGTTTGCCCACGGCTTCAATATCCGCTATCAGCAGATCGTTCCCCCCGCCGACGTAGACGTGGTTATGATCGCCCCCAAGGGCCCCGGTCACACCGTCCGCTCCACCTATGTCAACGGCAAGGGCGTGCCCTGCCTGGTGGCCGTGGAGCAGAACGCCACCGGCGACGCCTATAAGATCGCTCTGGCCTACATCGCCGGCATCGGCGGTGCCCGGGCCGGCGTGATGGAGACCACCTTCCACGACGAGACCGAGACTGACCTGTTCGGCGAGCAGGCCGTGCTGTGCGGCGGCGTGGTGGACCTGATGCGCTGCGGCTTCGAGACCCTGGTGGAGGCTGGCTACGAGCCTGAGAACGCCTACTTCGAGTGCATCCACGAGATGAAGCTCATCATCGACCTGATCAACAAGGGCGGCGTGGCGGCCATGAACTACTCCATCTCTGACACCGCCGAGTACGGCGAGTATGTCTCCGGACCCCGCGTGCTGCCCTACGAGGAAACCAAGAAGAACATGAAGGCTGTCCTTCAGGACATCCAGGACGGCACCTTCGCCGGAAAGTGGATCGCCGAGAACAAAAACGGCCGCACCTTCTTCAACTCCAAGCGCGCCCAGCTGGCCAAGCACCAGATGGAGATCGTGGGCGAGGAGCTGCGCAAGAATATGATCTGGGGCGGCGACAAGGACCTGGATACCGCTTCCAACTAACCGGGCGCAAGCCAGCGACAGCGGTGCCGCTGACCTTTCATGTATGACAAAAGGGTTCTTGAGCATATGCTCAAGAACCCTTTTGTTATGATCTATAGTGTTGTCATTCAGCAAAAAAAGGTTGTTATCAATATTGAAGTCATCACAAGGAACTCTAACAGTATTTGTATCCCTTGATTAGGAGCGTTATTCTTTACTCTTTTATGCCAAAAAATAATCTCAATTACTTTTACTGAAAGGACAAGAAAGCAAAAAAACTGACTCAAAATGGGAAAAGGCGGATAATATTGATATAATTGATAAAATGCGGCAGGTAAAAAAATCGAAAAAGTACATTGATATTTTTTTCGGCAGTAAAATCTTAATAATATGATGAGCTCATATATAATTGCAAGGATCCAGATCACAATATAGATCTGTAAAAATAGACTTTCTCCAAGATATTCAGCTAAAACACCGCTCTCCCAGGGGTATTGCGGAAACATTGGAAATAACAGGATGTAGGATATTGCCAATAAAAATGATAGTATTTTTAGAACCAGCATCCAAAATCATCCACCTAAATTTTTCTTAAAACCATCATTGGCGTTCAAGTTCTTCTATTCGGTCATTATCTGCGGGAGAACTCAGGGCTCCAGCCCCAGATGGCGCAGGACCTTTTCCCCAAAGGTCTCCTTATGCCAGTTGACCAAATCCAGCAGCTCCTGGGTGGAGGTGTTGTCCGTGATGGCGTAGCGGTTCAGCATCCGAAGGGAGGCGGGGTCCCCGCCCCGGATCTGGTTGGGGCCGAAGACGGAGGTGACGGTCACTTTGATCCCCTCCTCCCCGAAGATCCGGTCCGCCTCCTGGCTGACCAGTCCGAAGGGGTAGGCCAGGGCGGTGACCTGCTGGCCCAGCTCCTGGGCGAAGAGCTGCCGGGCCTGACGGCAGTCGCCGGCGAGGACCTGGCGGTAGGCATCCTCCGGCTCGCCCGCCAGGGGCAGCACCCCCTCGCGGCCGCTGTACCCGTAGTCGGCCCGCTGATGCAGGTCAAAGGTGTGGCTCTCTACCTCCAGCACACCGGACTCCAGATAGGGCCGGACGTCCTTCAGGGCGAAGCGGGGCGGGTCCAGGGGCTGGCCCGAGTGGGCATAGACGCTCTGCCCGGCGTTGATCCCGCCATTCTGGATCCTCGCGACACCTATGCTGATACTTCCGCATGGGAAGAAAAAGCAAAAGACCTGGCTGCAAGATTCAATAAGAACTTTGCAAAATACGAGGGCAACGAAGCTGGTAAGGCTCTGGTTGCTGCAGGTCCTCAGCTGTAATCAGCACTTGCAACATATTGACCTTTTGAAAAGGAGATGCGAAACTGCATCTCCTTTTTTATCGCTCTTCCTCTCAGGCACAGATTTTGCTTTTATCGATTTTTCTTGCAATTTCTTCCAATTTATCTTATGATAAAAAACGTGCGTTTTTATAAAAATTTAATGATTTATATTCTTTTTTTATCATTCGAATATATCTTCTAAAATCGTACAGTCTACCGTCTCTTATTTTACTCAAAGGAAGGAACTTTCCACATGGAAAAATTAAAACCGAAGCTGTTTTCTGTTATGAAAACCTACACCCGTGAGCAGTTTGTCAAAGATGTGGTTGCCGGCATTATCGTTGCAATCATCGCTCTTCCGTTGTCCATCGCCCTCGCCCTTGCCTCCGGCGTCACACCGGAAAAAGGCATCTACACTGCGATCACAGCAGGCTTTGTCATCTCTTTTCTGGGCGGAAGCCGCGTCCAGATCGCAGGTCCGACTGCAGCATTTGCAACGATCGTCGCCGGAATTGTTGCAAAAAACGGCATGGACGGACTGATTATCGCTACTCTGCTGGCAGGCGTGATTCTGATCCTGATGGGTCTGCTGCGCCTCGGCAACCTCATTAAGTTTATTCCATACACGATCACAACCGGCTTTACCTCCGGTATCGCTGTAACGATTTTTATCGGTCAGATCAAGGATTTTCTCGGTCTGAGCATCGTTACCGATGAACCGCTGATTGAAACGATAGATAAATTAAAGGCTGTTTTCGTCTTTATCGGCACGCTGAACGTACAAGCGCTGCTTGTTGGCGCTCTCAGCCTCGCCATCCTGATTTTCTGGCCGATGCTTCCCGGCTTTTTAAAACGGATTCCCGCTTCCCTGATCGCCGTAATTGCTGGCAGTGCTGCGGTAGCTGGTCTGCACCTGAACGTCAATACGATAGGGGATCTGTATGAAATTTCTAATAAGCTGCCAGCGATTTCGCTTCCGGCGTTCTCCCTGACAACCGTTCAGAACGTCCTGCCAGACGCCTTTACGATCGCGATTTTAGCAGCAATCGAGTCCCTGCTCTCCTGTGTCGTTGCGGACAGCATGGTAAACAGCCGTCACCGCTCCAATATGGAACTGATCGCACAGGGTGCCGGAAACATCACCTCCGCGCTGTTCGGCGGCATCCCCGCCACCGGAGCCATCGCCAGAACCGCCGCAAACATCAAAAACGGCGGACGCACTCCGATCGCCGGAATGGTGCATTCTGTTGTCCTTCTGCTGATCCTGGTTGTCCTGATGCCCTACGCTGCCCTGATTCCTATGCCGGTTATCGCAGCGATCCTGTTTATGGTTGCCTATAATATGTGTGACATCAAAACCTTTGTCAACCTCTGTAAAACCTCTCCGAAGAGCGATATTATCGTTTTGGTCAGCACCTTTGTTCTGACGGTCGTATTCGATCTTGTCGTTGCCATCGAGGTCGGCATCCTGCTCGCTGCGATTCTGTTTATGAAACGTATGAGCGACGTTACAGAAGTAGAAGGCTGGAAATATGTCGATGAGGACGACGATGCGGACAGCCTTGCCCTGCGCGTTGTACCCGATCACATTACAGTTTATGAAATCAGTGGTCCCCTCTTTTTCGGCGCTGCGGATAAGATTCTGAAAATCACCCTCGACGAAAAACGTCGTTGTCTCGTCCTTCGTATGAGAAGTGTCAGCGCCATCGACGCGACCGCCATGCATAACCTTGAAAAGCTCTACGAGGACTGTCAGAAAAAGGGCATTCAGCTGATTTTCTCCCATGTCAACGAACAACCCTGGCGTGTCATGGAAAAAAACGGCTTTATCGAAAAAGTCGGTGCCGACAACTTCTGTGCTCATATTGATGACGCCCTAAAGCGCACCGAGCAGCTGTAGCTTGTGCAAAAGCAGCTCATCACTGTTCTGATAAAAATCGCATTTTGAATACATCCGCCGCAGAGTTCTGACTTTTGCGGCGGATTTTTATAAAAATTTAATTTTTCTCTTGAAAAATATCATATTTGCGTATATCATATTGCCCATAGGCAATTTCGAAATGAAGTTTGCAGGAAAAGACATTTTGTCTACCGAAGGAGTAAAACTCTCAGGTGCTGTAGTTTGCAGCGCAACTGTAAATGGATCGACTCTCTGGAGACACCCGGATCAGCCGGGGGCCGAAGGTGCAACATACGAATTTCTCGTATGAATCTCTCAGGTAAAAGGACAGAGAAGATATTACGCAAGTATTCTGTATCTTCCTGAGACTGACGCAAAAAAGGATTTCTTTTTGGTGCAGTCTCTTTTTATTCGCAGCATAGAATATTCGCAATCTTATATTCTATCATGCTTTGAACGATATCTGTCTGCGCAGCGGATATTTCGTTTTTCCGGCGAATAAACCAGTCCGGCACACTGCCCTTTCTATTTTCACGAGTGATTCCAAAATCCCTTCTTTCATTTCGAAACGCTTTCCTTACGCATAGCGTAGCATGGCATCAGAAAGACATCTGCGGCCAAAAATCTGTTGTAACAAAGAATATCTGTTGCAGCAAAGAATAAGAAAGGGATCGAATACCATGTGGACTTCTATCAATCAAGCTCTGAATATAATCGACAACTTTGTCTGGGGTGTACCGTTGATGGTACTGATTATCGCCGGCGGACTGCTTTTGACCATCCGCCTCGGTCTACTCCAGATTCGTAAGCTTCCCCTTGCACTGAAATGGATGCTTCAAAATGAGGAAGGCGGAAAAGGTGAAATTTCCAGCTTCTCCGCACTCTGTACCGCACTGAGTGCAACGATCGGTACCGGAAATATCGTCGGTGTCGCTACAGCGGTTTGTGCAGGCGGTCCCGGTGCTCTGTTCTGGATGGTTGTAGCAGCGTTTCTCGGCATGGCAACCAAATACTCCGAAGGTCTGCTGGCAGTCAAATACCGTACTGTTGCCGAGGACGGACACAGCCTCGGCGGTCCCTTCTACTATATTGAACTCGGCATGGGCAAAAATTTTAAATGGCTCGCAAAGATTTTCGCCTTCTTCGGCGTCTGTGTCGGTCTCTTCGGCATTGGTACCTTCAGCCAGGTCAATGGTATTTCCAGTGCAGTACATGGTTTCTTTGATCCAAACGATGCCTTTACTGTAAAAATTCTGCCGTTCCTTGGCGAATATTCCTGGTCCGTTGTCATTGCTTCCCTGATTCTCTCCTTCTGCGTCGCAGCTGTTTTGATCGGCGGCGTCAAGAGAATTGCAAGCGTCAGCCAGATCATCGTTCCCTTCATGGCAGTCATCTATTTTGTATTCGCAGTGATCCTGATCTGCTGCAACATCACCAAAGTGCCTGCAGCATTTGCAACCATCGTAACCGCAGCATTTTCTCCAAAAGCGATTACCGGCGGTGCAGTCGGCAGCATGCTCATCGCAATGCAAAAGGGTGTTGCCCGCGGCATCTTCTCCAATGAAGCCGGTCTGGGAAGCGCGCCCATCGCAGCTGCAGCAGCCCAGACGAACTCTCCTGTCCGTCAGGGTCTTGTCAGCATGACTGGTACCTTTATCGATACGATCATCATCTGTACCTTAACCGGTCTTTCCATTGTTCTGACCGGTGCATGGCAGGTAGAAGGTCTGGAAGGTGTTCAGGTTACAACCTATGCATTCCAGCATGGTCTTCCGTTTCCTGCACAGTTTTCTTCCTTTATCCTGATGCTCTGCCTTGTATTCTTCGCCTTTACAACAATCCTTGGCTGGGATTACTACAGTGAACGCTGCCTGGAATATTTAAGCGGCGGCAATATGAAGCACGTTAAGATCTTTCGGTGGATCTACATTCTGGCTGTCTTTATCGGACCTTACATGACGGTGAGCGCTGTCTGGACCATCGCTGATATCTTCAACGGTCTGATGGCTATCCCGAACATGATCGCGTTGTTCGCATTGAGCGGTGTCATTGTAAAAGAAACCAGAGCATTCTTCCAGCATGCAAAAGAAGAGGCACTCGCAGAGCACCGTTCTTTTGAAGAAGTGTGTGAGGAGAATTTAAACGAAGAAGAAGCGCCCGCGAACTAAAACTATTATCCAAGACCCCCTTCCCGATCTGGTTGGTATGCCCTTTGCGACTGACCTGATCGGGTTTTTTAATGCTCTTTACACATTGGTTCATAAAAGAATGTGCCAAAGCACATTCTCGCGCCGAGGCGCGGTTGCTTCGGCAACCATCTACCCCTGCGCCGAGTGCGCATCCTCGTAGCGCGTTTTTATTTCATAGGACGCATTTTCCTATGAAATAAAAAACAGCCGCACCCGGATGATTTCTCATCTGTGATGCGGCTGTTTTATTATCAAGCAGAATGTACACAAAGCATTCTGCTGTATACGTCTTGCGGCGCTCTTTATTCATGACAATAGAATGCTCGCAGAGCGTGCATTCTATTGTTGATTTTTGAAGTCGAGGGAATTATTCGCCCTTCTCCAGAGCCAGAGTCTTGGTTGTGATATCACAAACCTCTGCAGGTCCGTAGTACTGGATTGCACCCGGATATACATAGCAGGTGTTCTCAGACCACTCTTCTCTGTGTGCCTCGAAGTATTTGAAGGGCTTGCCATCCAGCTCAACCAGAGCCTTACGGATAACAGGCTTGTCTTCGCCATGTCTTCTCTCCATGTTCATCATCTTGGTGATGGGCATACCGCCTGCAACCCACTCAGCTGCCGGTTTGGACAGGTTGGAAACCTTGGAAAGGTAACCATTGTAACCATACTGGATCAGCATGAATGCATTGTAACCTAAGGAGTAGCAGTAATCGGAATCGAAGTTGGAAGGGAATGCACATCTTCCTTCGTAACCGAAGAAATGATGCAGTGCATTAAACTTACCGTTGTATGTGCCTGCAGCCTTTCTCTCAGCCAGCTTGTCAGCTACCAGAGCGGAGAACAGCTTCTCGGACTCGATCAGGGAAACCTGTACGTTGCCGTGAGGATCTCTCTCCAGGAACAGCTGCTGCTGAATGCCTTCCGGCAGGATTGCGAATACAGCCATGGATTCTTTAGACAGACCGTTTTCGATGAACGCATATTTTTCTTTCCAGGTAGGAAGTGCATTGAACGCATCTGCCTTGCTGCCTGCTAACAGCTCGTTGATCTCAGCGATCAGTGCGGAGAACTCGGGAACGAATTCTACAACGCCTTCAGGGATGATTGCAACACCGAAGTTCATGCCCTTTGCTGCTCTCTTTGCTACAGAATCAGCGATGTAGTCAGCGATCTGGGACAGGGACATCTTCTTTGCTGCAACTTCTTCGGAAATCAGGCAGATGTTCGGCTGGGTTTCCAGTGCGCACTCCAGAGCAACATGGGAAGCGCTGCGGCCCATAACCTTAATGAAGTGCCAATATTTCTTAGCGGAGTTTGCATCTCTTTCGATGTTACCGATTACTTCGCTGTAGGTCTTTGCAGCGGTATCGAAACCGAAAGAGCACTCGATATCTTCATTCTTTAAGTCGCCGTCGATGGTCTTCGGGCAGCCGATTACCTGTACGCCGGTGTTGTTTGCAGCGAAGTACTCAGCCAGTACAGCTGCGTTGGTGTTGGAATCGTCGCCACCGATGATAACGATTGCGGTGATGCCGTGCTTCTTGCAGACTTCAGCAGCGATTGCGAACTGTTCCTGAGTCTCCAGTTTGGTTCTGCCGGAACCGATGATATCGAAACCGCCGGTGTTTCTGTATGCATTGATATACTCGTCATCAAAAACAAGATAATCGTCTTCGATCAGACCGCTCGGACCGTTCTTGAAGCCGTACAGTACGTTCTCCGGGTTGGTTGCCTTTAATGCATCGTATAAACCGCAGATAACGTTGTGTCCGCCAGGAGCCTGTCCGCCGGAAAGGATAACGCCTACAACCTGCTTCTTCGCAACGGAAGTGTTCGCACCTTTCTGGAAAGTGATCTCCTTTTTACCGTAGGTATTGGGGAACAGCGCTTTGATCTTCTCCTGATCTGCAACGCTCTGAGTCTCTTCGCCTTCCTTAACGCAGATATCTGCAATGCCGTGTCTCAGCATGCCGGGAAGCTTCGGAGCATACTCATATCTGGCTTTCTGTAAAGCTGAAATTTCCATAATCCTTCTCCTTCTTGTATTTCTACAACATTTTTTCATTCATAGTTGATTATAAGCTATTTTTTTCAAAAAGTAAACAACTAATCCCTTTTTCGCAAAGGGATGCCCATTTCCGTCCGTATTTTCTCAAATCTCCCGAATATCATACGGAGTGGTCTGATATACATAGTAGTTTAGCCAGTTTGTATACAATCCGTTGCAGTGTGCACGCCAGGAAAGGAGCGGTTTCTTCTCCGGATTGTCCTCCAGATAATAGTTTTCCGGCACATGGATCGGCAGTCCCTTGTCGCGATCGCGCTTGTACTCTCCATCCAGCGTGTAACGATCATATTCCGGATGTCCCATAACGAAAATCTGCCGTCCGCCCTCAGTCATACATAAAAGAACTCCCGCTTTGTCCGATTCCGCCATAACGGTCAGCTCTTTGCAGGCATGGATCAGCGCTGCAGGCGTTTCGGTATGTCTGCTGTGGGGGATACAGAAAACGTCGTCAAATCCGCGCACCAGCGGCTCTTTGCGGTTTAACACACGGTGTTCAAATACCCCGAAAAGCTTTTCCGGCAACAGGCGTTTGTCGAGTCCGAAGTGATAATACAGCCCCGCCTGGGCGCCCCAGCAAATATGGAAGGTCGAATGGACATGGGTCTTTGACCACTCCATAATTTCGCAGAGTTCTTTCCAGTAATCCACTTCTTCGAAGGGGATCTGTTCCACCGGTGCACCCGTGATGATCAGGCCATCGTATTTGTTGGATTTCAAATCATCAAACGTATCGTAAAATTTATTCAGATGTGTTGCAGAGGTATTCAGAGACAGATGGCTGTTCATTTTCATAAAGGTCACGTCCACCTGCAGCGGCGTATTGGACAGCGACCGAAGAAGCTGCAGCTCCGTATCTTGTTTGACCGGCATCAGATTCAGAATACAGATCTGCAATGGGCGGATATTCTGGTGCATCGCACGATATTCGTCCATCACGAAAATATTTTCATTATCCAGAATCTCTCTGGCAGGCAGATCACTCTGTATTTTAATCGGCATTTTCTCTCTCACTTTCCTGCCGCTGTGCGGCGCTTCTTTTGAATAAATTCGTCCGGACGGTTATTTTTCCAGATACTGCTCCATAAACTCTTCTTCTGTCAATACAGCTATGCCCAGCTCCCGCGCTTTTTTATTTTTGGCGGAATTGGAGGTACTGTCATTGTTGATCAGACAGACGGTTTTGCCCGTCACGCTTCCGGTTACCTTTCCTCCGAGGGCTTCGATTTTTTCCTTTAAGGCACTGCGGTTTTCAAAGTGGTTCAGGCTGCCCGTAATAACAAAGGACTGACCGGAAAGCGGCAGGGCTTCTTCTGAAAAGGTTTCCTGCTCCAGCTCCACTTCCTTTAATAAAAGCTCCAGCGCAGTTTTATTTTTTTCCTGGGCAAAAAAATCCACAAACGCACCTGCGATGACTGGTCCTACGCCATCCATCGCCGCCAGCTCTTCTGCAGGTGCAGCGAGCATTTTGTCCAGATCATTTTTATATTCCCGACAAATCATCCGCGCATTGGCAATTCCGATATTCGGGATTCCAAGGCTGTAAATCAGGCGTGCAAGATTTGTATGTCTCGCTTTTTCAACGCTCGCTTCGAGATTCTGATACGATTTTTCGCCGAAGCCGTCCATCTGCATAATCGCATCCCGGTGTCTGTCCAGATGGAACAGATCCGCATAGGTATGCAAAAAGCCCTCCGCCAGAAATTTTTCCAGCGTAGCTTCGGAAAGTCCGTCGATATTCATCGCGTCCCGGCTGACAAACAGCGTAAAAGATTTGATCTTTTTGGCATCGCAGTCCGGGTTCGGGCAGACTAACGTCTCCGTATCGTTTTCTTTTACGATTCGGGTCTCTCCCTGACAGACCGGACAGGTGCAGGGAATTTCCAGCGTACCGCTTTTGGTCAGATTTTCCGCGATCTGCGGGATAATCATGTTTGCCTTATAGACTGTAATCCGGTCGCCGATGCCGAGCTTTAATTCTTTTACAATGCTGACATTGTGAACGCTGGCGCGACTTACGGTTGTCCCCTCCAGCTCCACAGGGTCAAAAATTGCAACCGGGTTGATCAGTCCGGTACGACTCGCGCTCCACTCCACCTCGCGCAGCGTCGTCTCCGCCTGCTCGTCCGCCCATTTAAATGCAATGGCATTGCGCGGAAACTTTGCCGTTCTTCCAAGTGACTCTCCGTAAGCGATATCGTCCAAAAGCAGTACCAGCCCGTCGGACGGAACCGGATAATCTGTGATTTTTTCTTCAAACCAGGCAACTGCCTCCTGCATTGTGTCCGCAGTTACCGCTTTATATTCTACCGTTTCAAAGCCCTGCTTCTGTAAGAATATAAACTGTTCTTCCCTTGAGTTTTTAAAATCCACACCCTCTGCACGCACCAGTGCAAATGCGAAAAAATGCACCTTTCGCTGCGCAGTGATCTGGCTGTTTAGCTGGCGCACGGAACCGGAGCAGAGGTTTCTCGGATTTTTGTACCGAGCGTCCACGTCTTCGATTTCGCCGTTGATCTTTTCAAAATCCGCATAGGTGATGACCGCTTCTCCCCGCAGGATCAGCTCTCCCTGATAAGGAATCTGCAACGGCACGTTGACAAAGGTTTTGGCGTTCGGTGTGATGACCTCGCCAATTTCGCCATTTCCCCTCGTGACCGCCTTAAACAGTTTTCCGTCCCGGTATGTCAACACGATGGTCAAACCGTCCAGCTTCCAGGAAAGCAAACCTTTCTGATCTCCCAGCCAGTCTGCCAGCTCTTCCCGGCTTTTCGTTTTTCCAAGGGAAAGCATCGGGCTTTCGTGACGCTCTTTGGGAAGTTCGTCTACTGCTTCATAACCAACCGATTGGGTCGGACTCGCTGCCAGCACAACTCCAGTCTTTTCTTCCAGGGCAACCAGCTCGTCGTAGAGCCTGTCATATTCTAAATTACTCATGATTTCCCGGTCTTCGGCATAGTAGGCTTTTGCAGCCTCATTCAACTTCGAGACCAGTTCTTTCATTCTGTCTGTATCATTCATATCGTTTTTTCTGTGCTCCTGTCTGTCCGGATCCGGAACCATTCCGATAGGTACCATTTGTGCGGCTGTCGGTGGCACTCCGGTAGGTACCATTTGTGCGGCTGTCGGCGGTACTCCGGTAGGTACCGCGCTGCTCTGCTTTGCGAGCACCGTCTGTACCTTGCCTGCGGTCAGCCGTTTTTGCGTAGCCGCCTGCATTCCGGTGAGCCGGATTCTGCCCGCTGCGCTGCATTCCTGCATTCGACGCACGACCCTTTGCCCCCAACGTCACCGTACCGGACTGAGCTTCTTTTTTCGCAGCAGGCTGCCGTTCCTTTTCCCATGCAGGACGCGCCGGACGGCTGGCATTTTTCCCGACTTCATAGTACAGCTCTTTTAACTCTGCACCGGTGACTGCACGAATATCGCCCGGGTTTAATTTCCCCAGCAGAATGTTTGCCACACGCACACGTTTGATGCTTAGAACGCCATAGCCGAGGGTCTTGCACATCCGGCGGATCTGGCGGTTTAAGCCCTGCGTCAGGATAATACGGAAGACAAATTTTCCTTCTTCCTTTACAAAGCAGGGACGGGTACGCTCATTTAAATCCTTTAACAGCATACCGTCCGACATTTTTTTGAGGAAATCCCGGCTAATGGGCTTATTGACGCGGACGAGGTACTCCTTTTCGTGAAAGTTTGCTGCACGCATCAGACCGTTGATTAAGTCACCGTCGTTTGTCAGCAGTAAAAGGCCTTCCGAATCTCTGTCCAGGCGTCCTGCATAGGTTACACGTACCGGATATTCGACGACATCACGGATCGTGATCTGGGCGTGCTTGTCCTTTTCTGTACAGGTCACTCCAACCGGCTTGTAATAAGCCAGCACCACCTTTTTTTCCCGATGTCCGACCGGTTTGTCCTCGACTGTAATTTTGTCCAGATCGTTGACCCGCATACCCGGATCTGCGATCTTGCCATTCACAGACACTTTTCCCCCTTCGATCAGGACATCCGCTTCTCTTCTCGAACAGATGCCAGCTTGGGAAAGATATTTATTTAAACGGACCTTTTCAGTATTTGCCATAAATTAACTTCTCCATTCCGATAAAAATCGCAGTATATAAATATTTTAGCACACTTTCAGATTCCGTGCCAGAAGAACATGCAGGGATTTTCAGGCGCATGGTTTCCCTCTGCTACAGCAAAATCCAGTCCGGAAGTTTTTTTCTAACCCACGGCAAAAACGGTCCTGCCAACCCTATAGAGCTCAGCAGAACCGTTTTTGAAATTTTGTTATGAAATTCTATCCAAAACATCTGGAAGGTTATCGAAGTTTTTTGTCTTACTCGCGCTCTACGATCGCTGCACAGCCCATGCCGCCGCCAACACAAAGAGTAGCAAGACCTTTCTTTGCATCTCTCTTTTCCATCTCATGAAGTAAGGTTACCAGAATACGGCAGCCGGATGCTCCTACCGGATGACCAAGGGCGATTGCTCCGCCGTTGACGTTTAAGATATCGTTGTTGAAGCCAAGATCATGCGCAACTGCTACAGACTGTGCTGCGAATGCTTCGTTTGCCTCAATCAGGTCGAAGTCGCCGATTTCGTATCCGGCTTTCTTCATTACCTTGCGGGTTGCTGCAACCGGTCCGATACCCATGATGCGGGGTTCTACGCCTGCCAGCTCGCCTGCTACCCAGGTAGCCATCGGCTTTACGCCCAGCTCCTTTGCCTTTTCTTCGCTCATAACGATCAGCGCTGCCGCTGCATCGTTGATACCGGAAGAATTGCCGGCGGTTACGACACCACCCTCTTTGAATGCAGGACGCAGTTTGCTGATGCTCTCTGCAGTTACATTCGGTCTGGGTCCCTCATCAGTATCAAATACAACGGTCTGTTTTTTCTGTTTTACTTCCATCGGAACGATCTCGTCCTTGAACTTGCCCTCTGCGATCGCTTTCTGTGCCTTCTGCTGGCTCCATGCTGCAAACTCATCCAGCTGCTCTCTGGTCAGTCCCCAGTCTTCTGCAATATTTTCAGCAGTAATACCCATATGATAGCCGCCGAATGCATCCGTCAGGGCATCGCGGATCAGCGCATCATCCATCTTTCCAGCGCCCATTCTGTAACCGAATCTTGCATTGTACAGAAGATAAGGAGCCATGGACATATTTTCCATACCGCCAGCTACGATGATATCCGCATCACCGGAGGCAATCAGCTTGGCAGCCAGGTTTACACAGTGCATGCCGGAGCCGCACAGTACGTTGATCGTAGTTGCAGGAACCTCTACCGGAATCCCTGCGTTGACGGCTGCCTGTCTTGCAGGGTTCTGACCAAGACCTGCCTGAATGACACAGCCCATATATACTTCATCTACCTGCTCCGGTTTGATTCCGGTTCTTTTCAGGGCTTCTTTGATTACAACAGTGCCCAGATCCGGTGCAGGAGTTTTGGAAAGAGTTCCTCCCATTACGCCGATTGCTGTTCTGCATGCGCCTGCCAGCACTACTTTTCTTGCCATAACAATGATTCCTCCATTTTCCCTTTTTTTCTTTATCATACTACTTTTGAAACACTTTTCAAGCCCACTGCACGCTTTGTTGTGGTCTTTTTTAGAAACAAAAGCGTAAAAGCTTTCACGTCGGAAGGTACTTATCAGGGCACTTTTATCTGGTGCTCAAATGCCCGATATTTTTGATCAGCACGGAAATCGTCCCGTCGGGATTTGTGATAAATTCTACCTTCTCGGGATCCTTATATTCTTCCATCGGAATCGTGATTTCGATGCCGGTGTCCGTCGTCAGGTGCTGCTTCTGGAACTTTTTGATCGTCGTCTCACTCTTAGGCCTGACAACTTCTTTTTCCATGTTATATTTTTCCAGCTTTTCCTCCAGGTCTGCCTGCATCTGCGGACTGTCCTTAAAAACTTTCTCCTTGACCGCTTCGACCTCCAGGCTCCCCTTTTCCTCCAGCTCATCATAGATCGCCTGCTTGACTTCCATCTTTCGCCGGGTGTCCTCATCTCCATAGTATTTTTTGTTGACCTGTTCCACTGCTTTTGTCACGATATCCAGCTTTGTCTTCTGAGACATCGGTGCATGACATTCCAGAAACAGTTCGGAAAAGTACAGCTTCTTTTCACCATTTACTTCGAATTTTTTCTCTGTCAGCAAAATTTCTCCATTCGACAGATTCACTAAAAATGCCTCAGAAAGCTTCTGTCCGGCAGACGGCAGGATCGCTTTCTGTAAAATGATATCGTTTAAATTTTCTCCGGTTTCGGTAGCCTTCGTCGCATGGGTATAGGAAGTTTTATAATTTAATTTCAAAAATCCGAAATAATCGACGCCCTCCGCAGAAAAAACGACAACCGCAACGTCCGCCGCCGGAATATCGATATTCGAATTCATGATCCCATAGAGCTTTTCACACAATGCCCTGCTCGTCTGGACAAAATTTTCGGCGTTACAGTTCTGGATCAGCCCCATCACCTCAGATTCGTCAGAAAACTGGCAGACCTTCATATCGTCGCTCTCTGTAAATTTTTCAATATGAGCCTTTAAAAAATCGCACAGATTCGAACCCATATCGATCGGACAGTCCGAAAGCACCGGCATTCCAACCACAGAATCCAGGATATGGACAATCCCCATTTTCATAATCATATCGTCTTTTTTCATGCCAGTTTCTCCTCAATTGCTTTTGTATGCGGCAGCTGCGCCATCTATAAACATAGCAGTTCGATGAAAAATATGCAAGAAAAAGAGACGGACGCTTTTGACGTCCGCCTCCGGAATTCTCGCTTTTGCGACCTGACGCAGGGAAAAATCTTCCTCTTGGGATTCTTCTTATTCCGCCCGTTTTAACGCTTTTACGATCACAGGTCCGATCAGTGCTGCTAAAATAATCTTTGCAGTATCACCGGGCAGGTAAGGGATAACCCCCACACCAAGACCTCCGATGAAGTCTAAGTTCAGCTGCAGGCAAAGCCATACGGTACCGAACAGGTAACATACCAGCGTTCCCAGAACCATCGCACCGAACTGTTTCCAGAAGCTTTTGCCGGTCTTCTCAAACAGAATACCGGTCAGCGGGATCATGAACAGGAAGCCGATCAGATATCCTCCAGTCGGTCCTGCAAGCTTTGCAAAGCCACCGGAAAAACCGGAAAATACTGGAAGTCCCACCAGACCCAGAAGCAGATAGATCACATAGCTGATGAATGCATTTCTGGTGCCCAAAATGTAAACGGAAAGGTACAAAATAAAGGTTGTCAGGGAAAGCGGAACAGGGCTGACCGGGATCGGAATGGAAAACGGAGCCGCTATACAGGTCACCGCTGTCATCACACCGATCATCGCCATCTGTCTGATTCCAAGTACTGTCTCTTTTTTTGTTGCTGTCTGCATGATTGTCACCCCTCCTGTCCTATCGGACAGTTTTTCTTTTTTCTTAAAAGATACCCCTTTCATCTGAAAATGTCAACAAAATCTTCGACTTATTTACCATTGCTTTTGTTATATTATACAATATCGTCCTATTTGTAAGTTTTTTGTATCGCATTTTGACAGCTGCGTGCCAAGGTGCCCGGTGATATATCATATTTTTGGCGAAATGCCGTCAGAAAATAAGAATAGGAAAAGAATCCGCACGCCGCACATACTTCCTTAGAGGATATGTTTCCCTCCTCCAGCATCCGTTTTGCCAGAGACAAGCGGTAATTGAGCATATATTCGGAAAAGGTTACGCCCATACAGGCATGGAATACGGAAGAAAAATACGATTCCGACAATCCTGCCTTCTGCGCCGCATCCGACAGCCTGATTTTTTCCCGGTAATGCTGCCGTACAAAAACCAGCGACCTGCGCACCGCCTCAGGGATTTCTTCCTCCTTTGCCTGCCGTTTCTTCGGGCTTTTTCGCAGAATCAAAATACAGATTTTTTCGATCAGATCCGCAGACATTTTTTCCCAGAACACTTCTTTTTCTTCCTGCTCTCTTTTTAATTCCAGCAAAAGCTGTGTCATCTTCTGCATTTCCTTTTCCTGCATCTGAAAGCAAAACGGTTCTACCGCTTCTTCCAGCGCATCCAACAATACGTTCGATAACACCTCCTGCCGAAAAATCAGGTTATAGTAGCGGATATATTCCCCTGTATCCGTCATCTGTCTGTGATAATCCGATGGTCGAATCAGCTGCAGGCTGCCTGCCGCCGCAACGAAGCTGCTTCCGTTGATCAGGAACCGGCTGCTTCCTTCATAGATCAGCGACAGCTCGTAAAAATCATGAAAATGAAGCTGCTGATTGAAGCTGCTCTCCGCTTCCGAATAGCAATTCTGTATGCTGAAAAGCCCGTTCGATAAATATTCCTTTGCCGGAAGAATTCCCTTTCCAAACTGCATCCCTATATTTTCTCCATTTCTTTTTGCTTCAAAAATTTTGTTATTTTATGATTATATCATATATATTTTGTTATTTTAAGTTTTCTATTGTCTTTTTTACCAATTCATCCTACGATAAGTTCAGACAGCGGCAATACGATTTCGCCCGAGAAAAACAAAGCCATTTATTTCAAGACACCAGAAAGGAGTTTATCCAATGACACAGTTAGAAGCTCTGCAGAAAAAATTTATCAATCTGCGTTTTGGCACATTTATCCATTTCAACAGCGCAACCTTCCAGTTCCACAACAACCCCGACATCATCGACTGGGAATACGACCATGAAAACGGCGATCTGCCCAGGCAGTTCCCGTTTGATGAAAAAGACTTTAACCCGACCGCTCCCGACTACTGCAAGCAATGGGCAAAAATCGCTAAAAGCGCCGGCTGCCAGTTCGCTGCCCTGACAAGCAAGCACCACGAGGGCTTCGATCTCTGGCCCTCCGACTATACCGATCACTGTGTGAAAAATGCGACAAACAAAACCGATGTCGTTGCCGCTTATCTGGACGCGTTCCGCAGCGAGGGAATTGTTGCCGGTCTGTATTTTTCCGTGCTCGACCTGACTGCTCAAACCGGTCACAGATCCTGCACAACAGCGCAGAAAGAAAAAATCTTCGGTCAGGTGACCGAGCTTCTTACAAACTATGGAGAAATCCCATTCCTGATCGTAGACGGCTGGAATGCTCCCTGGGGCGGTCCCTCCTATGAGATGCTTCCCTTCGAGGAGCTCGACCATCTTGTAAAATCTCTGCAGCCTGACTGTATGCTGATGAATATCGGCTGTCAGGACGGATTGTCCGGTACCGACGTTGTATTTTATGAAAACGCCGCCGGTCAGGAGGTCGACCATAGCTTCAACGGTCCCGGCATCAGCTGCAACAAACTGACAAAGACCTGGTTTTGGAGGGACGAACACCAGACAGCACCGGTTACCAGTGCAGAATGGGCACTTTCCAAAATGAAGGATTATTTTCCCCAAAATGTCAACTTCATGTTAAATCTCTCCCCTTCCACAACCGGTCTGGTGGACGAAAATCTTGCGCAGGAATTTGCCAGGATCGGTAAGACCTTCCAGATGCCTGAACCCCTGGATGAGCTTCCGGCGGGCTGGCTGAAGCGCTGATCTCTATTGACGCAAAAGAACAGGGCATTCCCGCCTTGTTCTTTTGCTATTCTCAGGGTATACTTTAAAAAGAAGCGGTCGGCACTTCCTGTCCGACCCAAAAAGTATCCTGTAAGGAGGACATTATGTCACAGACACTCGAACAATTTCAGGCCTATCAGACCAGACTCGAACAATACGATCAGGCGATTGCCCTGCTCTACTGGGACCTGCAGACCGCAGCTCCAAAAGACAGCATCGAAGCAAAGCTGTCTGCGGTAGGCTATTTTTCCACGGAATCCTTCCGCCTTTCGACGGCGGACGAATACGGCAGCCTGTTAAAAAAGCTCTCTGCTCCCGAAGAATATGATCAGCTGTCTCCCGCCATGCAGCTTACGATCCGGCGAAACCTGAGAGATTTCGAACGCTTCAAGCGCATTCCGGAAGCCTTCTACACGGAATATGTCACAGAAAAGGCACGTTCCGAAAAAGCCTGGGAGGCAGCAAAGGAGGCTTCTGATTTCTCTGTATTTGCGCCCCATCTGGATAAGGTCATCTCCATGACAAAAGAATATGTCCACTACATGGAGCCAGATCAGGATGTATATGAATTTTTGGTCGGTCTTTTTGAGGACGGTATGGATACGGAAACGATCGACCGCATTTTTGCAGAACTAAAAGAAGGACTTCTTCCGCTGCTTGCCAAAATCGAGGCAGCTCCCAAACCGGATCTGTCTGCCCTGCAGCAGACCTTTGACCCGGATGCTCAGAAAAAGGTCCAGGAGCTGCTGCTTTCTTATATTGGTTTTTCCTTTGACTGCGGCGCGGTTGCCGAGAGTATGCATCCCTTTACGACAACGCTCTGCCCCGGCGATGTCCGCGTAACAAACCACTATTATGCCGACAATCCGATTTCTTCGATGTTCTCCGCCATTCACGAGGGCGGTCATGCAATCTTCGAGCAAAATGTCGATAAGGATTTCTGGCATACTGCCGCAGCCCAGATCAATATGATGGGGCTTCACGAAAGCCAGTCCCGCTTTTACGAAAATATCCTCGGCAGAAACCCACACTTTTGGACACCAATTTATGAAAAAATGTCCGCGCTGCTTCCAGAATTTAAAACCGTCCCATTTGATACGTTTATAAAAGCGATCAACGACGTACACCCCAGCATGATCCGTACGGAAGCAGATGAAGTGACCTACGGTCTGCATATCATCCTGCGTTACGAAATAGAAAAAGCAATTTTCAGAGACAATGTAAAGACCGATGACCTGCCAGCTCTCTGGAATCAGAAAATGCAGGAGCTGCTTGGCATTACTCCTGCAAACGATGCAGAAGGCATCCTGCAGGATATGCACTGGTCAGACGGCTCCTTTGGATATTTCCCCTCCTACCTGCTGGGCTCCATTTATGACGGCATGTATCTTGAAGCGATCCAAAAGGATCTCGGAGATCTGGATACGGTTCTGGAAAACGGAAGAATCCTCGACATCACCCACTGGCTGAAGGAAAAGATCCATCGTTTTGGCAGCATGTATAACTCCAAAGAGGTTATCGAACGGGTCTGCGGCAAGGAAATCAGTGCACAGCCGCTGCTTCGCTATTTTGAAGAAAAATACAGTAAGGTGTATGGATTCTGACCAACGCTTCGAAGTCGAACCGCTTTATCTGTAACATACAGAGCGTATATTCCATCAAACAGTAACATTCTATTATTGATGCAAAAACCGGAAAATCTTTCCAGATGCCTTACGACAATACCTTCGTGTGGCGTTGGAACAGATTTTCCGGTTTTTCTAATCAGGCGATTCCATTTTTATACATTCGGTTCACGGCAGCGTTTTTAAAATCCGTCCCAGCTCTTCTACATCTTCCGACTTTGTTGCCCAGCTGGATGCAAACCGCACTGCAGCTGCTCCATTTTCCAGCTCTTCCCAGGTTTCACAGCTGACACGATCCTTCAGCGCTTCCCGCTGTGCTGCATTTAATACGACAAACTGCTGATTCGTCGGGGAATTGATATAAAGCGGACACCCATGCTCCGTCAGAAGCTCCTTGATCCTCATCGCCATCTCGATCGCATGCGCAGAAATTTTCAAATACAGATTTTCTGTAAAAAGCGTATCGAATTGAATCCCCAGCAGACGTCCCTTCGCAAGCACCGCCCCCTGCTGCTTCATCAGGGTAAAAAATCCCGGAACCGTATTCTTTTTCGGGAAAACTACGGCTTCTCCAAACAGTGCGCCCACCTTTGTGCCTCCAATATAGAACACGTCGCACAGCTCTGCCAGATCTGCAAGTGTCACGTCTGTTCCCGGTGCACAAAGTCCATAGCCCAGACGCGCACCGTCCAAAAACAGGGGCAGCTGATATTCCTCACAGACCCTTCGAAGCGCCTTTAACTCTTCTTTTGTATAGAGTGTTCCGTATTCGGTCGGATGGGAAATATAAACCATGCCGGGCTGCACCATATGGGTACAGCTGCCGTCCTGATAAAAGCGTTCCAGATAGTGCTTTACCGCTGCAGCCTCAAGCTTCCCGTTTTTGTGTGGGATCGTCAGCACCTTATGGCCGCCGCTTTCAATTGCACCAGCCTCGTGGACACCGATATGTCCGGTATCCGCTGCAATAACCCCCTCGAAGGGCTTTAAAAATCCCCGGATCACGGTCGCATTTGTTTGAGTCCCGCCGACCAGAAAATAAATTTCCGCCTCCGGGCACTGGCATGCTGTGCGGATTTTTGCTTTTGCAGATTCGCAATAGGCATCCTTTCCATAGCCGTAGGTATGCTCCATGTTCGTTTCCATCAGGCGCTGTAAGATTGCAGGATGTGCGCCTTCCATGTAGTCACTATCAAAGTATAGCATTGCTTTCTCCTCCTGATATTTTTGTATCATTTTTTCTTTCCTCACAGTTTCAGCCTTCCCTTTGCTGCTCTAAGAGCTCATAGAGTGCATCGTCGCCTTCGTCGATCCACACATCCTCTTCCTCTTCATTCAAGCCAAGAAATTGTGCGAGTGTTCGGATATCATCGCTGTTATTCCATTCGTCCACATAATCATCGATTTCTTCAAACTCGATCTCTCCTGCCAGATAACGTTCTTTAAAATTTGCCATCCTGATTTCCTTTCTATAGTCGCTAATATGTTACTGTTAATTCGTTGATCATTGTTATCAGTAATTTCGTATCCACGGGCTTTGGATTTTTCTTATTTTTACCCATCTGCAAACCTCTTTTCCTATTCGTCTCTATTCCTTATCAGCCTGCGTTTCGGACCCCCCACCGGATTTTATACTTCGGATGGTCTTTTCCAATAGCATCATATCAACAGGCTTTGAAATATGGGCATTCATACCGGCTGTCAGAGAATGCCGGATATCCTCCGAAAAGGCATTGGCAGTCATTGCAATGATCGGAATTGTCCCTGCCTGTTTGTGTAGGCTTCTTCGGATTGCCCTTGCAGCATCATAACCGTTCATGACAGGCATCTGCACATCCATCAGGATCATGTCATACGCTCCGGGCACAGACTGTTCAAAGGTCTCCACCACCTTTTGCCCATTTTCACAAATCGTACACTCAGCACCTTTCATTTTTAACAGCTCTGTCAAAATCTCTGCATTCAGTTCATTATCCTCTGCACATAAAAAGTGCATTCCCTCCAGGATCGCTCCATTCGGCGTTTCTTCTTCCTTTGATGACAGGAATGCAGGCCGCTCTTTTGCAATTTTCAGATCTATAAGCACTTCAAAGCAGCTTCCCTGTCCGGGTTTACTTTCTACATAAATCGTGCCTCCCATGGCTTCCACAAGATTTCTGGTGATGGCCATTCCAAGTCCGGTTCCCTGTATCTTATTTGTCACAGAGTTTTCTGCTCGGGTAAAGGCATCAAAGATCGTATCTTTAAAAGCATCTGACATTCCCATTCCATTATCACGGACGAAAAAGCGATACCTTGCATAGACCGTGGAGGCTGTTTCACATTCTTCTGCCACAAAATGAATGGCTCCCCCCTCCTGTGTATACTTTACTGCATTGGACAAGAGGTTGCTAAAAATCTGCATCAGGTGAACCTGATCTCCATTTACCCACTCGTGCCGGATCTTTTCTTTTGTAATTGTAAGGGTCTGATTTTTTTCTTCTACCTGTGAATGGAACATCGCATTCAGATCCTGCAAAAGATCCGAAATAGAAAAATCCGTATACTGAAAAGCTGTTTTTCCTGCTTCGATCTTGCTCATATCCAAAACATTGTTAATGATCCCTAACAGGTGCTGCGCGGATATATCAATTTTATCTACATACTCCAATACCTTGACCTTATCCCCTGCATTATGTCGGATCAAAGCTGTAATACCAACAATTGCATTCATGGGTGTGCGAATGTCATGGGACACATTGGACAGAAAATCTGTTTTCGCCTTATTTGCATTTTCCGCTGTCTGTAAAGCCTCTGTTGCAACGTTCTTTGCCTTTTTCAGTTTTTGATTGACTACTTCCATTTCCTTCATTGTTTGTAAATGAAGTTCATTCTTTCTTTTTTCATATTCTGCCTTTTGATCTGCAAGACTAAGTCTGGAAATACTGTAGAATAATCCAGCAAAAAGTAAAAGTATAA
>ERZ827088.1753-NODE-1753-length-25243-cov-4.562053_pt1 | contig 25243 bp, 23 predicted proteins | sample MGYA00519922_ERZ827088 | MGnify/ENA primary metagenome ERZ827088 (study PRJEB31778, sample SAMEA3449254) | human gut metagenome | biome: human gut; feature: human-associated habitat; material: faeces | place: United Kingdom | collected 2010/2012 ...
AAAATCGCCCAAAACGCACACGAAAACGGATACATCAAGCAGAGAAAAACTTTTTGTAGAAATTCAAAACAGCTTCTTAATTCTTCATTATATTAAGTATGAAACTGAAGACATTTATCGAACGGCCGGTGCTCTCCATCGTCATCTCGGTGGCCATCCTGCTCACCGAGTATGCAGCCGACCGCCGGCGTGCGGGCATGTCGCTTGTGCAGGCGGCCCTTGCCGCGGCCCGCGTCCGCTTCCGTCCCATCCTGATAACCGTGCTCGCGATGATTTTCGGCTTGCTGCCGTTGATGTTCGCCAGCGGTGCGGGGGCTAACGGCAACTCTTCGCTGGGCTCAGGCGTGGTGGGAGGCATGGTGTTCGGCATCCTGGCCATCCTGTTCCTCGTGCCTGTGTTCTTCGTCATGTTCCAATACATACAGGAACGTGTGAAGCCCGTGGAGTTCCTCCCTCATCCCGACTGGGAAATCCAGAGCGAGATGGAGGACATCCGGAAACGGAAAGAAGAGAAAGTGAAAAAGAACGATAAATAGTGTCAGGCAAAGAGTATAGAACACGCTGCGAGAAGAGTATCGAAAGTGTTGTTGAAAGAGTATGGATGCTCTTCACCGCAGCGTTTGTGTATGCTTTGCCTTCATCCAACTTTGTAAAGAGATTCCCTATGACATACGGAACAATGAGAAAGACAAGAAACATACTGACAATCATGCTCGCCCTCGCGCTCGCTTCCTGCGGCACGTACAAGCGTTACGAACGCCCCGCACAGGCCGTCGAGGGACTGGAGCGACTCTATGGCCCGGACACGACGGCGACCGACACGGTGTCTATCGCCTCCCTGCCCTGGACCGAACTGTTTACCGACCCGGCCCTCCAGGCGCTCATCCGCGAAGGGCTGGCCAACAATACCGACCTGGGCATCGCCCGCCTGCGTGTCGAGGAGGCTGAAGCCACGCTGTTCACTTCGCGCCTGGCCTATCTTCCTTCGCTCACGCTCGCCCCACAAGGCCAGTTGGGCAGCTATGACGGCGCGAAGCCCGACAAGACTTACAGCATCGCCGCTTCCGCCGAGTGGGAAGTCGACCTCTTCGGACGTCTGACCAATGCCAAGCGCGGGGCGCGTGCCGCCCTGGAGCAGAGCGAGGCTTACCGGCAGGCTGTGCAGACGCAGCTCGTCGCCACCATCGCCAACAGCTACTACAACCTGCTGACGCTCGACCGCCAGCTGGACATCAGCCTCCGCACGCTCGACTCGTGGACGGAAATCGTCCGCACCTACGAGGTGCGCAAGCGGGTGGGCGAAGCCAATGAAGCTGCCGTGGCGCAGGCCCTCGCAAACAAGCTCTCGGTGGAAGGCTCCGTGCTGACCCTCCGCAAGCAGATACGTGCACAGGAGAACTCGCTCTCGGCCCTGCTGGGACGTGTGCCGGGCCCTGTCAGCCGCACGACGCTCGGGGAGCAGCGTTTCCCGGAGAAGCTGGCCGTGGGTGTCCCCCTGCAACTGCTCGAATGCCGTCCCGACGTGTGCCAGGCCGAAGCCGCCCTCGCACAGGCGTTCTATAACACGAATGCCGCCCGCTCGGCTTTCTATCCGCGCATCACGCTGAGCGGTTCGGCGGGATGGACGAACAACAGCGGCTCGGCCATCATCAACCCGGGTAACTGGCTGCTCAGCGCTCTCGGCTCGCTCACGCAGCCCCTCTTCCGCGCGGGCAGAACATCGCCAACCTGCGTATCGCCAAGGCACGCCAGGAAGAGGCCTTGCTCTCCTTCCGCCAAAGCCTGCTCCGGGCAGGCAACGAGGTGAACGATGCCCTCGCGCAGTGGCAGACCGCCCGCAGCCGCCTTGTCATCGACGCGGAACAACTCGACGCCCTGCACAAGGCTGTCCGCAGCACGCAGCAGTTGATGGAACACAGCACTTCGGCTTCCTACCTCGAAGTGCTCACGGCCCGCCAGGCCTTGCTCCAGGCTGAACTGACAGAGACCAACGACCGATTTGACCAAATACAGGGCATCATTAACCTCTATCACGCCCTGGGCGGAGGCAGCGAATGACCCTCCCGCCTTCTTGCCGTCCGTCCGGCTATGGAAACACACACAGAAAAAGGATGCCTGCTCATGCGAGCGGGCATCCTTTCTTCATATATAATATAGATTGTTAGTGAGACTTCCTTGTCGCTGTGTGTTTCTTCTTTTATTTCAAGTCTTTGAGAAACATCTCCAGTGCGCCCGTCATGGACGGGGCAGCGGGCGTGGGGGCTTCCACGTCGAGGCGCAGGCCCGCGTCGCGTGCGGCCTTGGCCGTTGCCGGACCGAAGCAGCCGATGGCGATGTCGCCCTGCTTGAAGTCGGGGAAGTTTTTCTGAAGGGCGGCCACTCCGACGGGGCTGAAGAAGATGAGCATGTCATAGTCAAACGGCTCGTCGGGGGCAAAGTCGTTGCTCACCGTGCGGTACATGACGACTTCCGTATGTTGCAGCTTGGCCTTGTCGAGGAGGTTTTTCACTTCGTCGTTGTGCACGTCAGACATGGGCACGAGATAGCGTTCGGCCTTGTGCTTGACCATCGAGGGGATGAGGTCCTCGATTTTTCCCGTAGCGCCGAAGAACACTTTGCGCTTGCGGTATTGCACGTATTTTTGGATATAGAGGGCGATGGATTCCGTGACGCAGAAATACTTCATCGTCTCGGGGATGCTCACGCGCAGTTCTTCACACAGGTGGAAGAAGTGGTCGATGGCGTGGCGCGAGGTGAACACGATAGCTGTATAGTCGAGTATCGATACTTTCTGCTGCCTGAACTCTTTAGCAGATACACTTTCAACTTTGATGAAAGGGCGGAACACGATGTCGACCCCATACTCGTTGGCTATGTCGTAGTAAGGCGATTTCTCAGATGTCGGTTTAGGCTGAGACACCAAGATCTTTTTTATTTTCAAAGTCCTAATATTTTATTATGTAAACTACTAATGGTGATTATCGTTCGGCCAAGGACGAAGCATGGCACTATTTCCAAGGCGCAAAAGTACACAATTAAATAGAAAGCACGCTGTTTTTTTCCAAAAAAGATGCTGGCGCATTTACAAAACAACAATATTTTCCCCAAAATGATAACCAGGCCGGCAAAAATGAGTTTTTTGTCAACCGGCAAATCGAAATAGACCAACAACAGGAGCACGGGAAACAGCAGGATGCCTTCCACGCCGAAGATGAGAGAGTAGGCGTGCTGCCAGGGCTTTTGTTTGCTTTTATTGAAAAATACCCAGTTCGTGAAGCTGTACGTGGCGAACTTCAGCACGTAGTATGACAGGCATACGCCGACGTAGACGGCCAGCCCCCACAGGCGGCCGGGGGCGTGCGGGGCGAACTGTTCGAAGAGCAACAGGCCGGCGATCAGGCAGGTGTTGAGCACCAGCAGGATGCGGTAGCGGAAGTCGACATTGGTCTCCTCGTCGAAGAAGCTCGGCCGCTCGCGTGTGGAGAAGAACTCCTTGGCTTGCTGGGCCAGGAAGTATTTGCCCTTTGACAACACGTAGGCCAGGATGAAGAAAGACAGCAGGACGAGGGTCGTGATGCCGTCGTCCGTGCGCAGCTGGTAGGGGACGGGGACACCTTCCCGCCCGGGCACTTCCGTGTAGGTCAGCAGGCGGGCGAGCAGCGAGTCCTGTGCTTGCAGGTAGAGGGTCGTGTCAGGGGTCAGGGTCTCGTTCATAGGGCGGCAAACTTACGCAGGTTCTTGTCCCACAGGGGCGTGGTGTAGAGCAGGCCGACGGCTTCGGCGGGCGTGCGGGCGACGCTCCAGAGGGTGCTGTGCTCGGGGCGCATGAAGCGCTCGTCGACGGCGCGGCGCAGCATGGACAGCAGCGGGTCGAAAAAGCCGTTCACGTTGAGGATGATGACGGGCTTCACGTAAAGCCCCAACTGTTTCCATGTGATGATTTCAAGCAGTTCCTCCAGGGTGCCCACGCCTCCGGGCAGGGCGATGACGCCGTCGGAGAGCGAGGCCATCGTCTCCTTGCGTTCGTGCATGTCGGCCGTCACGACGAGTTCCGTCAGGCCCCGGTGACACCATCCCTGCTCGACCATGAAGCGCGGGATGACGCCCGTCACCTCGCCTCCTGCCGCCAGTGCGGCGTCGGAGCAGGCGGCCATCAGCCCCATCGAGCCTGCGCCGTTTATCAAACGAATGTGCCGCTCCGCCAGGAGTCGTCCCAGCTCGGCAGCACATTCGAAATAGCTGTTGTCTATCTTCGTACTTGATGCGCTGTAGACGCATACGCTGTGTACTGTGTTCATTGTTTAAAAATGAAGAATGAAGAATTAAAAATGAAGAATGATGAATGAAGGATGAAGAATTGCCTTGCGGCGCATGGAGCTATATGCACTCTTCACTCTTCATTCATCATTCTTCATTTCTCAGATTCCGAATGCCGCTTTCACCTTGTCCACGTAGTCGAGCTTCTCCCACGTGAAGAGTTCGACGGTCACGTCCTTGTCGCCTTCGTAGCGCGACTCGAAGTGCTTCGTCACGATGCGCGGCTCGCGTCCCATGTGTCCGTAGGCTGCCGTCTCGGAGTAGATGGGGTTGCGCAGCTTCAGGCGTTCCTCGATGGCCTTGGGGCGGAGGTCAAACAGTTCGTCGATTTTGCGGGCTATCTCGCCGTCGGTCATGGCCACGTGGCTGCGTCCGAAGGTGTTGACGTAGATGTTGATGGGGCGTGCGACGCCGATGGCGTAGGACACTTGCACGAGCATCTCGTCGGCCACGCCGGCTGCGACGAGGTTCTTGGCGATGTGGCGTGCGGCGTAGGCAGCCGAGCGGTCGACCTTGCTGGGGTCTTTGCCTGAGAATGCGCCGCCTCCGTGGGCGCCCTTGCCGCCGTAGGTGTCGACGATGATCTTGCGGCCGGTCAGGCCGGTGTCGCCGTGGGGGCCTCCGATGACGAACTTGCCCGTCGGGTTGACGTGGTAGGTGATGTGGTCGTCGAAGAGGGCGAGGACGGCTTCGTTGTGGATGCTGTTGATGACGCGCGGCATGAGCGTCTCGATGACGTCCTTGCGGATTTGGGCGAGCATCTCGGCGTCGGCGCGGAGCTGTGCCTCGCGGCTGTCGTCGGCCGGGAGGATGAACTCGTCGTGCTGGGTGGAGACGACGATGGTGTCGATGCGCACGGGGCGGCCCTCGTCGTCATACTCGATGGTCACCTGGCTCTTGGCGTCCGGGCGCAGGTAGGTCATCACCTTGCCTTCGCGGCGGATGTCAGCCAGCACCATGAGTATCTTGTGTGCCAGGTCGAGCGACAGTGGCATGTAGTTTTCCGTCTCGTTCGTGGCATAGCCGAACATCATGCCCTGGTCGCCTGCGCCTTGGTCCATCGGGTTTTCGCGTTCGACGCCGCGGTTGATGTCGGGGCTTTGTTCGTGGATGGCCGAGAGCACGCCGCAGGAGTTGCCCTCGAACATGTATTCGCTTTTCGTATAGCCGATTTTGTTGATGACTTCGCGGGCGATGCGTTGGAGGTCAACGTATGCCTTTGTCTTGATTTCACCCGCCAGCACCACCTGTCCGGTGGTCACCAGAGTTTCGCAAGCTACTTTCGAACTAGGGTCGTAGGCCAATAGTTTGTCAAGCACAGCGTCGGATATTTGGTCCGCCACTTTGTCGGGGTGTCCTTCAGACACCGATTCGGATGTAAACAGGTATCCCATTGTGTAGATGTGTAAGATAATAAGTTAAAAAATAGGTGGGAAAATCTTTGGGGAGGAGGAATCATCGATGCACGCGCGCCTTCGGGAAGGCGGTTTTATTTAGCATTTTTTTCTGTGGTTGCAAGCTGCCCAAATCTTTCCACATTGGTTTGTCGGCCGCAAAGGTACGCATTTCGTCCCGAACGTGTGCATCCGGGCCTTACTTTTTTCGACTTTTTAGAAATGCCGGTCCGCGGATGGAGGAAACCTGCCGCGGGCGGGCCGGGCCGTACGCCCGAATCGCAACCTCCGGCTGTCCACCCGTCGTCCCTGTCCGGACGCGCGGACCGTGTGTCCCTGCATTTTTGAGGGAAATCTGACGGGACGGAAGCATCCTCGTACGCCATTAACTCCGTCCGTGGACGGACTCCTTTCCGCCCGGGCGCGGAGTCCTTTCCGTCGTCGGGCGGAGAGGAGGGGGGAGGTGCGGACACGGAAAAGCCCGCCGTGGAGGGGCTTCGGGGCCTCTCTGCCGGCGGGCTCAAGTTTGCACTATATAGAAAAAAAGAGACGAAAATGCTTATTTTGCCTGGCGCTGCATGTCTTCATACTCGACGGAGGCCATGATGAATGTGCCGATGGCCTTGCCTTCGTTTTCCACCACGGTCACGTCCTTGCCGCAGAGGTAGTAGTTCGTCGTGCCCGTGCGCGAGGGGTTTTTCGCCGGGCCGAGTCCGGCCGAGGCGCACACCTGGATGATGTCTGTCCGTCCCTCACGCTCGCGGATGAACGTCTTCAGCAGTCCCTGGTAGGCTTTTTCAGCCACGGGCATGTAGGTGGCCTTGTCGAGCAGGCCGAGGCGCATGCCCTTGAGGAAGGCGTAGGTGAAGATGCTCGAGGCGGAGGCTTCGAGGTAGTTGGGGTTGGTGCCGACGTTGTAGGTCTTGCCGTCGACGGTGTCGCCCTGTCCGTCACCCTTCATCGTGGCGTCATACTGCATGAGCTGGTACCACACGCCGCTCTCCTTGTCCTGCCAGCGTGCCACGCCAGCGGCCACTTGCTGGAGGATGCTGTCGACGGCTGCGCGGTCGGGGTGTTCGCGGGGCATGAATTCGAGGACGTCGACCAGGGCGGCGAAATACCATCCCATGCCGCGTGCCCAGAACTCCTTGCTGCATCCCTTGAAGGGCTCTTCCTGGTTGGCCCAGAAGGAGTCGGGCGCGTCGGGCGTGGCTGACCACGCGTGGTAGTTCAGCTGCTTTTCGGGGTTGTAGGTGTACTTGTGGATGGTCTTGAACTGGAGGGCGATGTCGCTCCAGCTCTGCGCGTTGTTCTCCACACTGTCAGCCCCGAACGTGTGTTGCCACTGCGCGTAGATGGGCGAGCCCATGAAGAGTCCGTCGAGCCACATCTGGTTCGGGTAGGTCGCCTTGTGGTAGAATCCGCCTGTCCCGGGCAGCCCTTCGGGAATGCGCTGGTGGTTGTACTTGAGCGTGTTGCGGATGAGCGTGGCCGCGCGGCGGTAGCGTTCGGCGTCGGCCGTGTTGCCCTTGCGCATCTCTTCCTTGTAGAGGGTGAAGTAGATGTTGCCCGCGGGCAGGTCGTCGATGTTGCTCGGGCGGAGGGCCGACTTGCCCTTCTTGTTGAGTATCATCGAGCCGTCGGCGTTCGTGTTGTGGTCGGCAAATGCCTTGACGGCGTCATAGTATTCCGTCTTCTCGGGATACATCGTCCATGCCTTCAGGACGGCGTTGGCGACGAGCCCTGACACATAGTCCCAGCCCGTGGTGTCGAGCTTGGCCTGGTAGTGGCGGTTGCAGTAGAAGTCGGCCAGGCCGTGTGATTCGACCATGCGCTGCGAATAGGGCGCGGGGGTCTCCTGCTTCTGCGTGGCGCATGCGCCGAGCAGCAGGGTGACGAGGAGTAAGTAAACGTACTTTTTCATAGTGTTATGGGGTTTTAAGTGTTCAGTATCTGAGCTTGTCCTTGGCCAGTTCCATCTCGTATTCCAGGAAGAAGCGGTAGGCGTTGACCGAGAGGGCATAGACGACGAAGGCCGAGATGAAGCCTGCGATGGCGTCGATGAGGTAGTGTGCCTGGATGTAGACCGTGGCGCAGCAGAGCAGCACGTAGAACGGCAGCAGGACGAGGGGCAGGACGCGGTTGCGCGTGCGCACGGCCAGAATCATGAGTATGGTCGATATGCCCACGTGCGAGCTGGGGAAGGCGGCCGTGGGCCGTTCGCCGGCCTGCTGCGACATCTCCACCAGGTTGTAGAAGAGGCCGTGGGTGTCACCCGGTGCGGGGAGCAGGGTGGGGTTGTGGTAGAAATAGTCGCCCACGCGGTGGAAGTTGCCCAGGGCGACGTCGTCAAGCCCGATGGCGGGGAAGTAGTATTGCGGCCCGGCCACGGGTATGAATATATATATAAGGTAATAGATGAAGAACGAGGTGAGGACGATGAACGCCGCGCGGTGGAATTCGGCATAGCGGGCGAAGAAGTAGAAGAGCACGACGGCGATAATCATGGGATAGTAGGCGAAGTAGCCCATGTTGAACGCCTCGCTGAACCACACGGACGGGCACAGGCGGCTGAACTCGAGTGCCGGCTGGCAACCGAAGAGCACCTGTTCGGTGTGGGCGAAGAGGTGGTCGAGGTTGGGGAAGAGGCGGTTGAACTCATAGGTATCGGGATACCAGTAGGCGAGCAGCGCCAGTTGGAACAGCACGCGCAGGAAGCTGGTCAGCTTGCAGGAGCGTCGTTGGTAGAGATACATCAGCAGGAGCGTCCCTCCGGCGATGCCGATGCGTTGGCACAACATCGTAAAGGGGTGGTCCATGCGTTCGTTGAGAATGAAAATCATGACGGTGGTCAGCAGGTTGTAGGTCAGGCTGACCACTTCGATGGGAAACAGGCCTTGGCGTGTCTCCGTGCGTTTTAAGAGTTCTAAAGCCATCCTTCTTTTTTATACCAGGCGATGCTTTCCCTCATGCCGCGTTCGAGGTCATATTCGGGTTGGTAGCCCAGTTCGTCGACCAGCGGGCGGATGTCACATCGCCAATTACGTTGTTTCATTATGTTATATTTGTCTCTGTTCAGTGTACTGCTCCTCCCTGCCCATCCGGCCACGGTCTCGGCCATTGCCGAGACGCAGCGCACCAGTCCCAGGGGCAGCGTGAGGTGGGCGACGGCGTGCCGTCCCAGTTCGCGCTGGATGTAGTCCGAGAAGGTGCGGCTGGCATAGACGTTCCCGTCGCTCACGAAGTAGGCCCGTCGCGTCACTCCGCGGTCGATGGCGCGGAAGACGGCCTGCACCAGGTCTTTCACGAAGACGAACGTGAGGTCCTGCCGCCGGAAGCCGACGGCGACATCCACGTGGCGGTCGATGCTCTTGGCCATGAGGAAATAGTCGCGTTCGCGCGGACCATATACGCCCGTCGGGCGGAAGATGACGTAGGGAAAGTCGGCAGGGGATGCCTGGAGGAATTGTTCGGCCCGGAGCTTGCTCTTGCCGTAGGCCGTGTCGGGGCGGGGTGTGTCGTGGTCGCTGATGGGGGCATAGTCCTGCTCGTGGACAGGCCCGTAGACGCTCAGCGAGCTGATGAAGATAAACTGGCGCGGCATCATGCCCGTGGAGGCCAGCAGGCGGACGAGGTGGCAGGTGCCTTCGTAGTTGATGCGGTCGAAGTCCTCCGTGCGGCGACACTTGGTCGCGCCGGCGCAGTGGATGACATAGTCCCACGGGCCGGCCTCGTCGCGTTGGCGGAGCAGCTGCTTTTCCAGCACGTCCGCACGGCCCAGGTCAAGCTCGGCGAAGCGGATGCGGCTGTCGCGCAAGTAGGCACGGCTGCTCGACGCGCGAACGCCTGCCCACGTGTCCATTCCCCGGCGGAGGGCTTCCTCCACCATGAAGCTGCCGATAAAGCCGCTGGCTCCGGTGACGAGTATCTTCATCCTTCACTTTTCTGTTACAAAATCGCTGCAAAGATACTACATCTTCCTGAAATATGCGGATTTTATACTTGAACTATCGTCAGAAATCGTTTACTTTGTACAGAAACTCTCTTTATTTTTAAAAACTGAATGTTATGGGAAAGAAAGACAAAAAAGAGAAGAAAGAAAAAAAGGCCGGCAAGCGAATGACCAAGAAACAGCTCGTCGAGAAACTGACTGACCTGTTCCAGCTCAAGGCCGACGAGAGCATCAGCATGAAGCGTATCTGCACCGAACTGAAGCTGAATACGCACCCCTTGAAGATGCTTTGCACGGACATCCTCCAGGAAATGGTGGAGGACGATTTCCTCTGCGAACCGCAGAAAGGACATTTCCAACTGAAGAATCCGGACCAAATCGTGACCGGCACGTTCCAGCGCAAGAGCAACGGCAAGAATTCCCTGTTGCCCGACGACGGCAGCACGCCCATCTTCGTCGCTGAACGCAACTCGGCCCACGCCATGAACAATGACACCGTGCGTGTCGCCCTCTTCGCACGGCGAAAGAACCGCGAGCGCGAGGGCGAAGTCATCGAGATACTCAAACGCGCCAACGACACCTTCGTCGGCAAGCTGAAGGTCGACAAGAACTACGCCTTCCTGCTCACCGAAAGCCGCACGCTGGCCAACGACATCTTCATCCCCAAGGAGCGGCTGAAGAACGCCAAGAACGGCGACAAGGTCGTCGTGAAGGTCGTCGAGTGGCCCGAGACGGCCAAGAACCCCATCGGCCAAGTGGTCGACGTCCTGGGACGGGCCGGGGAAAACACGGCCGAAATGCACGCCATCCTGGCCGAATACGGCCTGCCCTACACCTATCCGGAGAATGTGGAGAAGGCTGCCGAACAGATTCAGCTCGAACTCACTCCGGAGGCCATCGCCGAGCGCGAGGACTTCCGCGACGTGCTCACCTTCACCATCGACCCCAAGGACGCCAAGGACTTCGACGACGCGCTCTCCATCCGCCGCGCGGAAGGCGGGCTCTGGGAAGTGGGTGTGCACATCGCCGACGTGAGCCACTATGTCAAGGAGGGCAGCATCATCGACAAGGAAGCCTACCGCCGTGCCACGTCCGTCTACCTCGTCGACCGCACCGTCCCGATGCTTCCCGAACGGCTCTGCAACTTCATCTGCTCCCTCCGTCCCGACGAGGAGAAAATGACCTACTCCGTCATCTTCCTCATCGACGAGCAAGGCGAGGTGAAGAAGTCGCACATCGCGCACACCGTCATCCGCAGCAACCGCCGTTTCACCTACGAGGAAGTGCAGGAAATCCTGGAGACCGGGCAGGGCGAATACGTCACCGAACTCCAGACGCTCAACACCATGGCCAAGGCCCTGCGCGCCAAGCGTATGGCTGCGGGAGCCATCAACTTCGACCGCATCGAGGTGAAGTTTGAAATCGAAGAAGCTACCGGACGCCCCCTGAGCATCTATTTCAAGGAACAGAAAGACGCTCACAAGCTCATCGAGGAATTCATGCTGCTGGCCAACCGCACCGTGGCCGAGCGCATCGGCAAGCCCAAGGCGGGGACGAAACCCAAGGTGTTCCCCTACCGCATCCACGACCTGCCCGACCCCGACAAGCTGGAGGACCTGAAAAACTTCATCGTCAAGTTCGGCTACAAGCTGAAGACGGCCGGCTCGAAGGGCGACGTCTCACGCTCGCTCAACCGCCTGCTCGACGACGTCCACGGCAAGAAGGAGCAGAACCTCATCGAGACCGTCTCGCTCCGCGCCATGCAGAAGGCACGCTACAGCACGTTCAACATCGGCCACTACGGCCTGGCCTTCGACTACTACACCCACTTCACGTCGCCCATCCGCCGCTATCCCGACCTGATGGTCCACCGCCTGCTCACGCGCTACCTCGCCGGCGGGCGCACCGTCTCGCAAAACAAGTATGAGGACATGTGCAAGCACTGTTCGGAGATGGAGCAGACGGCAGCCTCCGCCGAACGCGCCAGCATCAAGTACAAGCAGGTCGAGTTCATGGCCGAACGCATCGGACAAGTCTACGACGGCACCATCAGCGGCATCACCGAGTGGGGCATCTACGTGGAAATCAACGAAAACAAGTGCGAAGGCATGATTCCCATGCGCGACCTGGGCGAGGATTTCTACGAGTTCGACGAGAAGAACTACTGCCTCATCGGCCGCAAACGGCACAAGAAATATTCGCTCGGCGACGCCGTGCGCGTCCAAGTCGTGCGAGCCAGCCTGGAGAAGAAGCAGCTTGACTTCACACTGGCCTGACCCTCCCTCCCGGAGAAGATGTGCCGGGATGGGAAAAACATGCGACAAGCCTGGACGCACCGCCTGAAGGGATTTGTCAGATACGGATGACGCAGCAGACGCGGATGGGGAATGCCTGTCCGCCGCTTCTGCGTTATCCGCTTTTTTGTGTCCCGGCGCGGCCGTCCGCCATAGACCCGGCCCGACCACGGAAAGGAGGGTAGCCGGGGACGGATAGTACTCCGTGGCCGGACGGAATGGAAGGCGCGGGCGGGCCGGAAGAAAGGCTCGTGTCCCGTCGGATTTTTTACAGTGCTGAGGACGGGATAGGCATTGACATCCCCATTTCAAAAATCGCCTTTTGATGCGAAATCTATATTTTAGTTAATAAATAAAGAGATGTAAGTCTTAAATAATGTCAATAAGAAAGCCCTGAAAACAGAATGGATAAAAACGGTATATGCTTGATTGCCTTTGTAATAAAATAGAGAGCTGTTTTTGAATAAGTCTGTATATACCGTGAAAAAGTCTTTCGTTTTCCTTCTGGTGTCGATGGTACTATATAATAGACCCAGAGCAAAGAAAACAATATTCCGTTTTTAGAAATGTTATTTTTTTAAATAGGTTTTGCTATCTTTGCCTTGCCACCGAGTAGTGTGGCAAATTTAAATAGTGAAAGTGTTTCGCTTTTATCCTGTGTAGGAAATCTGACAGTTTCAAAGAAACAGGGATGAGCAATAACATTCGTCACTTGGGCGGTGTATGTTCCAACAACATATACTCAACAAGTGTGGAGTATTGTTTATTTGTTTCTGGGTTTTGTCAGAACCTCCTACACGATAAACGATGGCTCCGCACTTTCTTTTTATATTAGGTTTTAACTGAAATATCATGATAAGCACAACTTTCAATCGTTACATTTGGTTACTGAATATCTTAATGCAAGCCGGACGGCTTACCTTTGAGGAGATAAGCAACAAATGGCAACATTCATCGTTAAGTGATGGAAGACCTTTGCCGTTGCGTACTTTCCATGATCATCGCAAAGCCGTGGAAGACTTGTTTCAAGTCAATATACTTTGTGACACTTTTGATGGATATAAGTATTATATCGAAGACCTTTCCGTCTTTAATGAGGACAAGACACGGCAATGGTTGGTAAATTCTTTCAGTATGGTCAATATGATAACCGAAGGAAAGCAGATAAAAGACCGGATTCTGTTGGAGGAAATACCCGAAGGCTCAGCATATCTTCAAACTTTTGTTGAGGCAATGAAACAGAATCTTATTCTATCAATAACTTATCAGCCTTTTTATAAAGACGAAAGTTTAGTTTATCAAGTGCATCCTTACTGTTTGAAAGTGTATAGGCAGAGGTGGTATGTGTTGGGATATTGTGAAGAACTGAAAGGCATTCGTCATTTTTCGCTCGATCGTATTCGAAATATCAAGATGTGTGAATCTCATTTTGATTATCCGGAAGATTTCTCCCCGGAAGTTTATTATAAAGATAGTATTGGCATTTGGGTTAATGAAAGCATTAAACCTGAAAGGATAGTTATCCGTGCTTATGGGACACAAAGCTGTTATTTGCGCACATTGCCTTTGCATCATTCTCAAAAGGAAATCCATGCAACAGACAAGTATTGTGATTTCGAATACAAACTATGCGTGACTAAGAATCTGGTAGATGAGCTATTGGGCAAAGGAATCTCCATACAGGTCCTTGAACCTGAAAGCTTGAGAAAAGAGATGAAGAAGTGTTTATGCAATATGTTTAATTTATATAAATAGTAACATTATGGCAAGGATATTAAGTAACGAACTGCTCGAAAAATTTAAAGAAAATGGTGAATATGTTAATATTCTCAAGGAGGTAAATAAAGATAAAGATTTGTCACTGGAAATAAGGGAAGGAAAGGCTATTGTGTATTATAAGAAGGGGAAAATCTTAACCTTGTCAAGTAAGAAAATAGAGCGTTTATCATCAGGATATTATAAAGATGGAGAATTTAAGTTCTCGGATGCGCAAATAAAGCAAAATCCTAAAGCCTATTTCGCAAAGGCTAAATCTTTTGTAGATGCTCATGGAAATAAAAAAGAGTTTACTATCCAGCAACTCATTGTATCTGACAATTTATCTATTGATAATGATTATCTTGTTGTAGATATGGAATATCAATATAAACAGAGCGACATTCCTAAATCGAAGAGATTGCCTTTAACAAGGATAGACTTGCTTGCAGTAGAAAAAGATTCAAAAGATATTATTTTATTTGAACTAAAACAAGGGATAAATGCGCTTAATGGAGAATCTGGAATAGATGACCATATAAATAAAATGAATGAACTCGTTAAAGACAAAAGGTTCAGGGAAGCTCTGATAAAAGAGATAAAAAACATTATTGAGCAAAAGGTAGAGCTCCAAATATTACCAGAAGGTGCTAAAACCTGGATCAACGAGACAAGAAATAGTGTGACAATCAGACCTATGTTCATTTTTATTTATTCAGATGAGAAAGAGAGGGAAGTATATGACGAAAAGCTAAGGAATAGGATACCGACGATTTATTTAAATCCTAAATATATATTAAAAAAGCCAGAATGATTATGCTGTGCAGCCTTTCCGCAGACCTCAACTATATCTTTGCAACGAACTGAAGAAACATCACGGGTTATGAGCAAGAAACAAAATCTGAAAAGAAAAGCACAATTGAATGCCAAAGCAAAAATGGAATCATTCAGGTTCCAAGTTATGTGGGAAAAGAATCAGAAAATGCCGGAAATGCCGGATGAAAGTTTGAATGCGGAGCTTGATGTGCTTTGTGAAAAGGGATTGGTCGAAGATATGTTCGTTTTGCGGGACATAGTGGAAGGTGTGCGGAAAGAGTTAGGGTATCAAACGGAGATGGGCAAGGGCTCGCTGGAGGGAACTATTGTACCCTTCTTATTGGGTATAACTACGACCGAACCAAGCATTGTACAACCGAACAATGCGCTTTCAGACGCTGAGCATATCCAGCTTCCTTTGGAAGTTGTCCTCTATTATGACAATGAAATCCGGAATAGGGTTGTGGATTGGGTAAAAGTCCGTTATGAAACTGTCAAGACGTGGTTGGGCCAGCCCATTCTGAAACGTTCTAATATGATTGTTGAATTTAAAAGGGTGGTGAAGTCTTGAAAAATACTTCTTTACCTCATTTATTGTCAGGCTTATGAGAATAACCATTTACCGTGGTGCGCATCAAATCGGAGGATGTATCACTGAAATCAGAAATAATAATGCGAAAATACTTATCGACCTTGGTGTCAACTTGCCTGATAGCGGAGGAAAAGAGCTGAATGAAACTGATGTAATCGGACTTACACAAGATGCGGATGCAATTTTCTATACCCATTATCACAGTGATCATGTAGGCTTGTTCTATCTGGTGCCCGAGAATGTTCCGCAATATATCGGCAGAGGAGCACAAGAAGTGATGATGTGTAAATATAGTGCACTGAGTAAGCATCAGGACTGTAGCAAGGAGATTAGTGCTATTAAGAGTTTTCATACTTATAAATCCAATGTCCCGATTAATATAAAAGGGAAGATTCGGGTAACCCCCTATTATGTTTCGCATTCGGCTTTCGATGCTTATATGTTTAAAATTGAGGTGGAGGACAAAATCATTCTTCATACAGGAGATTTCCGTAGACATGGTTATTTAGGAAAAGGACTTCCCAAAGTGTTGCGGGCCTTTATAAAACGTGTGGATTTCCTTATTATTGAAGGAACCATGCTGGGAAGAAGAGGAGAAAATACGATTACGGAAAATGACGTCAAACAGAATACGATCTCTTTGCTCAAGGAACATAAGTATATATTTGCTCTTTGTTCATCTACGGATATGGACCGTCTGGTATCTTTTCATCAAGCATGCCAAAAGACTAAGAGGGTATTTTTATGCGACCCGTATCAGAAATCGGTTCTTGATGTGTTTTCTCGTTACATGGAAAAAGATTTGTTTCATTTCAACAACGTCTTTAAGATTCGTAGACGGCACATTTCAAGTCCGAAAATAGTAGCCAAGTTGAGTACTGAAGGATTTTTGATGCCAGTGCGTGTCAGTCAGATGGAATTTATAAAGGAGATGCTGGAGCAATACAATGACGAGCCTGCCTACCTTATTTATTCGCTTTGGCAGGGTTATTACAATGGGACTGAGAAACAAATCAATCCGAAAGTAGTAGAGCTTCGCAGTTTATTCCCCAACCGCATATTGGACGGAGTTTACGACGGATTCCATACCAGCGGACATGCAGACGTAGGCACATTGGAAGAAGTATGCCGTATTCTTAGCCCTCGGTTAGGCATCATTCCGATTCATAAAAACGCTTTGAGCACATATAAATCGCTCGAGATAGCAAAGGAGTTCAATGTCGTTGAATCTTCTATGCGGATAAGTAATGTCGATATATCTATTTATAAAGTGGAAGACTAATGTTTGAATATGTAACAAGGACTTAAAGTTGTGGCTTTATCCGACAACACGGGAAAACGGTTTATGTAAATGTTGTGTTAGAAAAATGTTACTGAATATTATGGTTGTATTTGAGTTAAACAGAATCGTATTGGAAACTTTGCGTTATCCATCACGCAAGACGTGGACATCTGAATTGGGATTATTTTCCACATTCGAAAAAGCTTATGAAATGTTGCAGAAGAATGTCGCCGAAGCGAAAGAGGATGAAGGGGAATGTGAAAAAGCGGGAGAACCCGATGATACCTTAGGGTATGTCATCAATAAGATACTATTGGATGTACCGTATGGATGTACCGTTGCTCTCTATACTTACACACGTGATGGTAAGTTTAATGATGAAAATGCTTGGACGGATGAAAAGGGAAAAGTTCTTCCTTTCTACGGTCGTTCGGAAGAAAAAATCCGCTTCAAAATGGGAGATATTGTGGAAGTGTATATGCGCGAATATTATGCAGAATTGAGTATCATTGGCGCATGTCCTTTGACACCTCAGGAAATAGAAAAAAGGAACAAAGAACTGGAACAAAAATACGGTAAGGGGCATACGCTTATTTTAGATTCCGGCGATGACTGCTATCTGACCCATTCGTTAGGGCTTGGCAATACTCATTGGCATTCGGCATGCGCCGATGTATTTGCCCCGACTAAAAAAGTTCCAGCTACCCTAAGACGTAAGTTACAAGCTAAATTATTGGAAGAAAACTTTACTTTTGGATATCTGCATCAGATTTCCGAACTGCCCTTTATCAAAGACCCGAAAGTATTAGATGAATTGCTGAATGGTTGGGACAAGTTTGTAGAAGAAAAATATTATCAAGGAATGGAATGCTTAGTTGATTATGAAAAAGCGGATAACATAAAGGCACAGTTGAATTTCTCCGAGGAACAAACCCGAAGGTTCGACCGTTTTTATGAAACATGTGTACGGCTGGTGAATGAGAAACGTGGGAAAACATAATCCAATAAGCCGGTAGTAAATTTTAGAATGACTTATTGCATAACCAAATCATAAAGCATGAAAGAAATAGACTATTACAATCTGATGAAAGGCTTCGAATCGGAAGAAATCGAGCCGATGGTAGGAATCTTTTGGTATCTACCCGAAAACACCGGTTGTTTGAAGTGTATGCTTCCGCTTTGTCCCAATCGAAAATGGTGAACGGGCATACCACTTATCATAAACTTCACAAAACACTCTGGCAGGCAAAAAAATGCAGGGACATGGCAAAGGGGAAAACCACATCCGTTTACTATCAGGATTATACCCGAATCCCCAGAGGCAGGATATTTTATGACAATGGGAAATTCATCGTAAAAGTCGGCTCTTGGTATAAGCAACATGAGGAGGAATTGCGTGAACTTGTGGCAGATGCTTTCAATCTTCCCGATGATTTTGTTTTTGAGATTGGTCGGCATTGGGAACTGGAACACGGTTGGGACGAAAGCCAACTGAATGATTTCTTAGAATTCTGAGTGACTGAAATAAATAAGATCCATAAACTGACATGAAATTTATCTGTAGCTTCTTGCTGACCTTAAACTTCCTTGCATACGTATTGGCAGACATCGTGGCTTGGGAATATGCGACAAAAGCCTGATGATATAAAGTCATTCACCGCGCGAATTAAAGAAATACTGAAGACAAACAAATAATATTTCAAAGGATGAACAACGTTGTATTAGCACAGTTATTTGACTATGTGGACTCAAAGTTCACTTTAGAGCAGATTTCTAAAAAACTCAGTATGGGCATGGATGAGATTTTGGACGGGTTGGAAGAACTTGTTAAGAAAGAAATAGCTCCTAATTTGGCCTACATAAAGGGAGATGAAACTACTTTGTCAGAAGAACAGCTTAAAAGGTTTCGGCAAATAAGAATTAAGTCGATACACAATAAACTGTATCAACAGGCTTGTTATGATGATACAATAGAAAGAAGAAGTAAAGAATGCTTCAAAGCCATAGCAGCAGTTAATTCCTATTTTGATGAAAATGAACATCTGTTTATGGCTTATGCCGCACGGAAAGGAGCTACATTGGAAAGTTTGGAAGAAAACAGTAATTTTACAAGAGCAGAGATAATCGCTCTTATTAAAAAGGCTGTAGTGGAAAATAGAGTAAAAACAGATGTCAGGCACATGATTGCCCAATCTTCAAATGAGGAAGAAAAGAATGAACTACTCCTTATCCAACAACTGTCTGACCAAATAGAAGAACCCATAAAAACAGATGCGGCAAAAGAATATATCCCAAAAGAAGAACGGAAGTTGTCGAAAGAGGCAGAAAAAATGTGTGGAAGCTATGCAGAGTATTTTGATCCATGTGGTAATGATGAGGATAAGCAAGAGGTGACTAAATGGGTATGTATTATGAAAAAAGAGAATCTTTGCAGCGGATATGATATTGATTATCGCCCCGACATTACCGATGAAAAAATATGTGCAGGAATCTATTTATATTTGTTGAGCCAGGGATATAGCGATATTCGAACTATTAAGTTCTTTTCCTCTGCTTATGAGGCCATGAATTTTTATGTGACTAACAAAAAAGATAGCGAAGATTGCTGGGTACTTCAAACAGATCCAGGCTTGTTCGATGAAGACGTTTTTTTGTCATTATGACAACTCCTTTTTGGCGATGCGGCCTTATCGCTATCTCCAAGATGGGGGGCGATTCATAAGGCAAAAAAAACATCTCTTTTCCGGTACACCGTCTGCCGATAATCGCTATCTTTACGTCATCTCTACCGAAATAGCTGACCGGATGAACAGATACGTGAAACTTCTATTTTTAGCATTGATTATGATGACGAACATCCATTCCGCATTTTCCCAAAACGAGAATGCCAGACGCGAGCCGGCTGTGGCCGGCAGTTTCTATCCTGCCGATGCCGACATGCTGCGGGCGGAAGTCGACGGGTTTCTGGACGCGGCGCAGGCGGAGGGGACGGACGGCGTGCAAGCCGTCATCGTGCCTCACGCAGGCTATGTGTTTTCCGGCGCGACGGCAGCCGAGGCTTTCGCACGGATAGACCCCGCGACGCGCTACAAGCGTGTGTTCCTGCTGGGACCCAGCCACCGGGCGTCGTTCGACGGGGCATCGGTCGATGTCGCCTGCGGCCGCTATGCGACCCCCTTGGGCGAACTGGAAGTCGACCTTGCGGCCTGCCGCGCCCTGATGGAGGCCGACAGCGTGTTTGCCCATGTCCCCCGGGCCCATGAGCAGGAACACTGCCTGGAGGTGGAGCTGCCCTTCCTGCAGGAACGCCTGCGCGAGGTGCCTCCTCTCGTGCCTGTCATCATCGGGACGACGGACTATGCCAAGCTGCGCCGCATAGCTGCGGCCCTGCGGCCCTATTTCACGCCTGACAACCTCTTTGTCGTCAGCAGCGACTTTTCCCACTATCCGTCCTACGAGGATGCCGTGGAGGCCGACCGCGCGACGGGCGACGCCATCCTGTCTGCTTCGCCCGACGCCTTCCTGGAGGCCATCGCGGACAATGCTTCCCGCCGTGTGCCCCGCCTGCTGACCAGTGCGTGCGGCCAGGCGCCGATTGCCGTGTTGCTCATGCTGGTGCAGCAGGCCGGAGGTTTGCAGATGGAACATCTGGCATACTGCAACTCGGGCGATTCGCCTTATGGAGGGCGCGACCGGGTGGTGGGCTATCATGCCTTTGCCGTGACGCGTGTTGCCGGACAGGCTTTCACGCTGAGCGACGAGGAAAAAGCGTTCTTGTTGCAGACAGCTCGCAGGAGCATCGAGGGCGCATTGTCCGGCGACTCCGTGTCCTGCGACACGTCGCGGCTGACGGACAAGCTGCGCATGGACTGCGGCGCTTTCGTGACGCTCCACAAGCACGGGAAGTTGCGTGGCTGCATCGGTCGCCTGGTGGGCGTGCGCCCGCTCTATCTCACGGTGGCCGAGATGGCGCGTGCCGCAGCTTTCGAGGACCCGCGTTTCCGCCCCGTCAGGGCTGAGGAGCTGCCCGACATACGCATCGACATCTCGGTGCTCTCGCCGCTGAAGCGGATACACTCGGCCGACGAGTTGCAGTTGGGCCGTCACGGCATTTTCATCATGAAGGGCGTGCATCAGGGGACATTCCTCCCGCAGGTGGCCCGCGAGACGCACTGGACGAAAGAAGAGTTCTTGGGGCATTGCGCCCGCGACAAGGCCGGGCTGTCATGGGACGGATGGCGCGATGCGGAGTTGTACGTCTACGAAGCGGAGGTGTTTGATGAAGACGAGGACCGATGAACCGCCGTTCCCGCAGCACGAAGCCGGCTATTGCGAGTGTCTGCCCGGCGGGGAAGTCGTGTGCCGCCTCTGCCCGCACGAGTGCCATGTCGCCGAGGGAAAGCACGGACGTTGCCGCAGCCGGGTGAACCGCGGCGGGCGTTTGTGGACGGAGGCATACGGCCGGGTGTGTGCCTTGCAGGTGGACCCGGTGGAGAAAAAGCCCCTGCTTCATTTCCATCCGGGTAGCCGCTGCCTGTCTGTGGCGGCCGCGGGGTGCAATCTCTCGTGTCTCAACTGTCAGAATGCTTCCATCTCCCAAGCCTCGCCGTCCGAAGTGCCCGGTCGGGAACTGTCTCCCGAGGATGTCGCGCGGCTGGCCGTGCAGACCGGCAGCCCGCTGGTGGCCTACACCTACACGGAGCCGCTCACCTATCTGGAGTATGTGTGCGACTGTGCCCGCGCCTGCCGGGAAGCCGGTGTGAAGAACGTGCTCGTCACGGCCGGTTATGTCAATCCCCGTCCGCTTGCCGACCTGCTTCCGCATCTAGATGCGGCCAATGTCGACTTGAAGTCATTCTCCGACGAAGTGTACCGGGCAGTCAGCCATGCCCGCCTGTCTCCCGTGCTGGGCACGTTGGAGCAGTTGCGCGACGCCGGCGTGTGGGTCGAAGTGACCAATCTGGTCATCCCCGGACTGAACGACTCGGAGCCGATGATACGCGCGATGTGCACCTGGCTCGCCGGTCACGGCTTTGCCGACAGTCCGCTCCATTTCAGCCGTTTCTTTCCCCACCACCGTATGCAGGACGTTCCCCCGACGCCTGTCGGGACTTTGCTCCGTGCCCGTGCGACGGCCCGGGACTGCGGCCTCCGCCACGTCTATATCGGCAATGTCGACCTTCCCGGAGCGGAAGACACCTGTTGCCCCTCCTGCGGCACTGTCCTCCTGCGCCGGAGCGGCTACCACGTCGAGCCGCAGTGCCACTTTTCCGGCCGATGTCCCGCGTGCGGCGAACTGATAGCCGGTGTGTGGGGATTGCCATAACTATTTTTTCTTATATAAATGAATGGCGGAGTTACCTTACCAAAGCAGACTAAAGAAAATACGAACATAATAGCTTATGAATATGGATAAAGACATTATCACAGAAGAAGTCAATGCCGAATATCTGAAAGGATTCATATACTATTATCCGGGGAGTTCGCGTAATGCTTGATATGGATTTGGCCAAAATCTACGGATATAGTACCAAGGATTTTAACCGCCAGGTAAAGAACAACATTGAGAAGTTTGAGCAAGACTTCATGTTTCAGTTGACCGATGAGGAGCGCGAAATCTTGAGGTGCAAAAATTCCACCTCAAGTTGGGGAGGTCGCAGATACAATCCATACGCCTTTACGGAGCAAGGAATATATATGCTTATGACCGTCTTGAAAGGAGAATTGGCAACCAAGCAAAGTAAAGCCTTGATTCGCATCTTCAAGCAGATGAAGGACTACATTGTTGACAACCAGCCGTTGTTGGGACAGAGGGAATATCTCCAACTATCTTTGCAAACAACCCAGAACACACAAGACTTGCTTGATTTGCGTAAATCTTTATCAGCCGTCGATGACAAGGTTGCCAGTATAATAGATACATTGGGCAATGTTGTAACGAAGTCGGAACTGGCGAATGTCATGCTTGACTTTAGTAATCCTACCGTCAGAAGGAGCTGGCTGATACTCAACGGCCAACCTGTAGAATCCGATTTGGCTTACCAACAGATTTATGCTACAGCCAAGAAAACGATATTTGTGGTAGATAATTATATCGGGTTAAAGACATTGGTACTCTTGAAAGAGGTTTCTGCCAATGTGAAAATTACTGTATTCTCAGACAATATAGGCAATCGACTACATCAAGCGGAGTTTAATGACTTCTGCCGGGAATATCCCGATGTTTCTGTTTCGCTGCAGACATTCGGCGGTATATTCCATGACAGATATATTGTCATTGATTACCAAACAGCCGATGAGCAGATTTATCATTGTGGTGCTTCATCCAAAGACGGAGGGAATAAAGTTACGACCATTACAGCCGTTACCGATGGATGCATTTATCATCCCGTGATAGACCAACTTCTGAATATCCAGTATTAGTGTTGCGGTAATGTCTTATTGAAGGGGAAATGAGGATAATTATTTCAGTTTCTGTTAGATGGCAAAGTCTCTGAAATAAATGTTGTAGAGTGGCTTGCTGGAATAGTCTTGTTTGTTAATTAGATTTAATGCATATTTTGATTGTGTAAATATGTAAATTGATGATTGTCATATGTTTATATATTGTTTTCTGAAGTATATACTATATAGGGGTATAAACCACAGTGAACCGTCTGAAAGATAAGCATATATTCACATTGGTTAATAGTAGACCGTTCTTCTGTTAATTTGAAAATTGTTTAAAAAGTCAAGCGTTTGCATGACAGGCGCTTAGATCATATCTTTGTACAAAATGAAATGTGAATTTAAATGCCCTTATCTGATACTTGATTTGCAAAATAATCTTGGCGGGATAATGAAAAATATGATGAATGTTGCATCCTGTCTAATTTTGAAAACAATTACCATTGGAGGTATTACGATAAAGAGTGATACCGCAAAATGTTACAAAGGAAAGTTGTTTGTCCTGACAGATGATTTGACATCATCCGGTGCTGAGTCATTAACAGCTATACTGAAAGAGCAATCTAATGCTGTCGTTATAGGTCAGTGTACTGCTGGAGATTGTGGTAGTAGAGGATGTAATTTCAAAACCTCGCATGGCATTGAATTCAAGCTGGCAACGCAGCCGCCTTACTTATTGCCGGATGGTGAAACTTGGAGTGAAGGACAGGGGGTGGCACCAGATATAGAAGTGGAAAAATGTTTGCCATGGGAAAGAAAGAAAAAAGCTTTTGGAGCTGCTATTGAGTTAATTAGACAAGATAAACTAAAGAATAGTGCATATGAACTTAAATGATTTAAACCAGTTATTGGACCTGCTCCTTATACATGAAGGAGCTATAATTTCTTTTTCTGAAGAAAATGTAGAATATCTGAAAAAAGAAACGGAGATTAAAGTGTACACAGCAGAAACAGATGATGTATCGCTTGATAGAATACAGAAGATTAAGGATGAGCTTAACCGGCAAATCGACCTTTCCGCAGGCGACTTCCGGCATCGTTTGTTCCTTATAGAAATAAACCCTGAGCATCAGCTTCTAATCAAAGAACTTCAAGATTTCTTTGAAGGGGAACATGATCAAACGCTTAGATGGGGAGCAAGGAAAAACTCTCAAATCGCATCCTTAAAAATCACCGTTGTTTTTAGCAGGTAGAGCCATCGGTCACTTAAACCTTTGAAAACAGAATCCAGATATAAAGGAGAAACTTACAACTGAATCCTGTCTCCATTTACACAAAATTTTGGACAGTGTCTAGAACATAAAGCTAAACCCTCTTCTCTGCGAAGCATTGAACCGCTCAATCTCCAGAGAGAGGGATTTCTTTAACTGTCCTGTCATAAAATCCAAGAACGGCTGATTGTTTTCTTCCTCTTGTGATAACCGTAAGGCAGAAATATATTCTTTTCTATCTTCCTTGAATATCTTAGTTGGGAAAAGGTTGTAACAGAACTGGATGTAATTCATCAGCAGGCGGGCGGTTCTTCCGTTGCCATCGACCCACGGATGAATGGTCACTAAGTTAAGATGGGCATTGAAACTTAATTCGTATTGTTCCCGGAATGTTCTCACGGCCTTTTGCTTTTCCTGTAATAAAGCGCAAAGTTCATCTACTTTGGCAGGGACTTTCTGATAACCCATATAAGAACGTCCACCAATGCCAGCCGTCACACCGCACAAACGGAATTCGCCTTTGGAAGAATCAAAAGAGCCACCCATTACATTATAGGTACTGCCTGTAGTACGCATCAACATGGCATTCAATCTCTGTAAAAATACCGATGTGATGGGTTCTTTATGTTCGGCTTCTTCTTTGGCAAGCTCGTATGCTTTCTTTAAGTCCTCATTCATTAAGTGATATACCAAAGGCTTTCCTTTGGCAGTCAGACCCTCATCGAAAAGCATTTGCGTCTCCATTTCGGTAAGTGTTGAACCCTCAATCGCTGTAGAATGGGTGATAAGAGAATAGAGGTAGTACTTCTCATAGTCCACCATTTCACTGATGCCAAGTTGCTGAAACTCTTGGTACAACTGTTCAATCTCATGCCAAACACCTTGTTCCATTGACTTTTATTTAATGGGATTTATTTCTTTTCAAAGGTACTGTATTTACTACGTTCAACCAAAGGGAATAATGACTTACTGCTATATTTTTTTGCACGTGTGGGAACAATTTGGGAACATCTCCAATAAAAATAAAAAGCCAAGTAATTGATTTCTCAATACTTAGCTTTTATCCTCGTACCCATACCCGGCACAAGGCATAGAAATCATAGGAAAGCAAAAGAAAATCAATCATTTTTATCTGCAATCCCGGAGCGTGGGCGAAGGGGCTAAAAGCATCTTCCAGCGTTTC
>ERZ827088.1755-NODE-1755-length-25220-cov-3.565071_pt1 | contig 25220 bp, 19 predicted proteins | sample MGYA00519922_ERZ827088 | MGnify/ENA primary metagenome ERZ827088 (study PRJEB31778, sample SAMEA3449254) | human gut metagenome | biome: human gut; feature: human-associated habitat; material: faeces | place: United Kingdom | collected 2010/2012 ...
ACCAGGATGCCGATGAACAGGGAGGAGTAGACCTCCTTGGTGATCAGGGCCAGGGTGATGGCGATGATGGGCGGCAGCAGAGAGAGCCAACCCGCGTCAAACGGATCCATGAACATGCTCCTGTCTTGAAGGTCTGGAAGGCGCAGCGCCGCATACGGCTTACCGGCATCCCCCGCCGGCGCGTGATCTTCCCGGTCGCGCTGGACTGCGTGCGCGGCAGTATATCATGCGCGCCTTGGAGCGGCAATACAAAACGGCCGGAAAAAACGGAACGGATGGGCCTCGGGGCGGGCCGTCGCGGAGCCCGTCACGAAAAAACGCCTGTGGACTGTCCACAGGCGTTGTTATCCGGCGTATCAGAAAAGATGCGGAAGGCGCGGGCTACAGGATGATCTCGCCGTACTGGGCCTCGTACTGCTGGATGGCCTGCACCAGGGCGGCAGCCAGGCGCTTGGCGCTCTCAGGGCTCATGCCGATGGCCTGCTGGGGCCGGACGGCCAGCACCGGGCCCTGCTGGTCGTTTTCCTGACGGCTCACGCAGGCCGTGAGCAGGATCTCGCCACGGGCAAAGGTGGTCTGGAAGGCATTGGCATAGATGGTGCCCATACCGGGGGCGGGCAGCATGGCCACACGCATCTGCGGCTGTTCGGGCTGCTGTTCCGGGGCATGGCTGTTGGCGGGAGTTTTTTTCAGGGCGGGCATGGGGATATCCTCCTGTCTGGTTGTGACGGGCAAGAAATTCTTCTGTTTCTTTGTTGCTTCTCTTCTACTTCGTCTTTTCTACTTCTTTTCGTTTTTGGCGCCCTTGTCGTTCTTGCCGGTCTTTTCTTCCTTGCCGGCCTTTTCGTCGGGGCCGTCGGCATGGGTCCGGATGCTGACCCGGGGCAGCTCGGCGAACTGGACGCTGCCCGCATCCATGCGGCTGATGATCTCGGCGGTGATGTCCATGGACGCAGGAGCGGAAAGGACATTCTGGCGGGCCATGACGGCCACGTCGCCCTTGTCGGCGCGCCATGCTTCGATCTGGGCCAGCATGTGTTTGCTGACCACGTCGCGGGCGGCGGCCTGTTCCAGGGCCATCTGGCGCTGCAGCAGGGCCAGCCCCTGGCGCAGCTCCTGCTGGCGCTTTTCTTCAGGGCTTTTTTTCAGTTCTTCCTGATAGGCGGCCAGGCCGTTCCGCAGGATGGTCTGGACCTTGCCCAGATGCTCGTTGGCCTGCTGCGCGGCCTTGGACTGGCTGAGGACGCGTTCCACATCCACGCAGACCACGTCAGGGCCGGTGTCCAGGCAACCGGACAGGGGCAGGGTCAGCATGAGGGCAAGGCCGGACAAAAAACGGGAAAGATGGGGCATGGCTCTCTTCCTTGGAGTGTGTTTTTACCCACCTGAGTAATTCTTGTGCATTCCATGATATGGATCAGTTGTCGGTGGAAATGTTGGGGAAGCGAAGAGGAAGATCCGTTGCGGACCGGAAAACCAGCAGGGCCGGTTCCCCGGAAGGTGCGGAGACCGGCCCTGTTGAAGCGCGGCGGTCGTGACTCTCAACGGCCGCCGCGCAGGCTGGATGTTTAGAACTCGTAACGGAAGCTGCCGAACACACCGTGGCCGGTGGTATGCTGACCGGCCTGCAGGGTGTAGTTGACGCCGAAGCTCATGGTGTCGTTACCCATTTCCAGGCCGACGCCACCCTGCCAGGTGAGGTAGTCTATCATCTGGGTCTCCACTTCATAGCTACCGGGCAGGCCGGTGAAGGCCACGTCCTGCTTGGCCTTGATGTCGCCGGCGGCCGGGATCACACTGAAGTCCACGCTGGGCTTGAAGGACCAGCCGCTGTCCAGGGTGAAGTCCTTGGTAAAGGTCACGCCCACGGGGAAGGTCCAGATGTCCTGATGGAAGCCGTCGCCTTCCAGCACGGTGCCGCCGTCGGCGTCCACGTCATAGCCCCAGGTGTTGAGGCTCATGTAGCGCACGCCGATATGCGGGATGACGTCCAGCACGCTGGTCTCAAGCTTGTATTCGGCACGCAGACCGGCGGAGATGGCGCTGGCCTGCACATCGGCTTCCAGATCGCCCATGCCCATGCGGCCGTCCATCTCCTGCTTGAGGTCGTTCCAGGTGCTGGTGTAGGACACGTCGGCCATGAGGCCGAAGTTCTCGTAGTTCCAGCCGGCGTAAGCGCCCAGGCCCCAGAAGCTCATGCGGTTTTCGGTGCTGTTGAGGTCGCCGCCGCTGGATTCGGCATAGCCGCCGCCGATGTTGAAGGTGATACCGGCGCGGATGGCGTTCTCGAAGGTGTAGTCGGCACCCAGGGAGACGCCGCCCAGATTGCCGTTGAAGCCGTAATCGAGGTTGTCGGCTTCCATGCCCCAGCCGTGCTGGCTCTGCCACAGGGGCGCGATCCACAGGGCGAAGCCGGTGGTGTTGCGGTCCACGATCTTGCCTTCGGCGTTCATGGCCTGCGCGCCGTCAGCGGGATTGGCGAAGCCCAGACGGTTGACCACGGCATTGGTGGCCGCGTCGGAAGCCATCTTGGTCATCTGCGGCACAGCGCCGGCGAAGGCGATGCGGGCGGCGCTTTCGATGGTGGCCGCGGCGGCGTCCTTGTCGGCGCCGAGGAAGTGGTCGTTGGTGGCGCGGCTCAGGAAGCGCACGCCCATGTCGGTGGAATCGACGTTGTTGAGCTTGCCGTTGTACAGGTCATTGACCGCGTCAGCCATGCCGTCGCTCAGGTTGGGGAAGACGGTGTGGGCATTGTTGGTCTTGACGGTGACCTTGCTGTCAGTGTCGTTGTAGCTGGCATCCAGCATGGCGGAGTCGGTGGTCACGTTGTCGGCGGCCCAGCCGTCAGTAGGCTTGGTGAAGTTTTCGTCGAACACCGTGAAGTTGCCGGCAATGGCGTTGTCCACATGCAGCTTGGAACTGTCATTCACCGAGGCGGTAAGATTGGGAGAAGCTTCCTCACCGGTGAAGACGGTCTTGCCGTTCATGGCCGTGCCGTCCACCACCAGCAGGGAATCACTGCCGAAGGCAACGGTTGTGTTGGTAGCGGTGGCATTACCCACGGTCAGGCTGCCGCTAGTGGTCAGCGTCAGTGTCTTGCCAGCGTAGTAGGCAGCGCCGTTGTGGCCGGTCTCGGCCACGGCCTGCTGGGCCTGGGCAAGATCAGCCCCGTAGGCCATAAGGCTCGTGTCCTGCACGCTGACAGCCTGGTCGAGCGCACCGGACGTAAACGTGCTATCGGCATCACTGTACGTGCCAAAGTCCTGCACCTGCACCAGGCTCGCGCCGGATGCCGTGAGGGCACCACCCAGAGCAACATTGTCCGCCACCAGGGTATCGTCCACAAGTTTGGTCTCGCCGCTGGTAACCAGATTGGTGGCAGCGATGGTCAGATCGCCGGTGGTGGAATCGATGGCACCCGTCTTCAGCGTATCCGCCTGCAGGGTCAGGTCGTCGCCTTCCTTGCCGGTGTAAGCCGTCTGCAGCGTCAGGGTCTTGTCGGCAACCACCGCGCCCTGACCGGAGAGGGCCTCAGCAATGGTGATGTTGCCGCCGGCAGGCGTTTCGCCCGTGGTGGCCACAGCCTGCAGCAGGCCGTTGGTCAGGGTGACGTCCTTAATTTCCGCATCACCCGCAGCCTTCACGGTACCGTTGGTGATGTTCATAGCGTCGAGGGTAGCAGGACTAGTAACAGCTTCTGTCGTGATGTTGCCCGTATTGAGCGTCGCGCCCTGCACATTGATGGTATTGGTCGATTCGTTAGCCCGAATATCACCGATTGTGAACTCGGCAGCCCCCGCCCCAATGACATTGAGGGTGGCGAAGTTGTCTGTATCGGCATTCAGGACCACGTTACCCACCGTGCCCTTGTTGTTGGCATCCGCAAGGCCCAGGGTCACAACAGAGGTATCCTGAGAGCCAAGGGCACCACCCACACGAAGGTCAGCAACATTGCCATCCTTATCCATGACCAGAGCGCCGCCGTTCTGACTGCCGGCCAGACCCAACGTGCCCTTGGCATTCAGTTCCTTGCCCTCAGCCAGCTGCACAGCCTTGAAACCGCCGGAGATGCCTGCCGTGTTCTGGGTGCCGGACACCTGAACGGTCGCACCCTTCAGGCTGTTGGTGGTGATGCCGGCGACATTGTCATAGCTGACAGTGCCATCGGCATTGGGCTTCACCGCTTCACCAAGGTCAGCACCACCGAGGTCCAGCAGACCCTCTCCAGGAGGGATATCCGGGATGTTGGAGTCAAGGAGGCCCTGCAGAGAGGCAAGCTCCGTGTCGGTCAGCGTCTTGCCGTCCAGGCCGTTGACTTTGAGGGTACCACCAGCCTTGACATGGGTCGGGATCGTGTCGAGGGCCTCGGTCTTCAGCTTGCCATTTTTATCAAGAACGATGTTCTTGCCCAGAGTAAGCGTACCGAGGTTTTCGACGTCGATATTTTGGTTCCCCTGATACGTTTTATCGATAATAAGATTTTCGTTAACGGTGAGGCTGGCAGACGTCGACTCTCCCCCCACCTTGAGCGTCGCGCTTTGGACCTGCACGTCGTCAGCAACCACGTTACCGTGCGCGATAGTCACGTCGGCGTCAGTGCTCACATGGAATTGTTTAGCCGTGATAGTGCCCCCGCCCGTAATCGTAATCGGATTGCTGGAGCCCTCCGCGTTAGGGCGAGCACCGAAGAAGCCGGTTTTGGGGTCTTCGGCGGTTCCCTGCTTCCCCGAAACCACGGCACCCATCCGCACGTTGGAGCCTTCAGCGACGTTGAGCGTGCCAAAGCCATAAGCGGCGTTGTCGAACGTGCCGTCGTAGTTGTTGAAGGTCAGGGTGCTGGTCGTATTGCCTTCGAAGTCACCATTGACCTTGGCCCCCGTACCGTCGAGGGTGATGATGGCGGTGGTTACGTCAGCCTTACCCCCATTGAGGGCATAACCGCCCGCGTAGACATTACCATTGATGGTGCCGCCTTTGATGGTCAGGTTGGCATTGGTCACATTGGCGGTGCCGCCGTCAGCTAGGCCACCGGCCACGACATGGCCGTTGATGGTGGTGTTGGCGGTGCCGACAGTGGCAGTGGCCCCGGTACCCTTAGCGATACCGCCACCCAGCACGGCGACTTTGACCTTGTCCGTGTCGACACCCTTGTACTTCACGCCATTGATGGTGCCGCCATTGATGGTCAGGTTGGCCGCGCCGGTCACAGTGGCATCAGCAGTGCCAGTACCGTAATTTTCAGCAATGCCGCCGCCGGCCACGCCGGACAGGATGCCGCTGTGGACGGTGACATTGGCGTTGGCCACGTTAGCCGTAGCCGTGCCCTTTCCTTCCTGCGCACGGGCCAGGCCGCCGCCGGCCACGGTACCGAACTGGATATCGAGGGCCTTGCCTGTGGCACCCTGCTCACCAATGGTGACATTGGTGCTGCCGGTGACATTGGCCGTGGCAGTCTGCGTACCACTGGTCATGGCCTTGCCGCCGCCGAGGACGTACTGCACCCACTTCTGATCATTCAGTTCGTTGGCGTACTTCGTCACCGTGACGTGGGTATCGCCGGTAACATTGGCCGTGCCATTGGCATTACGCACGGAGCCGCCGCCGATGATCTCAGCGTCAACGAGGGAACCGCCGCTGACGGTGATGTGGGTAGAGCCATCGACATTGGCCTTATTATTGGCCGTGCCGGCACTGCTGTCGACACTGCTGTCGACAAAGCCGCCGCCGATAAGGTCGCCGTCGACTTTGCCGCCGGTCATGGTCAGGCTGGTATCGTGCGTGACGGTGGAGCTGCCACCGTTGACCGCCGCGCCACCGGCAACGACCTTGCCGTTGATGGTGCCATCAGCGATGGTCACGCGCGTGCTGCCCACAGTGGCAGTGGAGCCCGTGGTATTGGCCAGACCGCCGCCCACAACGGCAGCAGACAGCTTGCCGGTGTTATTTTGCACAGCACCGGTCTCGATCGAATTCCCAGTAACATTGCCGCCGTTGATGGTCACGGAAGAGGTGCCGTCCACGGTGGACTCGGCGATAGCAGTAGTACTGTAGTAGGTCTCAGCGATACCGCCGCCGACCACACCGGCCAGATTGCCATTGTTCACGGTAACGGAGCTGTTGCCCTTGACAATAGCAGTAGCCTTAGGCTTCTCGCCGTTTCCTGCCTTAGCCTGGCTGCCGCCAATCAAAGCGCCGTCCTTGATGGTCACGCCACCATCGATCAGGACTGAGCTGTTACCTTCGACAAGCGTAGTCGCGTTCCCATCCCCGGAAGCATTGGTCTTGCTGCCGCCGATGATATACTGGGCTTTATTCGAGGAGTCGGTGTCCTTGGCAAATGTGCCGCCCTTGATGGTCACGGAAGAATTGGCCACTTTTGCAGAATTTTCCAAACCGGCGGTGGAAGTCTTCACATAGTTGCCGCCGATGACTTCGCCCAGGGCGTTACCACCAGTGACCGTCACGGAAGAATCACCAGTGACGATAAGGTTGGCGTCAGGCTGTTTTGGGGCATTCGGGTTTTCACCAGTCTCCGCGCTGGCAGTCTGGGCAGGCAGAGTAACGGCATCCTGCACCATGCCGCCGCCGATGAGGTCGTCACTGACCTTACCGTTCTGCATGGTCAACATGGTATTGCCATGGACAACAGCGGCGTACCCACCTTCAGCGACAACACTACCGGCCACGACCTTGCCCTTGACTTTGGCATCACCGCTGATGGTCACGCTGCTGGTCACATCCTGGGTATCGGAGCCCAGCACGGTGCTCGTGTTGGCACCATAGGCCAGACCGCCGCCGATGACGGCGGCGCTGAGATTGATGCCGCCGACGACATCAGAAGCGCTGTTGGACGGGGCAAAGGTACCGCCGGTGATGTTCACGGAAGTAGCACCGTTGTCGGTGACCGTAATCGAACCGTTCCCGCTGTAGTTGTGGGCCACACTGCCGCCCACCACGGAGGCATGGAATTCACCGCCAGAGATAGCGACGTTGGAACCCTCCGTAGTGGCGTTATTTTGGGTGCCATCCTTGCCAGTCTTGACGTAGTTGCCGCCCATGACCAGTTCGTAGCCAGTCGTCTCGGTGCTCCCGAAGGTGCCGTTGCTGATGGTCAGGCTGGTTTTGCCCGTGGTCAGCGTGGCATTCAGGTCATTGGAAACCTTGCTGCCGCCCACCACGAACTCGGCGGAAGTGGTTTTACCGCTGATAGTGGTGGTGATGGTGCCATGCGTAGCGTTCTGGTAGCCGGTATTGGTACCGCTTATATAGCTGCCGCCGATGATCTCGCTGATGCTTCCGCCCTCGACGGTGAGGGTGATGTCGGTGGCAACGGGCTTATTGGCGGTGAGTTTATTATCTTTGTACAACCCGCCGCCCATGAGGTGATTGACCTCGTTGGTCTTGTCATAACTACCGCCAGCCCCCAGCGCCACGTCATCCGCGGCCACAGCCATGCCGGCGCCGCCCATGACCAGCATACCGGCCACAGCCAGGCTGCCGAAAGTGTTCATCAGGTGGCACTTTTTGAGCACCGCCTTGTACCGGTTGATGAGGTTCCCGATGGCTCCCTTGGTAAGTTGCATAACAGCATCTCCCGAATTTGCGACGTCCGGCCAACAACGGGCGTCAGGTGTACAGGCAGGCTGTCAGGGCGCGAGACAAAGAACCGCTGCAAGTAATGATAATGAATACAGTACATTGCATGTGGACTGCCCATAACAGCATTGCGTTCGCAAATGTGGGCGGATATGATGCTCCTAATGATGATGGAGAATGGAACAAAATATCGCCCACACTCTTTTGTTAGGACAGTTTTTAGAGCGAGTAAACAAAAAAATGTACATTTATATTCATTTTTTTGTTAAGTACTGATTTATTGTCCTTTTTGGGGTGGGTCAAGGATGAAAACATATGCAGAAACTTGGAGAACGCATCCGTCATGTACGGGGCAGAATGTCCCAGGAGGCTTTTGCCGGCCTGCTGGGCATCAGCAAGGGCTCTCTCGGCGGTTATGAACGTGGGGAAAATTGTCCCAATGCTGATGTTATCTTAACTATTTGTAATAAATGTAAAATCAATGTATCCTGGCTGATGTCGGGAGCCGGGGCCATGCATGCCCCGGACAACATTGATGAGGATGAGCGGCCGGAAAACAGACCTGCCCCCCTGGAAGACGGAAGCCAGACGGCCGGAGAATTGCCCTGCCAGATGGCGCCCGGCCAGGATTGCAAGGCAGAGAACAACGCCTTGCGGGCCCATTGCCGCTGGTTGCAGGAGCGCCTGGACCAGCTGGAAGCGGAGCGCCGGGATCTGAACAGGGAAAACAGGCTGTTATGGCAAAAAAATGCCGATCTTGGCGAACGGCTTGCCCGCCTGGAACAGTCACAGGAGATGGCCCGCGTGAACGACCGTGCATCGGAAGAAGACACGACGGCAGCCCTGACTGTTTCCCGCCACGGAGTGCGCTGCAACCGTCTGCAGGAAAGCTGCAAGACGGACAGGACCTAGGCAGAAGATCCTTCTGTCATGCGGCCGTTGCTGCAGGCATGCCCGCTTTCCTGCATGCCTGCTCACGGACAGGGCCTGCCCCATGCTCTTGACGGGACAGGCAGATATCGTACTCTGTCAGGGCTTAAACTGATTGCTTGAAATATGATAAGAAATATGTAAATATACTCTTTATGAGCAGATTATGCACAATAGGTGAAGCAGCGCGATTGCTTGGAGTATCCATTCCCACCCTTCGCAGATGGGAAGAGAGCGGAAAACTGGTTCCCGAGCGTACAGCCGGCAAACACCGTCGATATGACATCACAAAACTCAAGCCCGAGCTGGCGATCGCAGATACGACCCGTACGACCATTGCCTATGCCCGGGTCTCCAGTCATGACCAGCGGGAAGATCTTGAGCGGCAGAAGCAGGTGCTCGAACTCTACTGTGCACAACACGGCTGGAACTTTACGCTGCTTTCCGATCTCGGTTCAGGAATGAACTACCACAAAAAAGGATTGCGCCGTCTATTGGATGCCATCCTTTCCGGGGATGTCGGACGGCTGGTCATAACCCATAAAGACCGGCTGCTCAGATTCGGTGCTGAGCTCGTATTCGCCATCTGCGAAGCAAAAAATGTTGAAGTCGTCATCCTCAACCAGGGGGAGGAATGCTCTTTTGAAGAAGATCTTGCCAAAGACGTCCTGGAGATCATCACGGTCTTTTCCGCCCGGCTCTACGGCAGTCGATCCCATAAAAACAAAAAGCTTCTTGAAGACGTCAAAAAAGCAGTCGAGGATAATGCCCTGTGCTGATGGCCCACAAGATAGCCCTTGACCTCAACAATCATCAGCGGACGTACATGCTGCGTGCGACTGGTGTTGCCCGGTTCGCGTATAACTGGGCTCTTGAACAATGGGGCATCCAGTACAGGGCATGGCGCGAAGACGACACGCTTCCAAAGCCTTCCCAGTTTTCCCTCCGCAAACAGCTGAACGAGATCAAAAAGGAAAGCTTCCCCTGGATGCTCGAGGTGACGAAGTGTGCCCCTCAACTGGCGATCATCCAGCTTGGAGAAGCCTTCAAGAACTTCTTCGCGCATCGTGCCGCCTATCCGAAATTCAGGAAGAAGGGCGTGCACGACAGGTTCAGCATCTCCAATGATCAGTTCGCCGTTCAGGGAAAACGCATACGGATCCCCAAGCTTGGATGGGTCAGGATGCGTGAGGCTTTGCGATTTTCAGGAAAGCTCGTATCGATCACTGTTTCCCGCATGGCCGACAGATGGTTCGTGAGCATCACGGTGGATACGGAAGACAGACGACAGCAGCACAACGAGAACCAAGAAGCTGTTGGTGTCGATCTTGGGGTATCCGCCCTTGCGACGCTCTCCACCGGGGAAGTGGTACAGGGGCCGAAAGCTTACAGCAAGCTTGTCAAAAGGCTCGTGCGACTCTCACGAAGTCTTTCGCGAAAAGCGCGTGGGTCGAACAATCGTGAAAAAGCACGACGGAAGCTCGCCAGGCTCCATGCCAGGATCGCCAATATCAGGCAGGAAGGACTGCACCAGCTTACGACATCGCTTGCCAGAAGGTTCTCCATCATAGGCATCGAGGATCTGAATGTACGCGGGATGCTGAGAAACAGACGTTTATCCAGATCCATAGCAGATGGCGCCTTTTATGAGTTCCGTCGGCAGCTGGAATATAAAAGCGGCATATATGGCGGGGCAGGTGTTGTGGCCGACCGCTGGTTCGCCAGCAGCAAAACATGTTCCGACTGTGGTCACCGGCTGGAAGCCTTGCCTCTGTCCATGCGTCATTGGGTATGCCCCGAATGCGGGACATACCATGATCGTGACGTCAATGCTGCCATCAATTTAAGAAACAATGCCGTGAGTTCCACGGTGTAAGCCTGTGGAGAGGAAGGCTCTGGCTTTCTTTTCGGAGAAAGTGAAACCGGCCTCGATGAAGCAGGAAGTTAGCATTGAATCTATTTGTCTAGTTATGAATAGATTTAAGTAGGTATAACAGAACGGCAAGACCTGACATCTGGAGCGCGCATGAACAGCAGTTATCCTCTGGTATTTTCCGTCACCTCGGGCAAGGGGGGCGTGGGCAAGACCAATATCTCGGTCAATCTGGCCCTGACCCTGGCGGCGCGCGGCAAGCGCGTGCTGCTTCTGGACGCGGACCTGGGGCTGGCCAATGTGGACGTGCTGCTGGGCCTGCATCCCGAAAAGAACATCTTCCACCTGTTTCATGAGGGGGCGTCCCTGCGGGACATCCTGCTGCCCACGGAATACGGCTTCTCCATCCTGCCCGCCTCGTCGGGTGTCAGCGAGATGCTGGCGCTCAATCCGGGGCAGAAGCTGGAGCTGCTGGATGCCATGGACGAGCTGGAGGACGATCTGGATTTCCTCATCGTGGACACGGGCGCGGGCATCAACGACAGCGTGCTCTATTTCAATGTGGCGGCGCAGGAACGTCTCCTCGTCCTGACCCCGGAACCCACTTCCCTGACGGACGCCTATGCCCTGATCAAGGTGCTGAAGACGCAGCACGGCGTGGACCGCTTCCAAGTCTGCGTGAACATGGCGCAGGACATGAAGAGCGCCCGCGAGATGTTCGTGCGGCTCACGGACGTCTGCGACCACTTCCTTGGCGGGGTCTCGCTGGATCTGGCCGGTGTGCTGCCCCGCGACCCCGGCGTGCACGAGGCCGTAGTGCGCCAGCAGCCCTTCTGCCGCTGCCTGCCGGAAAGCCCGGTCTGCCGGAGGCTGGAAAAGATGGCGGACACCATCCTGCGCTGGGAGCCCGCTCCCAGTGCCGACGGCAACATCAAATTCTTCTGGAAAAAACTGCTCTACCGCTGAGACGCCCCTTGCGGGGACGGACGGCGGCCGGACGGAAGGCCATAAAAAAAACGGCGTCGAAAGACGCCGTTTTTTGTCGTGCATGGGCTGTCCCCGGGTGCGGGGCAAGAGCCGTCCTTACTTCACGGTCACCAGCTCGTAATCCACGTTGCCGATGCCGATCTTCCGGGCATGCTCGATCTGGCTGCGCCAGTTGGTCTTGGGATGGATGTCGGTGAAGTGGTCGTTGTGCTCGTGAGCGCACTGGCCCAGCACGCTGGTGCTGATGGCGGGCGCGGCGTTGACCGCGTCGATACAGGCGTGGTCCAGGGCCACGGGGGCGAAGCCGGCGAACATGCCGATGTCGGGCACCACGGCGGCGTCGTTCTCGGCGTGGCAGTCGCAGTAGGGCGAGACCTGGTTGACGATGCTCACATGGAAGTGCGGGCGGTTCTGGATGACGGCCTTGGTGTATTCGGCCATGCGCTCGTTGAGGATGGTGCTCTCGGCGTCGAAGGCGTTGCTGATGGCGTCGAAGTTGCACACGCCGATGCAGCGGCCGCAGCCGGCGCACAGGTCATGGTCGATGCGGGCCTTGTGGTCTTCGCCGATGCTGATGGCCGACTGGGCGCAGTAGTGCGTACAGGTCTTGCAGCCGCGGCACTTTTCGGCGTCGATGCCGGGCTTGCCGATGCTGTGCATGGCCATCTTGCCCGCACGGCTGCCGCAGCCCATGCCGATGTTCTTGATGGCGCCGCCGAAGCCGGTCAGCTCGTGGCCCTTGAAGTGGGTCAGGCTGATGAAGATGTCGGCGTCCATGATGGCGCGGCCGATGAAGGCGCTCTGGAAGTGGTCACAGCCTTCCAAGGGCACTTCCATCTCGTCGGTGCCCTTGAGGCCGTCGGCGATGATCATCTGGCAGCCGGTGCTCAGGGGCGAGAAGCCGTTTTCCTGCGCGGCGGCCAGGTGTTCCAGGGCGTGCTTGCGGCGGCCCACATACAGGGTGTTGCAGTCGGTCAGGAAGGGGCGCCCGCCCAGGGAGGTCACCTTGTCGGCCACCACCTTGGCAAAGTTGGGACGCAGGAAGGACAGGTTGCCCGGCTCACCGAAATGGATCTTGATGGCCACGAACTTGCTGTCCATGTCGATGCTGTCGATGCCGGCCTTTTCGATCAGTTTTTTCAGCTTGTCCAGCAGGCCGGTGCCCACGGGGCAGCGCATGTCGGTGAAATAGACTTTGGAAGCGCTCATTGTCGTCTGTTCTCCAGCGTAGAGGTGTTGAGCGCCGCCCCGGAGGACGGCGCGGACGTTCGGATGTTACAGGCCGTACTGGCGGCCCAGGGAAAAAGCCTTGCCCAGCGGCTCGCCCACGCGGCAGTACTGTTTCTGACCGCCGTCGTAGAGCAGGGGATCGATGCGGTACATGTCGGGCTGGCCGCTTTCGTTGAGGCAGTCGCTCTCGATGCCCACGTTGAGGATGCGGCCCACGAACTGGGTATGGCTGCCCAGTTCCAGCGTGGCCTGCAGTTCGCATTCCAGCACCAGCGGGCATTCGTCCACATAGGGGGCATCCACCACCTTGCTGCGCACGGCGGTCAGGCCGGTGGCGGAGAATTTGTCCTCCTTGGCACCGGAGACCATGCCCGCAAAGTCCACCATGGCGGCCTGGGCCGCCGAGGGCACGCAGACCGTGAACGCCTTGCGCGCCACGATGGCCTTGTGCGTCCAGCGTTCGGGCCGCACGGAGACGGCGATGCAGGGCGGGTTGGAGCAGCAGATGCCGCCCCAGGCGGCGGTCATGATATTGGCTTTGCCTTCTTCATCATAGGCGGCCACCAGAAAGGCCGGCATGGGGTAGGCCAGGGTGACGGGACCAAGAGCTTTTTTCATGGTGTGACCTCCTTGTCATGCATGATGTGTTCCGCGCAACCGCTTGTGAAGGATGGCTGTATAGCATCGCCTGCGGCCTGTAGCAACATGTGGGGAGTAACATGTTTGCTGCAAAGGTGTCATTGTCTTTTCCTCTCGACATGCATCGCCGGGAGGGCCGCGGGGCTAGCCGTCCTCCAGGGGGTGCAGGGCGTGGTGCAGGCGCGGCAGCCGGCGCACGCCCGCCAGCAGGATGCCCAGGGCCACGCAGGGGGCGGCCGCCAGGGCCAGGAAGGCGGGGCCGTAGCCCAGCAGATGGGCCACCAGCCCGCCGTAGGAGGCGCTGCACGAAGCGCCGATGCCCTGCAGGGTCATGATGACGCCCAGGCCCAGGTTGACGTGGCCGGTGCCGTTGAGCAGCCGGGCGGCAAGGCCGGGCGTGACCACGCCCAGGATGCCCGCGCCTACGCCGTCCAGCATCTGGACGGGGATGATGCTCCACGGGCTGTGCCAGAAGCCCGCGATGCAGCCGCGCAGGGGCAGGGCCAGCAGCGCGCACCAGAGCAGGATGCCGTAGCCGCGCCTGCGGGCCAGACGGGCGGCCCAGAGGGCCACGAGGATCATGGTGCCCTGGGCGATGACCACGGTGGCGGCGGTATAGGCCGCGCCGTTGATGGCGAAGCGGGCCACGGCGGACTGGCCCAGCAGGGGCAGCATGTGGGCGTTGCCCAGATGGAAAAAGAGCATGACCAGCCCCACGCAGAGCACGGGCAGGGCCGCGGGGCCGTGCCAGAGGGCCGCGCGCTGTGCGGGCGTGGCGTGTTCCGCTTCAGGGGCGAGCCCCCGCGCCTGGGCATGGTCGATGTCGCGGGGCGCGATGCCGTGCAGGGCATAAAGGCTGAGGAGCAGCATGCCGCTCATGACCACGAAGACGCCGGGCACTCCGTACCAGTAGCCGATGGCCCCGCCCAGCATGGCGGAAAGGCCGTTGCCCGCGTGGTTCCAGGCCTCGTTGCGTCCCAGCTGGGCGGGCAGGTGGGACTGGCCCGCCAGCCCCAGGGTCAGGCCGCTGATGGTCGGGGCCATGGCGGCCGCGCAGACGGCCTGGACGATCTGGGCACCGCCCACCAGCAGGGGGTGCTGGCAAAGGAAGATCAGGGCCAGGGCGGCCACGATGCCCAGCGAGGCCAGGGCCAGCAGCAGACGCTTGCGGCGGGTGGCGTCGGCCAGGGCGCCCAGGGGCGCGGTGACGGCCATGCCCGCCAGACCGCCGATGGTCATGACGTAGCCGATGCTGTCCGGCGTCCAGCCGTGGCTTTGCAGGAAGATGCCCAGAAAGGGCCCCAGGCCGTCGCGGACGTCGGCCAGGGCGAAGCAAAGCAGGGAAAGACAGGTCAGGGAGCGCGTCTTGGCCGCCAGATCCGGCGGCAGGGAGCGAGGAGCGAAGAACGACAGGGCGGACATGCGGCCTCGGGTTAAAGACTGAAGGTTGGAAAACAAAAATTGTTCCGAAAAAGTCCCGCTTTGGCAAGAGCAGGGGGCGCAGGGCGGCATGACGGGATCCGTCCGCAAAAAGGAGAGCGGCGGTGACGGGCCGGGGGACGCGTTGCCCGGCTCTCCGGCCGGTCCGTGTGCCGGCGCGCTGGCCGGAGGGGCATTCTTTCATGCCGGGAACCCTTGCCAAAGGGAGAGAAAAAGGGATAACAGATCGCTTTTCATCAAAAATTTCTTTGTGGTTTGAGACCTTCCCCTTCAGGGAGAACAGAGCGGCTTGACAAGACGGCGAAGCCGATGGAAGCCTTTTCCGCGATTCCTTCCTTCAGGGAGGGGCGATCCGCGCGACCCCCATCCGTCGGTCGCGGAGGCGGTAGCCGTTGCCCGCACCAGCGGGCTTACGGATGCGCCAGTCGTTGGCGAACATGTGAGCCTTACGAATGGCGACAGCGTTTTCGCAGGCTGTTTTGCCGCGTAACATATTGCTGTCTTCATCCGTAGCTTCCTTCGTCGCAACGGCTGAAGCAGCGACAGTGCTTTCATGGGCTGTCTTGCCGTGTACCACATCGCTGTCTTTATCCGTAGCTTCCTGCGTCGCAACGGCTAAAGCTCAGTCGGCGGACGGGGCGACTGTGGATTGAAACATTTTCAGGAGAGGAGGCTGCTGTGGCATCTCCCTATATGGATGGCGTGCGCCGGGCCCTGCCCATCGTGCTGGGCTATGTGCCGGTGGCGTTCGCCTTTGGTGTGCTGGCCGTCAAGAGCAACATCCCGCCCGCTCTGGTGGTGGCCATGTCGGTGTTCCATTTCGCCGGTTCCGGGCAGTTCGTCTGCGCGGGGTTGTGGGGGGCCGGTGTGGGGGCCATGTCCGTCATCGTGGCGGTCTTCGTGGTCAACCTGCGCCATCTGCTCATGTCCGCCGCCATGGCCGAGCCGCTGGCGCCGCTCAAGCGCTGGCAGCGCTTTCTGTTCGGCTGCGAGATGACGGACGAGACCTTCGGCGTGCATATCACGGCCTTCCAGCGCGGCTGGAAGCTGTGCACGGCCACGCTCTTTACCTGCAACCTCACGGCCCACGCCTCGTGGGTGCTGGGGACGGTCATCGGCGTGTTTTGCGGCGGCCTCGTCCATGACGTGAAGCCCCTGGGCCTGGACTATGCCCTCACGGCCATGTTCCTGGCCCTGCTGGTACCGCAGTGCGTAAGCCGCCTGCATGTGCTGGTGGCCATCGTGACGGCCATCCTTTCCCTGAGCCTGAAGCTGGCCGGCATGGGCCAGTGGAACGTGGTGGTGGCCACGGTGCTGGGCGCCACGCTGGGCGTGATCCTGTTGCACCGCAACAAGAGCGCCCTGCCGGAAAAGAAAGAGGAGGACGCGGCATGATCTGGATACAGCAGCACGCGGAACTGCTTTTTTGCCTGGTGGGTTGCATGCTGGTGACGGTCATCCCCCGTGTGGGGCCGGTCATGTATCTGCATGCCGAGAGCCTGCCCGACCTGCTGCGCCACTGGCTCTCCTTCGTGCCCGTGGCGGTCATGGCGGCCCTGCTGGGCCCGGACGTCTTCATCTATCAGGGAGAGTTCATGCCCACGCATCACAACCTCTTCCTGATGACGGCCATCCCGGCCCTGCTGGTGGCCTGGTGGAGCAAGAGCTTTTTCGGCACCATCGCCTTTTCCATGGGCTTCGTGGCCCTGATGCGCTACCTGGGGTGGTACTGATGGCACACGAGTCCCGGCCGCACTGTCCCTTCCACCTGCGGGAGGCCCATCTTCCCCCGGCCCTGCGCAAACCGCGCAAGCCCGCGCCGCCCCTGCCGCCCCCGGCCCGCAGCGCCCGGCTGCTGGTGCGGCTGGCCGCGGAGGATACGGCTCTGTTCCGCTTTTTGCTGGAAGGCTATGACAACACGGCCTATTTCACCGTGCTGGAGCCGCGTACGGCCCTGCTCAAGCTGGTCTTTTCGCCCCACCGGGAAGATGCCCTGCGCCGGGCCCTGGGCGAGATGGCCGAGAGTCTGGAATTTTCAGTGGAACCCTGGCCCCTGGACAGGGCCTGATACCGTTGACGGGGAGGTGCCCGGCAGGGCGGCCGTCCCCGGCGTCCCCGGCACGTCGTCTGCCCGTCACAGGCAGCGGACGGCCGGGAGACGGGAGTTTTTGCCATGGAGAAGGATGCCCCTTCAGATGCGGGGACCCGCGCGGACCAGTCCCGCCCCGCCGGGGAGGAGAGCGCCCCGGACGGACAGCTGGACGCCCTGCTGGCGACCCTGGCCGCCGCGAGCTTCGATGCGGAGCGGCAGGACGGGCCCGGCAGCCTGCGCGCCACCTGCGCCTTCCACCGTCGTGACGAGGCCTATGTGCTGCACCGCAAGGCCACGCTCTGGGCGGCGGAGACGCACGAATACGTGCAGGTCCACTGTCTGCCCCGGCTGGATATGGCCGCCTGGGAGCGCATCCGTGACGGGGCCCTGGCCTGGGGGCAGGAGCGCATCCGGCCCCACGACGAGCATATGGCCTCGTATGTGAGCGTCATCATCCTTTGCCGGACATGGCATCAGGATGCGGCGGCCGCCGTGGAGCGCTGCCGTGTCTGCAAGAGTTTCTGGCTGGGCCTGCGCGGCTGGATGCGTCTGCGCGCGCTGGCCCTCATCCTGCCTTCCGCGCCGTGGCGCGACACCGTCCCCCCCGATGCCGCCTGCGTCTGCAACAAGGCAGCCCGGGCCACCCTGCTGCCGCTGGCGCGCAGGGCGTTCCCGTCCCATTTTTCTCAAGAGCGTGCATCATGAATTCCCTGTATCTGCTCCTTGGCGGCCTGGCCCTGCTGGGGCTGGGCTATTTCGTTTACGGCGCCTGGCTGGAAAAGGTCTGGGGCGTCGATCCCTCCCGGCCCACACCGGCCCACCAGTTCCGCGACGGCGTGGACTACATGCCGTCCAAGGCTCCGGTGGTGCTGGGCCACCATTTTTCGTCCATCGCCGGGGCCGGGCCCATCAACGGCCCCATCCAGGCCGCCGTCTTCGGCTGGCTGCCCTGTTTCATCTGGGTGGTCGTCGGCGGCATCTTCTTCGGCGGCGTGCATGACTTCGGCTCCCTGTTCGCCTCCCTGCGCAACAAGGGCCGCTCCATCGGCGAGGTCATCGCCGGCAGCATCGGTCTGCGGGCCAAGCGCCTGTTCGTCATCTTTTCCTTCCTGACCCTGGTGCTGGTGGTGGGGGCCTTCGCCTCCATCGTGGCGGGCACCTTCAACGGATTCATGACCGATGCCTCGGGCGCGCTGGTCCACAACCACGTCAACGGCTCCACGGCCACCATCTCCCTGCTGTTCATCGTGCTGGCCGTGATCTTCGGCCTGCTGGTCTACCGTTTCGAGATGCCCCTGGGCAGGGCCACCCTGCTGGGCGTGGCGGGCATCGTGGGCGTCATCGCCCTGGGCCTGCGCTTCCCCCTCTACGCGGGCTACGATACCTGGATGTGGCTGCTGGGCCTGTACATCCTCGTGGCCTCGGTGACGCCCGTCTGGATCCTGCTCCAGCCCCGCGACTACCTCAGCTCTTTCCTGCTCTACGCCATGATGCTGGCCGCCGTGGTGGGCATCGTGGCCGCGCATCCGGTCATCGAGCTGCCCGCCTTCACCTCCTTCGAGGTCAACGGCCAGTATCTCTTCCCGGCTCTGTTCGTGACCGTGGCCTGCGGGGCCATCTCGGGCTTCCATTCGCTGGTGGCCTCGGGCACCACGTCCAAACAGCTGAGCAGCGAGCGTGACGCCCGCCTGGTGGGCTTTGGCTCCATGCTCATCGAAAGCGCGCTGGGCATCGCCTCGCTCATCGCCGTGGGCTACATCTTCACCCAGAACGGCCATGCCTTCACCAGCCAGACGCCCACCCAGGTGCTGGCCGACGGCCTGTCACAGATGCTGGCCTGTGTGGGCCTGGGCAGCGAGAGCGCCCGCGGCGTCACTTACGGCCTCATCATCCTGGCCGTGTCCACCTTCTGCCTGACCTCGCTGGATACGGCCACCCGTCTGGGGCGCTACATGTTCCAGGAACTGTGGCTGGCCCCTGGCCAGAGCGTGAAGGACGTGCGCGGCTGGCGGGCCGTGCTGGTCAACAAATATGTGGCCACGCTGGTGACCGTGGGCCTGGGCATGAGCCTGGGCTTTGGCGGTTATGCCAAGATCTGGCCCCTGTTCGGTGCGGCCAACCAGCTGCTGGCCGCGCTGGCCCTGCTGGCCGTGGCCTGCTGGCTCCAGAACCTTGCCCGCCGCAACGGCATGTTCCTGCTGCCCATGCTCTTCATGCTGCTGGTGACGCTCTCCGCCCTGGTGCTGGGCATCGTGGCCCAGGGCCGTGCCCTGCTGGCCGGGACGGGCGGGGCCGTGGCGGCCCTGCAACTGGTCATCGCCGTGCTGCTGCTGGCGTTGTCGCTGGTGCTGGTGCACGAAGGTTGGCAGGCCCTGCGCCGCAAGGGGCGCCCTGCGGCGGAAAAGGCCTAAACCGGTCTTTCTCTCAATAGGCTGGCGGGGGCGGAGCTGCCTTTGAAGAGCTGCGCTCCTGCCCCGGTACACGATAAAAAAGGCGGATCCGTGGATCCGCCTTTTCGCGTTCTGATGTCTGCCGGTCGTGCCGGGGCCGCCCGGCAGGATGGTGACTCGTGGCATGGTGATGCTTCGGCGTTGCCGCCGTCATGGCGCGGAGACCATCCTGCAGACGGCCTGCTCCGGCGGCTGCCCGTCCCGGGGATCTAGCCGTTGAAGATGACCGGCTCCTTGCGCTGGGCTTCGGGCAGGTGCCCCTTGGCGTACCCCAGGCTCAGGGCGCTGACGAAGCGGCACTGCTCCGGTACCTTGTAGCGGGCCTTGATCTCCGGACGGTCCATGAAGTCCTGGGCAAAGCCGATCCAGCAGGAACCGATGCCCTTGGCGTGGGCGGCCAGCATGATGTTGGCCGTGCACAGGGTGCCGTCATACACGTACCAGTGCGAGGTCGTGTCCCCGTAGACGCAGATGACGTTGTTGGCGTCATAGAAGATGTTGTAATTGGGGTTGTCCAGCCATTCCCTGTACTGGGCCAGCCAGGGAAAGTCCGCAAAGTTCTCTTTGAGCCAGGCTTTGATCTCGTCGGAAAGGGCGGCGATCTTTTCCCGTCCCTCCAGGGTCACGAAACCCCAGGGCTGCATGCCGGAGCCGGTGGCGGCCTTGGTGCCGACGGTCAGCAGCTCCAGGATCTCTTTTTTGGGGATGGGCCGGTCCTCATAGGAGCGGCAGGAACGGCGGGTGAGGATGCATTGCAGGGCGTCCATGAAAGACCTCCCGGGTCGGAAAAGGAAGGGAACGTCCGCAGACTGCGCGGACACCCTGCCAGTATAGCGCGGGGGCTCGCAAAGGTCGAGCCGGAGGAGCGTCCGCAGGCGGTGTGTGGCGGCCATCCCCGGAGGCAGGCCGCTCTGGTGCGGGAGGCGCGGCGCAGGAGGATGCTCTCAGCAAAGCCGGAAGAGATGGGCGGCAGGCTCTTGCATCTGGGGGCGGCGTCCCCGTCCCGGGATGCGAGGAGGATGCGGCAAGAGGACGGGCTTGCGGAAAGCCGGATGGCGACGGCCGCCCTTCCTGTGACCGGCAGTGATGCGGGAGGGTACCGGGATGCCTGATCGGATATGGGGCGGGCTCTCCGGCAGGCAGTGGGCAGGGCCTGCGCCGGGCGCTGGACATTGCGCCGCGCTTCCCGTACTCAGCGCAGGAAAGGCGCTGCCTGTGGGGCGGCCCCGCCATGCTTCTGATGCATTTTTCCTTCGTGTCCGTTTTTCCGGTGGACAGCGGGCGTTGCCCCGTTCCCCGGCGGCGTGGGGAAGGTTCCGGAAGAGGGCGGGAAGATGCCGCGGCGCCGGAACATCTTACTGGAGACGATATGACACGGACCTTTTTGGCCCTGATCTTCCTGCTTCTGACCGCTGTTGCCTGCCCGGCCGGGCAGCATCCCCTCACCGTGACCCGGACTGCCGACGATTTCTACGCCGCGTTCGACCGGGACATCCTCATCAAGACGAAGTTCTGTTCCGTCCGGGCGTTTCAGGAAAAAGCCCTGCTGCGCTCGGACCTCTTTGGCGAACTGGTGTTCATGGACGGCACGCGTTGCAGCGTGGACACGGTCTATGTCCGCAAGCGTCTGCGGTGGGGGACCCATAAGGTCACCGTCACCCGTGAAGAGGAGGGCATCTACAGCACTGGAGATGCAGGACAGCCTTTCCGGCATCTTGCATCTGCATGGCGGCACCTGCCGGGTGGAGCGCGTTTTCGAGGCCATCTCGTATTGATGCCGGGCCCCGCTCCGGCCTGGACGACCCCCCGGAAGAGACGGCCGGGCCTGCCCGGCTTCCCCTTCCGCCTGCGGGCTTGTCCCGCCGGTGGATGGGGGGCTTGAGAAAAAGGAAAAGCCGCCGCAGACAGGTTTGCGACGGCTTTTTGTGTTCTGGTACCCGGAGCCGGGCTTGAACCGGCACAGCCGGTGGCCGAGGGATTTTAAGTCCCTTGTGTCTGCCAATTCCACCATCCGGGCGTGGGCTCCTTTTTAGCTGGCAGCTCCTGCGGCGTCAAGGGGCGGGCGTTGCCAGACGGGGGCCGAGCCGCTACACTGCCCGAGGCTCCGCCGTCACAGGGGAGGCCCGGCAGGGGGGCACGTTTTCGTACGACAGTGCTTTGTCCGGGTCGTGCCGCACGCCCGCTCCTGTCGGGGCGGAAGGCAGGGAAAGCTCATCGGGACACGTGCCGGGGCCGTCACGGACTGTCAGGCAGCTGTGAAGGAACAGCCGCGCAAGGATGCTTTGGGGCGCGTCGCCCGCGCGGTATCCCGTTCGCGACAGACCGCCGTGCCGGTGCCGAGGCAAGGCATCCGCTCGGGAGTTCGTTTGGGCTCAGTCCGCTATCGTCCATGGCCGTGGCCGCCCGTGTTCGGGGGCGTGGCCGTGGACGTCGGCATCTGTGAGGCATTCGCCGTGCCGTGGACGGCTTTGAGGATGGATGCCTTTGTGCCCCTGTGTCCCCTGTATCGCGGAGCCGTGGAGGAACGATATGTCATTCTGGAATACCTGCATCCTGGCCTATTGCCGTCTGGGCATCGCCGGGCTTTCGCCCAAGGCTCCGGGCACGGCCGGTTCGGCTCTGGCCGCCCTGCTGGCGCCGTTGCTTTTTCTGCCCCTGCCGCTCTGGGGCCGTCTGCTTTTTCTGGCCGTGATCGTCGTGACCGGCGGTCTGGCCGCCACCCGGGCCGAGATCCTGCTGGGGCGCACCGACCCCGGGGAAGTGGTCATAGACGAGCTCGTGGGCGTCTGGATCGCCCTGCTGCCCCTGGGCGCGGGCCAGTGGTCGTGGCCCGGTCTGGTCTGGGCCTTTGCCCTGTTCCGCCTGTTCGACATCTGGAAGCCCTGGCCCGTGCACGCCTCGGAAAACTGGCTGCCCGCAGGCTGGGGCATCATGCTGGACGATATCCTGGCCGGTCTTATGGCCATGTGCTGCATGCTGGTGCTGCGGGCCCTGGGCTGGGTCTAGCAAGAGGGGAGAGAACATCCTCGCACGCTGCCGCCGATGCCCGCGGCTGTCTTCGGCGCGACGGGTATCGGTCCGGAGAAACTGCTTTCAGCGGCCGGGCAGCGCGAAAAAAAGCCCCTTTCCTTTGTGCCTTCCTGTCACTCCGCGCGGTTGATGCGGGAGGGTGAGAGGAAAAAGGCAGGCCCGTCTCAGGACGGATAGGGGGAGGCTGTACTCTTGGAGGAAACAAAAAAAGGACGCTGCGGCGTCCTTTTTTCGTATCTGTTGCAGGGAAAGGAGAAGAAGATCTCTCCTGAGCTCCCATGTTTGCCTGGGCGAGGCTGTGCGGCTGCGGGAGGGACGGTGATACTTCTCCGCCATCCACAGGACGCAACAAAAGCGCACCTCTGTCAGTACAGTCAGGGGTGCGCTGAAAAGGCGGGGCGGGTGCGGGCTACTTCATGCGGTAGGTGATGCGGCCGCGGGTCAGGTCGTAGGGAGAGAGCTCCACCTTCACGCGGTCGCCGGGCAGGATGCGGATGTAGAACTTGCGCATCTTGCCGGAAATGTGCGCCAGCACTTCGTGGCCGTTTTCCAGCTCCACACGGAACATGGCATTGGGCAGGGCTTCCTGCACCACGCCGTCAACTTCAATGGAACCTTCTTTAGCCATATTTCCTCCAGAAAAATTCAGATAAGCGGCGAATATCTACACAGAAGAGACAAGGTCTGTCAACGCTTTCGTGTGCTCTTGGCCTTGCGGGGAGCCGTCGCGGGCTCCACGGCGGCCCGTTCCCGCGGCGTGCGGCACAGCAGCCACAGGCCCGCGGCCATGAGCGGCAGGCAGAGCAGCTGGCCCATGGTCAGCCAGCCGAAGGCCAGGTAGCCCAGCTGGGCATCGGGCACGCGCACGAATTCCACGCCGAAGCGGAACACGGCGTAGAGCAGGGCGAAAAGACCGGAGACGGCGCCCGCCTTGCGCGGCCGGGCGGAGAAGATCCAGAGCACCACGAACAGCACCAGCCCTTCCAGCAGGCCTTCATAGAGCTGCGAGGGGTGGCGCGGCCAGGGCCCGCCGGTGGGGAAGACCATGGCCCAGGGCACGTCGCTGACCTTGCCCCAGAGCTCGCCGTTGATGAAGTTGCCCATGCGGCCCCAGAACAGGCCCTGCGGCACCAGCGGCGCGATGAAGTCCGAGACCTCGAGGAAGGACTTCTTGCGGGTGCGCGCGAAATACCAGAAGGCGCAGAGCACGCCCAGCAGGCCGCCGTGGAAGGACATGCCGCCGTTCCAGATGCGCAGGATCTCGCCGGGGTCGTCGATGTAGGCGGGCAGATCGTAGAAGAGCACATAGCCCAGGCGCGCGCCCAGGATGACGCCCAGCATGACGAAGGTCAGCAGGTCGTCCACATCCACGGTCTTCCAGCCGGAACCGGGACGGGAGGCCCGCCAGCGGGCCAGGCCCCAGCCCACGAAAAAGGCCAGCAAATACATGAGGCCGTACCAGCGCAGCTGCAGGGAGCCGATGCTGAAGGCCACGGGATCGATGGCAGGGAACTGCATCCGTCTTAGTCCAGGGGCTTGGCGTGGAAGGCGCCGCTGCGGCCGCCGTCCTTGAACAGCAGGCGGACGCGGCTGATGACGATATCGCGCTGCACGGCCTTGCACATGTCATAGATGACGGCAGCGGCGGTCTGGGCGGCGATGATGGCTTCCATCTCCACGCCCGTGGGGCCGGTGGTGCGGGTCTCGGCCTCGATGCGCACGCTGGGCGGGGTATCGCGCACCTCAAAGCGCACGTCCACGAGGTTCAGGTTCAGGGGATGGCAGAGCGGGATCAGTTCCGAGGTGCGCTTGGCGGCCATGATGCCGCCCACCTTGGCGCAGGTCAGCACGTCGCCCTTGGGCAGGGCGCATTCCTTGAGCAGTTTCAGGGTATTGGGCGAAAGCTCCACGATGGCTTCGGCAATGGCCACACGCTGGGTGTCGGGCTTGGCGCCCACGTCCACCATGGTGATGTTGCCGTCCTTGTCCAGATGGGAAAAATTGTCCTGCATGAGGCGTATCCTTGCATTAAGAGTGTGCCTTGCTGTGTAGCGCATGGACAGGCGCAAGGCAAGGCGGCCGGGGCCTGCCGGGCAGGCCGGGAGCGGAAAATGGCGGGCCGGAAATTTTTTTGCAAAAAACACTTGCCAGGCAGGGGCAAATCCGCTACATACATTTCCGCGCCGAAGTGGTGGAATTGGTAGACACGCTAGGTTCAGGGTCTAGTTCTGGCAACGGAGTGGGAGTTCGACTCTCCCCTTCGGCACCAATGGAAAGCAAGGCTGGTAGAAATACCAGCCTTTTCCTGTTTCTGGGGCCGGGCAGTTTTTTGCCGGTCAGGGATGACAGCCGGTGGCAGGCAGCAGCCTTGCCCCGGCTTTTTTCATGCCCTGTGTCTTCCTTGGAAACAGAAGACGGCGGCTACTTGCCTGTTGCCGGCAGCATGGAAACAAAAAGACGCGCTCTTCCCGTGGAGGGAAGGGCGCGTCTTCTGTTTTGGCGTACGGAGCGGGAGCGGCACTGTGCACGGCGGCTGCAGGCTCCCGGAAGGGCGGGGCTCAAAATTCCAGCTTTTCCAGCCGCAGGCAGCGTCCGGCCACCACAAGGAAAGCCTCCCGTGCCTGTGCGGCCAGCATCTGGTTGGCCAGACCCAGTCCATCGTCGAAAACACGGGCCAGACGTTCCGCCCGTATGCCGCCGAGGCCGGTCTCACCGGAGACCAGCACCCAGCGGCAGGGGAAGGCCCGCATGACGTGCAGCAATTCGTCCACTTCTTCCGTGAGGCTGGTCTCGAAGGCCGCCGCATCCTGCGGATCGTCCAGCGCGAACAGGATGTTGCTCATCCAGAGGGTCACGCAGTCCAGCAAGATGGTGGGCACGGGGGCATCCGCGGCCTGTGCGGCCAGCAGGGGCGCCAGCTCCCGGCCCGGATGCCGGGGGCATTCCAGCGTGT
>ERZ827088.1758-NODE-1758-length-25197-cov-3.190558_pt1 | contig 25197 bp, 19 predicted proteins | sample MGYA00519922_ERZ827088 | MGnify/ENA primary metagenome ERZ827088 (study PRJEB31778, sample SAMEA3449254) | human gut metagenome | biome: human gut; feature: human-associated habitat; material: faeces | place: United Kingdom | collected 2010/2012 ...
TACCTGACAGAAAAAGGAAAAGAGACCAAGGCAAAGGCACTGGAGCGGATCCATAAAAATGAAGCAGTGATGCTGGAAGGCTTCAGTGAGGCAGAACAGTGCCTGCTTCGGAGATTTCTGGAGCAGATCCTTGCAAATATTGAAAAGATCCAGCCGGAGGAATTTACAGGAAAGACTCCGATGGAGGAAATAACAGAAAAGGAGGAACAGAAACGTGATTAAACTGATGAAATATCTGAAACGTTCAGCGGGCTATATCGTGCTCATCATTGCGCTTCTTTTTCTTCAGGCATACTGTGATCTGTCGCTGCCGGATTATACATCCAAGATCATTAATGTAGGAATCCAGCAGAACGGTATTGAGGACAGTGTCCCTGAGAAGATCAGAAAAACATCCATGGACAACCTGAAATTGTTTATGGATGAAGCCGATGTGAAAACCGTTGATAAATTTTATGAGGAAGATGGAGACAATCTGGTATTAAAAGATAAGGTTTCCGAAGAAGACAGAGATAAGCTGAATGATATTTTCGGCAAACCGATGGTGATCGTTTCCACTCTGACCTCGGATAGTAAGGAAACCAAAGCAGCTCTTGCAAAAATGGACATTCCGGAAGGAACGGACCCCATGGAAGCACTTTCCCAGATGCCGCCAGAGGCACTTGCTGCAATGAAGGAACAGGTCAGTGAAAAGATCGACAAGATGCAGGATTCTATTATCACACAGGCAGGTGTTTCCTATGTCCGTGCAGAGTATGAAGCAATGGGTGAGGATGTGGATGCCATTCAGATGGATTATATGAAATCCACCGGCCCGCGGATGATCCTGATGGCGCTGATCACTATGATGGCAGCGGTCTGTGTGGTATTTCTTTCCTCCAGGGTTGCCGCTTCTCTTGGACATGATCTGAGAAACAGTGTTTACAATAAAGTAATCGGATTTTCCAGCAGAGAATACCATAAATTTTCAACCGCTTCCCTGATCACAAGATGTACCAATGATATCCAGCAGGTGCAGCAGGTAATGGCAATGCTTTTCCGTATCGTACTATATGCGCCGATCCTTGGTATCGGTGGCGTGATCCGTGTATTGAAGACGGATTCTTCTATGACATGGATCCTTGGTCTTGCAGTAGTCCTGATCCTTGTTGTGATCGTTGTTCTGTTCCAGGTGGCAATGCCTAAGTTTACAATACTGCAGACTCTGGTTGACAAACTGAACCTGGTAACACGTGAGATCCTGACAGGTATCCCTGTTATCCGCGCATTCAGCCGTGAAAAACACGAAGAAGAACGTTTTGAAGAGGCAAACCTAAGACTTACAAAGACAAACCTGTTTGTTAACAGATGTATGACTTTTATGATGCCGACGATGATGCTCATTATGAATGGTGTCTCTGTGCTGATCATCTACAGTGGATCTTATGCAGTAGACAATGGAACCATGCAGGTTGGTAATGTTATGGCATTTATCCAGTATGCAATGCAGATCATTATGTCCTTCCTGATGATCACTGCAATGTCTATTATGCTCCCGAGAGCAAATGTTGCAGCGCTTCGTATTGATGAGGTTCTGAAAACAGAGGTTTCCATTCAGGATCCGGAAACTCCGGTACATCCGTCAGAAAATGTGAAAGGTGAGATTGAATTTGACCATGTATCCTTCGCTTACCCGGAAGCAGGTGAGAATGTACTGACAGACATTTCCTTTAAAGCAAAGAAAGGTCAGACGATCGCAGTGATCGGAAGTACTGGAAGCGGTAAGAGTACCCTGATCAACCTGATTCCAAGATACTATGATGTGACAAAGGGTTCTGTTAAGGTGGATGGTGTGGATGTCCGCGACATGACTCAGAAAGAGCTTCGTGATAAGCTGGGATATGTGCCGCAGAAGGGTGTACTTTTCTCAGGTACCATTGATTCAAACATCCGCTATGGTAAGCCGGAGATCACTGATGCACAGGTAAAGGAAGCAGCAGAGGTTGCACAGGCTACAGAATTTATTGATACCAAACCGGAGAAATATGAATCTCCTGTATCACAGGGAGGTACCAATGTTTCGGGCGGACAGAAACAGCGTCTGTCCATTGCCAGAGCCATTGCAAAGGAACCGGAAATCTTTATCTTTGATGACAGCTTCTCTGCCCTTGACTTTAAGACTGACAGTCAGTTAAGAAAGGCATTGAAGGAGTACACCAAGGATGCAACTACTGTGATCGTTGCCCAGAGGATCAGTACCATCCTTGGTGCAGACCAGATCATTGTACTGGACGACGGACATATGGCAGGCATTGGAACTCATAAGGAACTGATGGCAAATTGTGAGGTATATCAGCAGATTGCAAGATCTCAGTTATCAGAGGAGGAACTGGCATGAGCGAACAGAGAAGAAGAGGTCCTATGGGAGGACATGGACGTATGATGTCCGGAGAAAAGGCGAAAGACTTCAAGGGCTCCATGGCTAAGCTTTTCCGTTATATGGGACGATATAAATTCCGCTTTATACTGATGTTTATCTTTGCAGTAGCGGGAACTGTGTTTAGTATTGTAGGGCCTAAGATTTTAGGTAAGGCGACCACAGAGCTGTTTAACGGCCTGGTTGCCAAGGTAAACGGAACCGGTGAAATTGACTTCGGAAAGATCGGGATGATCCTGTTATGGACACTTGGTTTATATGTGTTAAGTGCATGCTTTTCCTTTGTACAGGGATTCGTAATGTCAGGAATCTCCAATGATGTTACCTATAATCTGAGAAAAGATATTTCAAAGAAAATCAACAGACTGCCTCTGAACTATTATGAGAGCAGAACAAACGGTGAGATCCTCTCCCGTATCACCAATGATGTGGATACTCTGCAGATGAGTCTGAACCAGAGTCTGACACAGCTGATCACATCAGTGACAACCCTGATCGGTGTATTTATTATGATGCTTTCCATCAATGTGTGGATGACTCTGGCAGCACTTCTGATCCTGCCGGTTTCCATGTTCATCATCCAGACTGTCATGAAGCATTCCCAGAAATACTTCCAGGATCAGCAGAGCTATCTGGGTAAAGTAAACGGTCAGATCGAAGAAAACTTCGGTGGTCATAATGTGGTCCGGGTTTTCAACAAAGAGAATGATGTAGTAGAAGAATTTGAGAAAGATAATCAGAAGCTTTATGAATCTGCATGGAAATCTCAGTTTTTCTCAGGAATGATGATGCCGATCATGCAGTTTGTAGGTAACCTTGGATATGTAATGGTAGCTCTCTTAGGCGGCGTGTTTGTAATCAAAAAAAGTATTGAAGTCGGTGATATCCAGTCCTTCTTCCAGTACATCCGTAACTTTACACAGCCAATCCAGCAGATCGCACAGGTTACAAACCTGTTACAGTCCTCAGCAGCAGCTTCCGAACGAGTATTTGAATTCCTGGAGGAGCCGGAAGAGAGTCAGAATGAGAAGAACCCTGTAGATGTTAATACACTTACAGGAGATGTACAGTTTGAACATGTAAAATTCGGTTACAATCCGGATAAGATCATTATCAATGATTTCTCAGCAGATGTGAAGGATGGCCAGAAGATTGCCATTGTAGGTCCCACAGGTGCAGGAAAGACAACTATGGTGAAACTGCTTATGAGATTCTATGATCTCAATGGTGGAAATATTAAGGTAGATGGTTATGACATCAAAGACTTTAACAGAAGCAGTCTGAGAGAGATGTTTGGAATGGTGCTCCAGGATACCTGGCTGTTCTCAGGAACCATTATGGAAAATATCCGTTACGGACGTCTGGATGCTACAGATGAAGAGGTGATCGCAGCAGCAAAGGCAGCCCATGTGCACAACTTTATCATGCAGCAGCCGGGCGGCTATGACATGGTTCTGGATGAAGAAACCAGTAATATTTCCCAGGGACAGAAACAGCTTCTCACTATTGCCAGGGCAATTCTTGCCAATAATAAGATCCTGATCCTGGATGAGGCAACCTCCTCTGTAGATACCAGAACCGAAGTGCGTATCCAAAAAGCCATGGACAATCTGATGAAGGGCAGAACCAGCTTTGTGATCGCACACAGACTTTCTACCATCAAGGATGCAGACCTGATCCTGGTTATGAAAGACGGTGACATTATCGAGCAGGGAAATCATGAAGAGCTTCTGTCTAAGAAAGGCTTCTATGCAGACCTGTATAACAGTCAGTTTGAGAATAAGGCAACTGCTTAAAATATAAAGTTACAATCCCTCAGGGGTATTTGTGAAAGAGAATATATCTGGCTTCAGGCTAATGCAGATATTTCCTTCGCCAGGAGGATATAGGATCACACAGATACCGGCTGAGGGATTTTTGCCGGATTTTGTCTTTTCTGTAAGAGGGGAATATGTTATAATTAAAAACCAATCTACGAAAATTGATATATTTTGTTACTGTTCACTGGTAATATCCCGCGAGGTGTTTTTTGTGAGCGAAGGTCACAGAAAACCCGAGACATACCGCGCGACTTTATGCGATTAGCATAAAGTCTGTGCATCGCGAAGCGTGTTGCTGTGAACGGAGTGAACAGTAACATCATCAATCCATATGGTTCTTTTTTTCGCATCATATTTTCTTGTAAAACAGACAGTATCGCGGTATAATATGGGTATATAATTTTAGCAGGCTAATCACTTGTTATGCTTGATAAAGGAGGCCGAAAATGAGTAAAAACAAGCACAAATTTCTTACATTTGCTGCTCTGATGACCGGCGCAACTGTTGCTGTTCATTTCATTAACCACACGATTGCTACTGCTGCACAATTAAAACAGATGCTCCACATTTCTAATGACAATTACTTTGAATGGCGCTTTGGGAACATTTATTATACCAAAAAGGGAACTGGGTCACCGATTCTTTTGATTCATGACACTTTACCTGGAGCTTCCGGGTATGAATGGAGCAAAATTGAAGACGAACTGGCAATTGACCATACCGTATATACTGTTGATTTGTTAGGATGCGGACGTTCGGACAAATCCAGCATTACCTATACAAATTTTGTTTATGTTCAGATGATCAGTGATTTTATCAAAAAAATAATTGGTCAGAAAACAGATGTGATTGCAAGTGGTTTTTCAGGCTCTTTTGTTACTATGGCCTGTCACAATGAGAAAGAACTTTTTAACAAAATCATGCTGGTAAATCCGCCCAGCCTGACTCAATTAAAACAGATGCCAAACAGAAAGGACCGCCTGTTAAAAGCAGCTCTGGAAATTCCGATTTTCGGAACTCTGGTTTATCATATGATCGTATCACGTGATAATATAAATAATCTTTTTATCGAGAAGATGTATTATAATCCATTCCATGTGGATAATCAAATGGCAGATGCTTATTATGAAGCAGCTCATAAAGGTGGATATTATACCAGATTTTTGTACTCCAGTCTTGCAGCTAAGTATATAAATATAAATATCTGTCATGCACTTAAGGCACTGGATAACAGTATTTATATTGTTGAAGGTGAAACAGAGCCAAACGGAAAGGCTGTCACTGATGATTATTGTGCCTCCAACCCGGCTATTGAAGTTTCTGTTCTCAAAGAAACAAAACATCTTCCACATGTTGAAGCACCTGAAGCGTTTCTTGAACAGGTTAAAATCTTCTTTTAAGCCTTATATTTAAGCCAGAATGAGTCGACGAGTTGATTTTGAGACAGTTTTGAAGGATAAATTTTTTTATTTCAAGTCGGAAGAAGGCGACGTTGCGGTGACTACAGCAACCGAATTCGGACAAAATATACCGCAAAATGGGGCGTGCAGATTGTGGGAATGATTTTTCAAACACGCTCTAATACAACAAAAAATGAGGCAGGCATATGTAAGAAATTCTATATGCCTGCCTCACTCTTTTATAGATTCGTTTATTCTTTTACTCTTCTGTACTGTCCGTTTCCTGAGAATCTGTATTCTCCTCTTCGGATGTATCAGAATCGTTTGTTATGCCGGCTGTTTCAGATGTACTGTCATCGGACTCTTCTATGCTCTCACCTGGCATATCTGTTGAATCTGATTTAGTATCATCTGTTGTTGCTTCGTCTGAATCTGTCTTATCTGAACTGTCTTCTTCTGTTCCGACAACTGATTCAAATGCTGTGAACAGTTCTTTTACATTCATCTTATTTACGAGATATACTTTATTATCCACCACTGCCGCATAATAGTTTGTATCGTAGCTATAGTATGCAACTTCCTGTGTATCACCGTCTTCTTCTGTAAATATAGCTGTCAGTTCTGCATCACCGTCAGGTTCATATTTATCTGTCAGACGTTTCTGAGCCGTCATGTTGATCAGTTTATTGTAGAATGTTGTAAATGTTGTTTCATCCAGATCAGAACCATTCAGTTTATAGGTAACTGTTTCTGTATCGTTTCCATCATCATCTGTGGATGTTTCACGTGAAACATTTACTTTATAATCACTGCCCTGATAATTTACTTTGAGGCTTCCGAGGCTGTTTAAAGATACATAACTTACTGTCATATCCCAGAAGTCTTCTTCTGATTTATCAGTTAGCGCGGACAGAGTATCCGTTGACATCGTATAGACTTCATTGCTGTCATTTACCATGACATATCTGCTGCTGTCATCTGTTTCATTTCCAACAAGAATTGTAAGCTGCTTATCTGCCATCTTAGTTTCTTCTTCCGAAGAATCCTCATTGTCTGATGCACTGTCTGAGTTTTCTGATGTTTCATCTTCTGCTTCTTCACCGTCAGTATCTTCAGCCTCAGATGTTTCATCCGTAGTTTCACTTACACTTTCGTCTGATTCTGTATCCTGTTCAGCATCGTCACTGTTTTCTTCCACAGATGAAGCATCTTCATCTGCCGTCTCACCGGAAGCTGTCGTATCATCTTGTGTGTCTTCATCAGTGTCATCATCAGCAACTTCTTCCTGATAATCTACTGTGATTGTTGCATATGGTTTATCCAGACCATATTTGCTCTTGTCGTCACATTTATAATCTGCAAGTGAACTATATGCCATGCTTCCGAATGAAGATACCAAAGAACTTACGGTAGCTGAGTCTGCTTTTTCTTCATCCTCGCTGCCTTTTACTGACCAGGTACTTGTATCTTCGTCTTTTGATAATTCATAGGAATTATCGCCGTCTACAGAAATTTTTGTAATGGTATCTGTATTGGAAATTGCAGGGAAATCTTCCATCTGCGCATAATCATTCAATGATTTGGCAAACGGCTCTACGCAGGAAGAATCTATCAGGTATACTGTCTTCTCATCATCATCTTTTCTTACATAATACTGACTGGTGGAGGAATTTTCATCTCCCACATACAGTGTAGTTGTTATGTCATCGCCATCTTCCTCATCAGATTTTGTTACAATCTTAATCGTGTTTGACGGAGAGTCCAGACCATATTCTGAAAGATCATCTACGTCCTCCAGAACTCTGTCTGAATCGACAGATGCAATAGCAGATGCTGCACTGTCCAGAGTAGTCTGATTTACCGGAAAATCTGTTTCGTCTTTCTTTACCCAGCTGTCATCATCTTTTTCAAATGTTGTCTCTGTATCATCAACCATAAAATCCAGAGATTTAATGTTATCTGTTGATGCAGTAAATACAGTTGTGCTTTCTTCAGAATCTTCTTCGGATTCTTTCTGCTCCTGATGGGCTACGTAGGTTTTTACACCTGCGTAAGCCCCGCAGCAGACACCAAGAACTACAACTGCAAGAACCATTTTTACAGTTTTATTCTTCATTTAAGCTTTTCTCCTCTTCATCCAAACTGCAAACCCTACAACAAGGAAGAATCCAGGAATCAGACCGATGGTGCAGATCTTCCAGAATGCAGCATCATAGTCTGTAAGTGTCAGATTAGATACAGACAGGCTCTTGGATGGGATAGATACGGTTGCACTGTCTTCTGTGTCTGTCATCCACTTCAGAGATTCGATGATCAGCTTCTCATTTCCGCCGGATACCATCTGATTTACCTGTGATTCCATCAGATTGGAAGTTGAATAGTATACGATCTGCGTTTCTTTGTCATCATCCAGAGTCTCTGTGATGCTTACTCCCAGATCAAATGGGCCAGCTTCGTCTCCGTCTTCTTTCTCCAGAGTATCACTGTTCAGATCTGTCTTGGAATATGCCTGGTCTGATGTGGTGAGGATCCTGTTGATCGTTACGGTATCTCTTACATCATCCATTTTTTTGATTCCCTGTGCGTATGGTACAAGTACATAATATCCTCCGGAAACAGTCTCAGAGCTTGCATCTGTGCTGTTTATAGTCGGAACCAGATAATATGGCATCTGCATTGCATAATGCTGATTATCACCTTCAAATACGATTCCAGCTTCTCTCTGAACACCATAGTTTTCCAGAACTGCATCAAAGTTTGGCAGGTCTTCTGTTGTATAATCAGAGAAAATCATCGCCTTTCCGCCATTTTCAAGATAATCAATAATAGCAGTCTTTTCATCTTCTGAAATATCTGTGGATGGAGAATCAATGAACAGGCAGTCTGCATCATCCGGAACACTTCCCTCTGTAAGAAGATTCAGAGACTGAATATCCATGTTTGCCTTCTCGATGTCTTCTTTGATAGTAGAATCCATCTCCTTCTCACCATGTCCCTCGAGTGTATAAAGGATCGGGAGATCTTCGGATGTTACATATCCGATCGCACTTGTGATCTGACCTTCACCGTCGAAACCGGTGGTCTGAGAGCTGTAGGTCTGATAATCAATTGTGCTCTCATAGATATTGTTGTAATCAATGACTTTATTTCTGTCGCCGCATACAACGATCAGACTGTTTGCAGAAAGATCATCACTTGTATATTCCGTTACAAATTTAGGATTTACTACAGGATCCTTCTGCTCTACTTTAATATGCTTGGATTCATCTTCATATTTCTTAAGCAGATTGGTAATATTCTCATCTTCAGAACCGCTCTGTGCAATCTGGTAAATTGTTACGTCCTTGTCCAGATCTTTCAGCATTGCTTTTGTATCATCACCAATACTGTAGAGTTTCTGGCTGCTGATATCAATTTCTGAATATTTGGACGGAATCGCATTTACGATCATGTTGAGCACTACAACTACTGCAATAAATATCACTGACATAACCATTGTGTAAGAGCCGTTTTTGATATGCTTCTTACTGATGGTGCCAATCAGTTTCTTTTTGTCAAATTTTTTATGGTTATTATTTTTCATCTTTTCTTTCAGTTTCATTTTCTTTCACCTCCCCACTAATTCCAGCGTCTCTTCAAAATAGACTGTGTTGTAAGGAACAGGCATACTGCGATCACAGAAAGAAAATATACAATTCCTTTTATATCAAAGATGTTACTTGTAAAATTATCAAAGTGTCCGCTCAGATTAAACACATCCAGGACTTTCTGAATACCGCCCTCAAAAATACTGGATTTTACTACATAAATAATAATCAGTGCCACTTCTCCGATCACACCGATCACTGCTGAGATCAGAATATTCTTGATCATGGTATAGATAATGATGGCTGCTGCCAAGATCAATAACCCAAATGTCACGCATGTCGACATAGATGTCTGAGAGAAGAAGGAAGAAATACCATTCATCATGTAAAATGCAAATAAGAAAACAAATGTGAGTACCGCTGCAATTACCTGGCTCTCAGTTAATGCTGACATAAATACACCGATTGCAATATTTGCACATCCCAGGAGAAAGAATCCCAGGACTGCTGTATATGCAGATGCAAACTCTACTGTGCCAAACCTGGACATAATCAGCGGATAAGTACACATAACTGCCATCGGAACAGCAAATACAGTTACCAGTGCAAGATATTTACCTATTACAATACCGCTCACAGAAACCGGTGCTGTCAGAAGCAGCTGATCTGTTTTCTGTTTTCTTTCCTCTGCAAGTACACGCATAGTCAAAATCGGTACTCCGATCAGGAATGCAAAGGTAATTGCACTTAAGGTGTATTCAAATTTCGGATATGCTGCTGAAAGCTGATATGCTGAAAAATAAATACCTGTCAGTACAAGAATGAAAAAGATAAATAAATATCCTACCATGGATGTCAGGTAACTTTTCAGCTCTCTTTTATATATAGCTGTCATGGTTATTTCTCTCCCCCTTTATCATTATTCTGTTCTTCCGATATTTCTGCTGATGTCTGTTTTACGTTTGTCTCGTTTGATCTACCGGCATCAGTATCTTTATCTTCAGGTGTATTTGGGACTTCGTCTGCAGATATTGGTTTATCGGATGCAGTAAGTTCAAGGAAGATTTCCTCCAGTGATACTTTCCTGGACTTCATCTCATAGATTGGGCTGTTAATCTCCGACATTTTGTAGAATACTTCTTCCCGAATGTCATTCTGCTCCTCTGTTGAAACTTTCACACTCCAGAGATTCTGTTTCTCATCTTTTTCCATTGTTACGCTGTTGACTCCCTCGATTCCCTCGAGAGCCTGCCTGATCTGTGTTTTTTCACCTTTAATAAGCATCTCCAGAGTATTGGATCCCTCTGCAAGTTTTCCAAGATTCTCAGGAGTATCGCTTGCTACCAGTTTTCCATGAGAAATGATCAGCACGTAATCGCATACCGCGCTTACTTCAGAAAGTATATGCGAGCTGAGAATAACGGTATGTTTCTTTTTTAATTCTTTAATTAAGGTTCGGATTTCAATAATCTGTTTAGGGTCAAGACCTACTGTCGGCTCATCCAGGATGATCACCTCCGGATACCCCATAATCGCCTCAGCAAGACCAACTCTCTGTCTGTAACCTTTTGACAGGTTCTTTATCAGACGGTTTCTCATGTCTGAAATCTTTACCATATCCATGACTTCTTCGATCATGTTTGCTTTTTTATCTTTTGGGATTTTCTTGAGATCTGCCACAAATTTCATGTATTCCAGGACAGTCATATCAAAATAGACCGGTGGCTGTTCAGGCAGATAACCGATACATTTCTTTGCCGCTTCCGGTTCTTCGAGGATATCGTGTCCGTCAATTTTGACGGTTCCTTCGGTGGATGCGATGTATCCGGTTATCATATTCATTGTAGTGGATTTTCCTGCACCGTTTGGTCCCAGAAATCCATAGATTTTGCCTTTCTCTATTTTAAAGGAAAGGTGGTCAACTGCCGTATGGTTACCATATCGTTTAACCAGATTGTTTACTTCAATCAATGTGTTCTCCTCCTCTTAATTTTTGCCAAAATAAAATATAGAAAATGTCCCCAGGTGAAACAGAGAATGGGGGAACCCGAGGACATCTCTATAAAAATAGTTTATGATGAAGTTGTGATGAAATTAGGATAAAAGTGTGATTATTCTGTGATGTTTGTTTGAAAAAAATAGCTGTCCCGAAATCTCGGCATTTTTTGCCAGAAGATTTCATGAGACAACTATACATAGATTTATTATGACAATGGTTCTTTTAATGGTGTTCCTGCTTTACGCGGATACTTTCCAGGTGTAGATTTTTTCTTATTTATAATGACAAGGGATCGGTCAATCTCGGAGTCCGGCAATTTAAAGTATGTGATGTCTTTCACCTGACCACCGAGGATATTGATTGCTTTCTCTGCTTCTTCTGCCTCTTCCTGTACAGTTCCTGATTTATAGGAAATGAAAGTTCCTCCTGTCTTTACATAAGGAAGACAATATTCTGACAGAGTTGCAAGGTTTGATACTGCCCTGGATACACAGAGATCATATTTCTCACGATACTCTTTATTTTTTGCATACTCTTCTGCTCTTCCATGAATCGCCTTAATCCCTTCTAATCCAAGAAGCTCAAAACTTTCCTCAAGGAAGTTTACCCTCTTTTTCAGAGAATCCAGCAGACATGCCTCCAGATGTGGAAAAGCAATTTTCAAAGGCACACCTGGAAATCCGGCACCTGTACCGATGTCCATAATTGTTTTTACTTTTGTCATATCAATGGCTTTTACACAGGCAAGACTGTCAAGAAAGTGCTTTGTAAGAACTTCCTCAAACTCAGTAATACCTGTCAGATTCATAACCTTATTTTTTTCTACCAGAAATTCATAAAACTGGATAAACTGATTTTTCTGCTTCTGGCTCAGCTCTATACCCAGTTCTCTGCATCCATTTTCCAATGTCGTCAGATTATACGGCATGTATTATTCTCCTTTTTCTACCTTTATTTATTATTTTTGTATATTTTACAGGGTTGTTTTATGTGCTTTTATGATTTTATCTGTTATTTATAGTCCGTTATTTTACTCTTTTATGTACTATTTTAATATTTTTTGCCAATTTCTTGTTTTTATAAGCACATTAAAGCGTATTATATTAATTATTTCGTACTGGAAAGATACACCAGTAAAACTGATATATCAGCAGGAGAAACTCCTGAAATTCGGGAAGCCTGTCCGATTGAAATCGGTCTGTATGCTTCCAGTTTCTGACGTGCTTCGATTCTCAGACTTCCAACTTTCTCATAATCAATATCTGTCGGGATTTTCTTTGCTTCCAGTTTCTTAAACTGTTCCACCTGTTTTAACTGGCGGGTGATGTAGCCATCGTACTTGATGTTGATGTTGACCTGTTCCCGGATATCATAGCGAAGTTCCGGGCGGTTTTTATCGATCGGCGCCAGTGCTTCGTAGTTCAGTTCCGGGCGGCGGATCAGCTCGCCCAGTGTGGAACCGGAGGTCAACGGGGTACTTCCATACTGTTCGAGAAGTTCCTGTACCGGTTTGGATGCTCCCACATTGACATGTTCCACACGCTCGATCTCTTCTTTGATCAGCCGTTCTTTCTCAAGAATATCCTGATACTGTTCCTCGCTGATCAGTCCGACGCGGTAGCCTTTTTCGCGGAGCCGCAGATCCGCGTTATCCTGACGGAGCAGCAGACGATACTCGGCACGGCTTGTCATCATACGGTATGGCTCATGGTTTTCTTTTGTTACCAGATCATCAATAAGAACACCAATATAAGCCTCAGAACGGTCAAGAATCAGCTGTTCCTGACCTTTAACTTCCAGAGCAGCATTAATTCCTGCGATCAGTCCCTGCGCCGCTGCTTCTTCATACCCTGAGCTTCCGTTAAACTGACCGCCGCTGAACAGTCCTTTGATTTTCTTAAATTCCAGTGTAGGATATAACTGACGTGGATTAATACAGTCATATTCGATGGCATATGCATTTTTTACGATTTTTGCATGTTCCAGTCCCGGTACGGAATGATACATTTCTTCCTGCACATCTTCCGGCAGAGAACTGGACATTCCACCAATATACATCTCATTTGTATAGAGACCTTCCGGCTCAATAAATACCTGATGACGGTTCTTATCTGCAAAACGGACTACTTTATCTTCAATTGACGGGCAATAACGCGGACCGGTTCCTTCGATCATACCGGAATACAACGGAGAACGGTCAAGGTTTGCACGAATGATCTCATGAGTTTTCTCATTTGTATATGTCAGCCAGCAGGATTTCTGCTCTATCTGAACATCTTCCGGATTAGTTGAGAATGAAAATGGTACAACTCTCTCATCTCCAAACTGTTCCTCCATTTTGCTGTAGTCAATTGTATTTCCGGCAATACGGGCAGGTGTTCCTGTTTTAAAACGGAACATTTCAATTCCCAGCTCTTTCAGAGAATCAGTCAGATAGTTGGCTGCCTGCAGTCCGTTTGGTCCTGTATAATTACTTACATCACCGTAAATACATCTTGCTTTTAAATAAGTTCCTGTACAGAGGACCACAGCTTTACAGTTATAAGTTGCACCGGAATATGTTTTTACCCCTGTAATCTTTCCGTCCTCGACCAGAAGTTTTGTTACTTCTCCCTGTTTAATAGTCAGATTAGGTGTATTTTCAAGCGTTTTTCTCATTTCATTGCTGTATGCCTGTTTGTCAGCCTGCGCACGTAAGGAGTGCACTGCAGGTCCTTTGGAACAGTTAAGCATTTTGGACTGGATAAAGGTCTTGTCAATATTTTTTCCCATTTCACCGCCCAGGGCATCAAGCTCTCTTACCAGATGGCCTTTGGAACTGCCACCTACGTTCGGGTTACATGGCATTAATGCGATACTGTCTACACTTACAGTAAACATCACTGTATTCAGGCCCAGGCGCGCACCCGCAAGTGCTGCTTCACATCCGGCATGACCGGCACCGACTACAACAATATCATAATCTTCTACTAACGTTCTCATTTTGTCTCCTTTTATTTTACAACTGCTCATTCTATTCTTTCAAAAATCGCCGAAGGCGATTTTTTGATTTTTATTTACCCATGCAAAACTTGCTGAATATCTCATTTACCAGATCTTCACCAACAGACTCTCCGAGGATTTTACCCAGATTTTCATATGCATTCATAAGATCTATAGAAAAGAAATCTTCCGGCATTCCCCTTTCGATACTGTTTCTGACCAGATCAAGGCTTCTGTCAGCCTCTTCCAATGCTGCTTTATGACGGGCATTTGTAATATATACCTCATCATTAAAGGAAATCTCTCCTCCAAAAAACATATCTTTAATCTGTTCTTCCAGTTCTGTAATGCCTTTTTCTTCTTTTGCAGAAATCGGAATTACAGGATGTCCTGTTTTTTCTTTCAGGATTTCCGGCTGGATTTCCGGCTGAAGATCAGTTTTATTATACAGGATAATCGCCTTTTTTCCAGTAAGCATTTCCATGATTTCTTCATCATTTTCGTCAAGCGGAACAGAAGAATCCACTACATAAAGAATCAGATCTGCTTTCTGTGCCATTTCTCTGGCTCTGTCTACCCCTATTTTTTCCACAATATCCTTTGTTTCCCGGATTCCGGCTGTATCAATAATCTTCAGAGATATTCCATGAAGTGTGATATATTCCTCCAGAATGTCTCTGGTCGTTCCTGCAATATCTGTCACAATAGCCCGGTTTTCTCCGATCAGAAGATTTAACAGTGAGGATTTTCCGGCATTTGGTTTTCCAAGGATAACTGTCTGGATTCCCTCCTGGATCATCTTTCCGTCAGAAGAAGTTTTCAACAGGCGCTTCACTTCTTTCTGTTCATTATCCACAACTTCCAGAAGTTCCTGGGGATATCCATCCAGACTGATATGTTCCGGATCATCCAGTGCCGATTCTATATATGCAATGTGATAAATCAGCTTTTCTCTGATATCTCGGATTGCTTTCTGCACAGAACCTCTTAACTGATCCATGGAACTGCGAAGCGCATATTCATTTTTCGCCTGTATAACATCCATAACAGCCTCTGCCTGGGATAGATCCATCCGTCCGTTCAGGAAGGCACGTTTGGTAAATTCTCCTGGTTCTGCAATTTCGGCACCATTTTTCAGCACTGTATCCAAAACCCTCTGCATAGCATATACACCACCATGACAGTCTATTTCTACTGTATCTTCTCCTGTAAAAGTCCTCGGTGCATGCATGATCATTACCAGAACCTCATCAATCAGTTCCTCTCCATCATAAATATATCCATAATGAATGGTATGAGTCGGAACTTCTTTTATTTTTTTCTTCCCGCCTTTTGATCTGTAGATACGGGAAATCACATCCATGGCATTCTCGCCGCTGATACGGATGATTCCGATTCCGGACGCACTCATGGCTGTGGAAATTGCTGCGATTGTTGTTTCCATTTTTTTCTCCTCACTTGCCTGTTCTATAATAGTTCCGCCCCTGCGGAACAGTAGACTGTTACAATAATTCTGTCATCTTATATACATAACAGGAAAATCACACTGACTACTGTTATTTTTTTCTGCAAGTGTGTAATCTCTCTGGTATATATACAAGACTTTCCGTAAAATAAAAATGTTACTCCAGGCAAAAGTACACACGCAAAGTTACGTGCTATTCACGCTTTCACCTAGAATAACATTCTTTTTTCATATCTGCAATGAAGCAGTCATATTATTAATTTCTTTTTAATTTTACCACTACATGACGGTAAGGCTCTTCACCCTCACTGACTGTCTCAACGAATTTATTTCCCTGAAGAGCAGAATGGATAATTCTTCTCTCATAAGGATTCATTGGCTCAAGAATAACCGGCTTGCGGGTTTTTCTTACTTTATAAGCAATACCTCTTGCAAGGTTCTCAAGAGTTTCTTTACGGCGCTTGCGGTAATCTTCTGTATCAAGTTTTACACGAATGTAATTTGATTTACCTTTATTTACCACAAGACTCGTCAGATACTGAAGAGAATCCAGAGTCTGGCCTCTCTTGCCGATAAGGATTCCCATATCTTCGCCTTCAAAGTCAACTTCCAGACTTCCGTCCGTTGTGTTATATTCAGATGTAATCTCTACTTCTCCAAGATTCATGGACGCAAATACATCACGAAGGAATACCTTTGCTCTGTTTTCTACTTCTTTAATCTCTTCCGGATCTGTAAGGATCTCAACAGGCTTTACCGGTTTAGTCGTCTTTTCTCTGACTTGTTTCTCTTTTGGCTCTCTGAATTCTCTCGGCTGTTTTTCTTTTGCAGCCCTTTCCTTTACAGGTTTTGGCTGTCTTGGTTTCTCAGAAACAGCTTTCGGCTCTTTGATTTCTTTCTTTACCGGTTTTATAGCTTCCGTTTTCTTTTCTTCCTGAACCGGGGCTTCCTCTTTGAAGGAATCGAGTTTCACTGTCTCTACGATCTCCTTCATTTCTTCTTCCTCAGAAACCGACTCAATCTTACGAACCTTAATTACTGCAGGCTTGCTTCCGATTCCGAAAAATCCGTTGCTGCCTTCACTTATTACCTGAATCTCAAGCTGGTCACTGGATACGCCAAGCTCGATACATGCTTTTGTAATTGCTTCACTCTTTGTTTTCGCTGAAAACTGGATATAATCCTCCATGCCAACCCCTCCGTTCCTGACTACTTCTTCTTATTACGCTCATCAAATGCTTTTACCAGATTGGCCTTTGCAGTAATGCTGCCAGGTTTTGCATTCGCAGCGTCTTTGTAAGCTTCTTCAACCTTCTTGGCTCTTGTCTCAACATTTGTATTGCTGCTGCCTTTTTCAATCTTATTGATATTCTTGGCGCTCTGATGGGCCTGATTTGTAATCTTCTGAGGTGGAAGTCCCGCTTTCTCACGCTTCTTTTCCATCTTCTTCATATTCTCACTGATCAGGTCTTCAATCTGGATCTTATCCATCTTTTTATTGATAACAACCTGCTGCACACTTCTTACTGCAGCACTTGCTACCCAGTAAATACCAAGACCTACAGGGAATGTGAAACAGAATACTGCTGACATCAACGGCATTACCATATTCATTGTCTTCATGGAGTTCATCATTGCATCCTGCTGTGAATCGCCGCTCTGCTGTGCTGCCTGAGGCATCAGTTTTAAGTTGATCATCTGTGTAGCCCACGCAAGAATCGGGATAAGAATCGCAACGATAGCAAGAAGAGCAGATCCACCTACAAAAGCTGCTTTAATATAAGTCAGTGGCTGATCAGCGATATTCAGACCAAAGAAATTCTGCACATGTGAAATCTCTTTTGCAGTGCTGTTCAGCGTATCAGTAAATCCTGCAAACTGGCTTGTCTCAGCAAGTGTTTTCCACTGGGAAGGTGATAATGCATACAAAAAGTCTGTGACTGAATTACTTGTAGCTTTACTTCCATCCATAATAAGCTGAACTCTTGTCATCTTATTATCTGTGATAAACTGCTGAAGGATATCTGTATATCCGTTTACACCTGTAATACTGGTAACTGCAGATGCAAGGATATCCCTTACACTTCCTACATATGCCGGAATTTTATAAATTACCTGATATAAGGCCATCAAAATAGGGAACTGGATTGCAAGCTGTACACAGCTTCCTGTAGGAGATACGCCGTATTTCTGATATACAGCCTGTGTTTCCTCCTGCATTTTCTGCATTGCAGCAGTATCGTTGTTTTTTCCCTTGTACTTCTTTTGAATTTTCTGAAGTTCCGGCTGCATGATTGCACTCAGCTTAGAGAATTTCTGCTGTTTGATCTGCAGTGGGGTCATAAGAGCATAAATAAGGATACTGAAGATGACAATACAAAGACCGATATTCTGAATTCCAAAGATATTCAGCAATCTGTAAATACCATCCATGATCCATCCCATAACGGTCGCAAGCTGACCAATGATAGGAGTGCTGCTCTTTGTCGCTAAAATCATTTCCAAGTTCATTTCCTCCTAGAATCCATAAATGACAGGAGGTTCCTTCGATCGATCAATATTCAATTTTCAAGTACATTCCTGTCTTTACGGTACAGGGTCATAGCCTCCGTGGGAAAAAGGATTACAGCGAAGTATCCTCCATACCGCAAGAAGACCACCCTTTAATGCACCATATTTTTCGATTGCTTCTAAACCATATTGAGAACATGTGGGAATATAAGGACATTTTGTTCTCTTCATCGGTGATATATACTTTTGATAGAGTTTAATTATTCTGATCAGAAACTTCTTTATCATTGTTCTTACCTGCTATGCAGTGCTTTCCCGCCAGATGCATCAGCGCACTCTCTATCTCTTGATAGGTTCTGTCCTTTGCCTGTGGGCGTGCAACTACTACAATGTCCAAACTGTTTTCAAATTCCGCTTCATTCAACCGATAACTCTCTCTTATCAATCTGGTGAGTCTGTGGCGAACCACACTATTCCCTACTTTTTTACTTACTGATATTCCCAGACGATTCTTCATGTACTGATTTTTCAGTACGTACATCACCAGATACCGATTACCTTTTGATGTTCCATTTCTGTATACTTTTTGAAAATCTTGATTTTTTTTTAAGGACTCTGATCTTTGCATAGAATCCCCTTTCCTGATCTCTTTTTTAAGAGAAGAAAAGACCACATAATTGCGGTCTTATTCTTAGGCTGATAAATGCTTTCTTCCTTTTAATCTTCTGGCAGCTAATACTTTACGACCACCCTTTGTGCTCATACGAGCTCTGAAACCATGAACTTTTGCTCTAGATCTCTTTTTTGGCTGAAATGTCATTTTCATAGGTAAAGCACCTCCTTTATCTATTATCCATGTTAAATTTTGTAACTTTTTAAGTATGACAGACACCGGATTCTACAGCTCTCCTGCCCGCCAACTTTACTTATTAGAACATCATTTCAATTATATTCATAAAGGGTGGATTCGTCAAGTATTATTTACACAAAGATTTAAATGGTTTTTTATGCCATTGTGGATTACATAATTGGTTTACGTAATATTATCCACATTTTGTGGATAACTTGTGGATAACTTGTGGAATACCTATATATCTTTCCACTTTCTCCTGTCTATTTTACACATATCTTCAAAAAAATGCTTTTATTTCTACTTTTCTTACTGTGCATAAAATTATCCCCATTTTTTATCGTTTTTAAAAGAATAACGTCACATTATGGTAACCGGAATTGGCTTTTCCACTGTTATCCACACTAATCCACATAAAAAGTGGGGATAACTTTTTTCCACATTTCCCTCAAATATACATTGCGAAAACAGGCATTTTATTATAATATATATAAGGATATTTATGTCTTTTTTAAGAATACGGTCAGAGTTTGTGGAAAACTCAATATTATCAATACACACTTAATATAGAAGTAATACGAACCGGGAGAACCAGAAAATGAACAAAGTTGTGGAAAAATGGGACGAAATCCTGCAAATCGTCAAGACAGAACATGATCTGTCCGACGTTTCTTTTAATACCTGGCTAAAACCACTTACTGTTTACGAAGTAGTTGACAATGTTGTCACTATTATCGTGCCTTCAGAGCAGGTAGGTCTCAATTATATAAGTAAAAAATATAAACTTCCACTTCAGGTAACGATCAGTGAAGTTACCGGAATGGAAAACTGTGACATCAATTTCATATTGCCGGAAGATGTTCCAAAAAAAGAGGAAGTTTCTCCAAAAGCGCAGTCTCAGGACGCACGCTGCGAGGAAGCTCATTTGAATCCAAAATACACTTTTGATACCTTTGTAGTCGGAAGCAATAATAAATTTGCCCAGGCAGCAGCTCTTGCAGTTGCCGAATCCCCGGGTGATACCTACAATCCGCTCTTTATCTATGGCGGTGCAGGTCTGGGAAAAACTCATCTGATGCATTCTATTGCTCATTTCATTATTGATCATGATGAAAACAGCAAAGTACTTTACGTTACCAGTGAAGAGTTTACCAACGAACTGATCGAAACAATCCGTAATGGAAATAACTCGGCAATGACCAAGTTTCGTGAAAAATACAGAAACATTGATGTTCTTCTTGTCGATGATATTCAGTTTATTATAGGAAAGGAATCTACACAGGAAGAATTTTTCCATACCTTTAACAGCCTGCACAGTGCCAAAAAACAGATTATTATTTCGTCAGATAAACCTCCAAAAGATATGGAAATCCTGGAAGAACGTTTCCGTTCACGATTTGAATGGGGCCTGATCGCAGATATCACACTGCCGGATTACGAAACCCGAATGGCAATTCTTCATAAGAAGGAAGAAATGGATGGATATGATATTAACGAGGAAGTAATCAAATACATTGCAAACAATATTAAATCCAATATCCGCGAACTGGAAGGCGCGATCAACAAGGTGATGGCTTTTGCCAAACTTGAAAAAAAGGAAGTTACACTTGAACTTGCCGAACAGGCGTTAAAAGACATTATTTCCCCTGATGAAAAGAAAGTCATCACGCCGGATTATATTATTTCCATGGTTGCTGAACATTTTGATGTTACAGTGGATGACCTTTGTGGAAATAAGCGTAACTCCAAAATTGTAACCCCCCGCCAGATTGCCATGTATTTATGCAGAGAAATCATCTCAACTCCGCTGAAATCTATCGGAAAATGTCTTGGAAATCGTGATCATACTACCATTATGCACGGTATCGACAAAATTGAAAAAGAAATCAACAACGATGAAAACCTTAAAAACACCATTGAAACTTTAAAGAAAAAAATTAATCCACAGGGATGAGGATAACTGACTGTATAACATGTGTATAAGATGTTGATTGAATGTGTATAAGTGTGTATAACTTTTCGCCACTTTTTGGGCGCTTCGGTTATACACAAGTTATACACATACTTTAAGCACACCTTTACACGAAGTTATCCATATCCGAACTCCTTGAAAAATCAACCTTCAATGGAGTTTTTCACATATTCACATCCCCTACGGCGGAGACGACGAATTCCTTTTATATATTTATCTATAAAAAACCACATCACCCAAGAAAGGAAGTTATACACATTATGAAAATCATTTGCCAGAAAATCAACTTGCTCAAAAGTGTAAACATCTCACTGAAAGCAGTTCCCTCTAAAACAACAATGCCAATTCTGGAATGTATTCTGATTGATGCTACTACAAACCAGATCAAATTTACTACTAATGATATGGAACTCGGTATAGAAACAATTGTTGATGGAATCATTGAAGAAAAAGGAATCATTGCGCTGGATGCAAAAATTTTCTATGAAATCATTCGTCGACTGCCAGACAATACGGTAACTATTAAAACAGATGAGAAACTTACTGCCACCATTACCTGTGAGAAAGCAAAATTCACGATACCTGGTAAATCCGGAGAAGATTTTGCATATCTCCCACTGATTGAGAAAGAAGAAAGTCTTACTATCTCTCAATTCACATTAAAAGAGATGATTAGACAGACTATTTTCTCAATTGCCTCCAATGAAACCAATAAGCTGATGACAGGTGAACTTTTTGAAATCAAAAATAACTACCTGAAAATAGTATCTCTCGATGGACATCGTATTGCAATCAGACGTATGGAACTGAAAAAAGATTATGCTGACCGCAAAGTGGTGGTACCTGGCAAAACACTTAATGAGATCAGTAAGATTTTATCCGGTGAAATTGATGATATTGTAAATATTTATTTCTCAAAAAATCATATTTTATTTGAGTTTGACCAGACTATTGTTGTTTCCAGATTAATCGACGGAGAATATTTCCGTATTGATCAGATGCTTTCCAGCGATTACGAAACCAAAATTAAAATTAATAAAAAAGAATTTCTGGACTGTATCGACAGAGCCACTCTGTTGGTAAGAGAGGGAGAAAAGAAACCGATCATTATTGAAATTACAGATAATTCTATGGAATTACGTATTGATTCTGCAATGGGTTCCATGAATGAAAATATTGATATTGATAAAGAGGGCAAAGATATCCTTATTGGCTTTAATCCAAGATTTCTGATCGATGCACTCAAAGTAATCGATGATGAAACAATCAGTATCTACCTCGTAAATCCAAAAGCACCATGTTTTATCAGGGATGACGAGGAAAATTACACATATTTGATTCTGCCTGTAAATATCAACCAGAATCAGGCAAGATAGGGAGTAAATGAAAATGGAAGAAATTAAAATCAGAGATGAATTTATAAAACTGGGGCAGTTACTGAAACTTGCAGATATGGTTCAGGACGGGGTTGAAGCGAAATATGTGATCACTGACGGACTGGTAAAAGTAAACGGAGAGGTAGATGACCGTCGTGGCCGAAAGGTTTATGAAGGTGACATCGTTTCTTATGATGGAAAAGAAATTAAAGTGATCAGGTGAATAAATGTATATTGAATCTGTTCAGTTAAAAAATTTCAGAAATTATGATTCTCTGGAACTCGATCTGGCACAGGGGACGAATATATTTTACGGCAATAACGCTCAGGGAAAGACCAATATCCTGGAGGCACTTTATCTTTGCGGAACTACAAAATCGCATAAAGGAAGCAGAGATAAGGATATGATTCAGTTTGGAAAGGATGAATCTCATATCAGGATGATGGTAAAAAGAGATGAGCTTTCCTACAGGATTGATATGCATCTTAAAAAGAATAAAGCAAAAGGCGTTGCGATCAATGGTCTTCCTATCCGGAAGGCCAGTGAGCTTTTCGGAGTAGTTAATCTGGTGTTTTTTTCTCCTGAGGATCTGAATATTATAAAAAATGGTCCGGGTGAGAGAAGGAGATTTCTTGATCTGGAACTGTGCCAGTTAGATAAAATATATCTTACAGATCTGGCTTCATATAACCATATTGTAAATCAGAGAAATAAATTGCTGAAGGATCTCAGTGTTCAGCCTTCACTTAAAGATACACTGGATATCTGGGATATACAGATGGCTGAATATGGACGGAAGATTATTGACAAGCGCAGTGAATTTATTAAAGAACTAAATGAAACGGTTCGAAAAATACATGGTAATCTTACAGGGGGATTGGAAGAACTGAACGTTATTTATGAACCGGACTGTACAGCAGAGAAACTGGAAAGTACCATTTGTGCCAACAGAGAAAGAGATATGAGGATGAGACTGACATCCGCAGGCCCACACAGAGATGACCTGTGTGTAATGGCAAATGGGATTGATATCAGGAAATACGGTTCTCAGGGACAGCAGAGGACAGCGGCACTTTCACTTAAATTATCAGAAATATATATAGTAAAGAGAAAAATAAAAGACACACCGGTTCTGCTTTTGGATGATGTTCTGTCCGAGCTGGACAGCAGCAGGCAGAATTATCTTCTGGACAGTATCAGTGATATCCAGACATTGATAACATGTACAGGGCTGGATGATTTTATCAGTCATCAGTTTCAGATAAATAAGGTATTTCAGGTAGTTCAGGGAACAGTATCACAGCCTGTGTAAGAAACAATCTTTTGACAAGGGTACGGGCTTATGATACACTGAGCGTAATTATGGAAAGTTGGTGAATGCATTGGATAAAGAAGAATTTCGGATAAAACTTGAAGAGATTAATAAGCTGGTTCAGGACAAAGATTATAAAGGTGCCATGAACATTGTAGACAGCATAGACTGGAGACGCGTCAAAAATGTCCGCACCTTATGTGTTGTCGGTGAAATATATGCAGCAAACGGAAGATATGAGGACAGTAAGGAGATTTTCCTTCTTGCATATCATAAGGCATCTATTGGAAAAAATATTCTTTACCGTCTGATTGAGATCTCTCTGCGAATGGATGATATCAATGAAGCAGAAGAATTTTTTGAAGAGTATAAGCAGGTGGCTTCGAATGACAGTACACAATATATTCTGCAGTACAAGATTGCAAGGGCAAAAAATTCTTCATTAAATGAGCAGATCAGAATCCTGGAAGAGTATAAAGAACAGGAATTTACAGAGAAATGGTCATATGAACTGGCAGCCCTGTATTACAAAGCAGGAGAAAAACAGAAATGTCTGGATTTATGCAATGAAATCATTCTCTGGTTCAGTGAAGGCAAATATGTTATGAAAGCCTATGATCTTAAAATGAGAATGGGTGAGCTGACAGGTGCTGAGAAAGCAAAATTTGAGAAACAGTTTGTTCCGAAACTTCTTACACCAGAGCAGGCGAAAGAACTGGAGAAGAAAAAAACGGAAACAGAAGTAAAAGCGCAGGAAGAGCCTGAAGCTGAAGAAGTGGAAGAAACGACAGAAAACAATGAGCCGGAAGTTCAGGTCAGCATGGAAGGCATTCAGGAAAAGATTTCAAAGGGGATCAGGGATGTCTTTGGGGGTAAGACTCAGGAAGAGAAAGAAGAGTTTCCGGAAGAATCCATGGATATGGTTAACGAGGCCGGTATCACCAGGGAAGATGAGATTCCGGAAGAAATCATAAAGAGTGATGCGTCACAGAAAGAACCTGAAAATGTTCCGGAATTGGAGGCAGAACCTGAAAAACCGGGGGCAGAACCCATGGCTGCAATTAAGATGCCTGAATTAAATATTCCGGCATCCATGAAAAATATGGAACTGAGCAAACCGCCGAAAGTTGAGGAAGTTGCTGAGACGAAACTGAATATGGATTCTTTTGATCTGGAAGGGAAAGAGTTGAATCTGGAGGATACGATCCTTGCTGCTGCCAGTGCGCAGGGAATTGAGATTCCGAAGGAAGAAGAGTCAAAAACAGAAGAAGTACAGGAAGAAAGTTCAGAAACTGATGTTGATGATAAAGAAATAAAAGCCCATGATATTTCAGAGGAACTGGAAGAACCGGATTTCCTCAGCGGAGATATAAAAGATATAAAGGTTGCTGATCCAAAGCCGGATGAAGAACCGAAAAAGGAAATACCGGTGCAGCCGGAAATAGAAGAAGATGATGAAGAAGAAGATGAGGTTACAGAAGAAGATCTCAGAAGAGCTGAAGAGGA
>ERZ827088.1759-NODE-1759-length-25185-cov-7.992877_pt1 | contig 25185 bp, 18 predicted proteins | sample MGYA00519922_ERZ827088 | MGnify/ENA primary metagenome ERZ827088 (study PRJEB31778, sample SAMEA3449254) | human gut metagenome | biome: human gut; feature: human-associated habitat; material: faeces | place: United Kingdom | collected 2010/2012 ...
ACCGGTCTGACGGCACAAAACCCGGAATCGGAATAGAAAGAAAAAATAAACCTACGTTTATAACGTGTTAATATGTATATAACTGCCTAAATATTTAGGGACATTTACTGAATATCCTCAGTTAACGGAAAAATGAGAAGGGTTGGGGATGGGGAATGGCGGTTGACGAACCGGGAGGCGCTGGATATGCCCCTTTGGGGGTGGGAGAAATATATCTCGGATACGGGTGGATATTTCTCCTGGGCGGACTCGGTGAGTCAGATGAACTTTTCCCGGTTTTGTGTCTTGTAAAGTCCTACCAATAAGAATATGAAGGAAGAGAGTAAGATAATCAATCGGTTGTCGAACAGGGTGTTATAAAAAATTTGCGGATTTTTATCCAAGGGGACGTCAAAGGGGTTCAAAAATACATTCCATTTGCTGACGTCCAGAATTTTACTCGATGCGAACAGCAATAAACCGATAATGATAATCATTACTGCCGTACCGTTGCCATTCCGGATGAGTGTACTGAGCATAAAACACAGTAAACCGATGAAAAGCGCAGGTACCATACTTTGCAAAGCGAGTTGCAGGGGAGGTACCTCTACAACCAGCCAGTCGGTGATGGCAGCTAAAAGCAAAGTGATGATAAAACAAATCATATAGGCGATCAAAAGCCGGAATAGCCAGATTTTATACCGATAGTTCGGAATACCGAAAATGATTTCTATGATTTTGGCATCCTGGTCGTTCTGTATACCGAAACAGGTCGGATAGAAGATCAATAGGATAGAAGGCACTAATAACATACTGTATCCGGTAGCCATCGTAATCTCCGAATCCGAAATAAGATTTAACCCCACCGTCAGGATATAAAAACCGACGGCACTGAGAATAAAATACATAAACTTATTGCCGAAGATAATCTTTATATTATACCGGGCGAGTTTTGCTATAGGAGTGATGTAATATTTCATGGCTTTACAAGTCTATTGAGTGATGATATTTTCATGATTAGCTAATTTTACATTCCTCAACAACCACAGATACGAGTCTTCCAGTAGAGGAGAAGTATGTACGGCATTGGGAACCGGTTGGGTCTCCGACAGACACCTGACTTTGATATTCTCTCCGTTCCGGATATGATGTACCAATAACAGGTCGGAAGGCAATTTTACAAATTCCCGGGCCGGAATTTCGAAAGTCCATGTCACATCTTTAGCAATTTCCACCATTTCGGAAGGAGTTCCGTGATATTTCAACGACCCTTTGTTGATAACACCCACCTGGTTACAGGAACTGGCGATATCCTCGATAATGTGGGTAGAGAAAATAACGATCCGGTTGCGCGACAATTCTACTAAAAGATTTCTGAAACGGATTCTTTCCCGGGGGTCCAATCCGGCAGTCGGTTCATCGACAACCAGAATGCGGGGCAGGTTCAGCAAAGTCTGTGCTATTCCGATCCGTTGTTTCATACCTCCTGAGAAACCTCCGATCTTTTTATCTTTGTTTTCATACATATGAACCGCTTCGAGCACTTCTGTGATCCGTTTGCTCCGGGTTTTGGGATTATAAATTCCTTTCAGGAGAGCCTGATATTCCAAAAACTCCCAGGAAGTCAGATTTTCGTAAGTACCGAATTCCTGAGGCAGATAACCGATCAATCCCTGCAATTCTTCCCGTTTTTTCTGGGTATCGATGCCATTGATGAATATTTTTCCATAGCTCTGCTCGAATATGCCGCAGATGATACGCATAAGGGTGGTTTTACCTGCACCGTTAGGTCCTAACAAACCGAACATACCGGTATGGATCTCCATAGAGACGGCGTTCAAGGCTTTGAACGGTTTTTTCTTGTATCCGATCATCGGAATTTTTGTGGCGATCTTATATACTCCTTTTTTCAATTCCCTGAACCGACCGTCGATCATATCGATGTTGATATTGTATTTGTGGATCCGGTCCGATAAATAGCGGGCAACTATAGCGACATACCAAAGGAGACCGAGTAAAATAGCCATGCCGGAATCCGAGAATTTTATAGAAGCCCATATGAGCGTAAACAAGGGCGAAAAGTAATAAATGAAGATTCCGCATACCCGTATACACCAGCTCAAGCTTTTGATTTCATGAGCTTTAAAATATTCACCTCCGATGGCAATCAATTTTGTCAGCAACATCCAGGTGCAGACGGCAAAAATGATGGCCCAGAAGGTCAATGTTTGATAGAAATAGGTGAAATAAATCAGGAAGCCGGTGATAGGTAACATCCATACCAAAGGTTTTAAATCCGACCATTGCCGGTATTCTTCCTTTAATCCCAGCCGTTCCCGTACACGTTGGCCGGATTGCCATTCCCGTTGAAATTCATTGGGACGGCCGTAGATCTTCACCAGATTACGGATTGAAATATGGATTTCCTGATCCGGAGGGATAATCCGGCTGTTGGCCTGACGCAGACTAGTCTCCATAAACCAGGTGGCTGCCGGTATCAGTATAATGGCTCCGACAAAGTAACCCAATTGCCATATCAGCGAGTCGGTTATCATCACTATACCGATGACTGCCAGGATCAAAAGGGTGAGTTGAATAATCTTCAGGGTTAAACTCTGGGTACGCAGCCGATGAAGTGCTTCTTCCAAACCGGAATATAGGGTGGGGATAATCACCAGGGTCAATAATGTACTCATGGTCAATCCTCCGATCACCGTGATGGCGAAAGGAGCTCCGAGTCCTGATACAAATTCTCCTTGTCCCATGGCTAACGGGAACATGGCCACGATGGTGGTGATGGCTGTGATCAGGATAGGACGTACCCTCGAGATTCCGGCGATGATGAGGGCTCGCGGTTTACGGTTACCCTGTCGCCGCAATTGCGAAGTGTAGTCGATCAGGATGATACTGTTGTTGACGACGATACCGATCAGGATAATGACACCGATCAATACATTGGCATTCATCAACGAATTGCTGGTAAACAATAAGGCCAGTAAGGAACCGATGGCAGCCAGGGGAATAGCGAACATCAATACGATCGGGGCTGTAAGTGATTCGAAAACAGACGCCAGGATCATGTAAATGATCACAAAAGCAGCCAGAATCAGAAAAGTGAATTCGCTGGTTTCGTCCTCTTCATGTACCACCTCGACAGCGATGCCGATAGGAATATCGGTATTCTGCACCAGTTCGTCTATCTCTGTCCTTGCGGCTTCCAGAATATTCTTCGATTCGTTTACATCGGAATTGAACCGGTAGTTCACCGTGATTTCTTTATCCTGGTTGACCCGGTTTATGTTTCCTTGTCCCCGGGTAAGGTTGATATTACTGAAGCTACGTAATTCGGTAAGGGAATTATTCGTGTTGGTGACTTGCATATTGCGCAAGTCTTCCAGCGTACGTACCGGATCCTGGTTTTCTTCTTCTTTTTTCTCGGCTAGCCGTTTGTCTTTGATGATGATATCGTACTCCTGATCTCCCGCTTTGTATTTGATCGAAGTCGTATTTTGGGGGGCGAAATTATTGAGCTCGGTGACGACATTATTCGGAGTTACATCATTGATTCCCATCAGATATTGGTCGAACATGATCCTGGCTTCGGGTTTTCCCCGGGATGAACTGACCGATGAATAGCTGATATTGTCCAATTCTTCCAATTGGAATTTGAGCAACTCGGCCAGGTTAGCCATTTTTTCGAAATCCTGGCCCTTGATGACAATTTTTTCCGTTTGGGTACCCATACCCATTTTTTTCATCAGTTGGTCGGCACCTCCCATGAGTGAACTGCCACCACCCCGGAAGTTTTCGCTGCTCTCGATAGCTTCGAGGCTGATATCGCTGACTCTTAACCCATCGGAGAGGGATAGAATCGTACTCTTGAGTTCGTTCAGTGTTTTTTTGTTGATCTTTTCGAAGTCCTCTTTTAGTTTGATGGTGACACTGGCATCCGTGGAATAGATCTTTGTACTGTATTGTTCGATTTCCTGGATATCGTTCAAGCGTTCTTCATAAGCTTTTATCGTTTCGTCTGTCCGGTTGAGGGTATTCCCATTGGGGAAAGTCATATAGACATTGAACGTATCGGCTTCGATTTCTTTTAACGTATTCATGGTCAGTGTCAAAGATAAAGCTACCGTGACGATCAATACCAATATCGCAGTAAATACGACTGCTGCCGGTTTGCGCAGGCACATTTTCAGTAAAGCGATATAAATCTGTACCGGCCGGCTATGAATCGATAATGTACTGAAATTTACCCGGTCGCCCTGGCCTTTCATGAATTGATTGACGGCCATAGGGATCAGTAGCAAAGCCACGACCAACGACAGGATAAGAGTCGTGATGATCGACACGCCGATATGTTCACCGATCAGCTTCAGGATAAAATCGTCTGAAAACAGGAAAGGAAGAAATACAGTGATCGTAGTCAGAGTGGCGGCGATAACCGCTTTGGCCACCTCCTGAGTGCCCCTTACCGCTGCTTCCTGACTATTGACTCCGATCGCACGCAACCGGAAGATATTCTCCATGACGACGACCGAATTATCCAACAACATGCCCACAGCGAGGGCTATACCAGTTAAAGTCAGTGTATTGATACTGATACCGAAAAAGTAAAAGAAATAAAAAGCAGAGAATACCGAAATGGGGATTGCCACGGCAATGAAAGTGACGATCTTGAAGTTTCGCAAAAACAGGTAGAGAATGAAAATAGCCAGAATTGCTCCGGTCAAACCCAGATTGATGATGGTGTTGATGTTTTCACTCATCGTTTCGGCTGTGTCCGTATCGACTTTGATAGAAACTCCTTTGGTAGCCAGTTCTTCATTCAACTGGGCGATTTCTTCCCGTACCCGCTGTGAAAGATCGATGATATTGACCAGCGGAGATTTGGAAATAACACAGGTGATAACTTCTTTCCCATTCACCCGCGAATAGGATTCTTCTTCTTTAATGCCGAAATTGATGTCGGCGATGTCTTTCAACAATACCGGACCTTCGGATACAACGATGTTTCCCAGGTCTTCTGTCGCGAGATATTCTGCCGTAACGTTGACAAAAAAACGTTTGTTATCCTGAAATACCGAACCGGCGAAGGTCTTTTCAGACATATTCTTGCCGATCAGTGAGCTGACTTGTGATGCGGTGATATTGAGCGCTTTGCATTTTTCATCGTCGAGAAGGATTTCGATGCTCTTCTGACGTCCGCCCATGACCGTGACCGAGGCTATTCCATCCGTACTTTCAAGGATGGGAGCAATGTCGATATCGGTGATATTCCGGACATAATCGACATCGTCGTCTCCCAGAATCTGTAGAGTCATAAACTGATCACTGGCCATTCCGCTACCGGCTTTATTGACCTGGATGGTGAAGTCTTCCGGAATACTTTTGGTGATCGCTTTGATTTTTTCTTCCAGCTTCAGGTAAGCATATTTGACATTTGTATTTTTGGTAAAGGAAACAGTGATACGGGCGTTCCTATTGGAAATCAATGTCGTTATATCCTCGACGCCTTCCAAGCCGCTGATTACGCCTTCTACCGGAATAGCTGCCTGACTCTCGATGTACTTCGGATCCAGCTCGGTCTTGGTGGAAATAGTTACATTCAGGGAGGGGAACTCCGCATCCGGATATAATTCCATCAGTAAGTACCTGTACGAAAACAACCCCATCATGGTCAAACCGATGAAGATCATCGAAATCAGTACTTTACGATTTATTAGTTTGTTCATTTTTTCTTATTTAGAATCAAAAATGTCAAAAGCTCGAAAATGCCTTTCAAATCTTCTCTACGTTTTTGACTTTTTTGTCAAAAATGTAGTAAACACACGGGATCACTACTAATGTCATCAGGGTAGAAGTGAACAGACCGCCGATCACCGCCAAAGCCATAGGGGATCGCAGTGAAGCACCCTCTCCGAATCCGAAACACATCGGCAATAAAGCCAGGATAGTAGTCAGACTGGTCATGATGATCGGGCGGATACGCTGTTGGGCAGCTCCTTTTATGGCCTCTGTCAGAGCGAATCCTTCTGCCTTGAGCCTGTTGGCTGCATCTACCAGTAAGATGGAGTTGTTGACGGCTATACCTGCCAGCATGATGATACCGATAAAAGCCATCATATTCAAAGAGGCTCCGGCTAGCAAAAATGCGTAAATACAGCCTACTCCGGCCAACGGGATCGTCAGCAAGATGGTAAACGGATGACGCAAGGATTCGAATTGAGAAGCCATCACCATATATACCAATACGATAGATAGTATCAGAGCAAAGGACAAACCTTGAAACGATTCGGCCCGTTTCTCTTCTTCTCCGGTAATTTGTGCTGAATATTTAGCAGGGAATTGGATATCTTTCAACTGTGCTTTGATTTCCGGAGTGACACTGCCTAATGTATAGCCCTTTTCGAGCATTGCGGTGACTTTACCGATCCGGTTTTGGTTGCTGCGGTTGATTTCTTTCGGAGCTGTCGTAATCGAAACCTCTGCAATCTCACCCAGACGATATTTCTTTTCTCCTTGTACGATTTCAACATTTTGCAATTCATCGAGCGATACTTCCGGTACTTTGATTTCGATATCGATCGGTTCACCTTCGGATTCGAAATTGCTGGCCGTCTTCCCGTTCAGCTTTTCTTTTATCTGACTGGCCACCGAAGCGATATCTACCCCGTAAATCCCGCTTTTCAACCGGTCGATAGAGATGTTGACTTCCGGAGCTCCTTGTTCCATAGAAGTTTTGATATCGTAGAGTCCGGGGATAGAGGCTATTTTCTCCTTCACCTCCGTGCTGAGTTCGTCGATCATTTCCAGTTCCTCCCCTTTAATCTCGATAATTACAGGAGCTCCTTCCGTTCCGAGGATGCTTTGTAAGGCAGATTGTTCCTTTTCGAACGATATTTCCACGCCCTCGGGAATCGTGTAATTATGACTCAGATTACTGATAATATAATCTGCATCGGCTTTGGCTTTGTTTTTCAATTTGACTTTTACCTCTGCCTGATTTTCGCCTTCGAGTTTCCCGCTAGTCGTTTGGCTTTCGGTTGTTGTCGAAGGTCCAACCTGAGTAAAAATCCATTCCAGATCGTCTCCTGCCAACTCTATAATCATATTTTCGATGGTAGCGGCCGCATTATCCGTGCTTTGCAGACGGGTTCCCGGTTCCAGAGTGATGTAAGTCGAAAATTCCCGGGAATCTGCTTTAGGCATAAATTCTTTATCGATCAACGGGAGCAGCAGGTAACTTCCGATCATGACCACTAACGCGGCCAGGACGACAGCGTACCGGTGTTTCAAAAGTTTACCGACAAACTGACCGTATCCTTTGATTTTTAAAGAAGCCTGATTTTTGGCAGGTGCTTTCACATATTGTGAAGCTAACATCGGGATTAACAATACCGCAACAAAAAGAGAAGACAATAGAGAGAACGAAACGGTCCAGGCCTGTTCTTTAAAAAGTTCTCCGGCAGCTCCCTGGATGTAAACGATAGGTAAGAATACCACTATGGTCGTGAGGGTTGAAGACGTGATAGCCCCTGAAACTTCCGAAGCTCCTTTGATAGCCGCTTCCTTGGGGGAAAGGCCGTTTTCCAGATTCCGGAAAATATTCTCCATGACAACAATGGCATTATCGATCAACATACCGGCTCCCAGGGCTAATCCCCCCAGTGTCATGATATTGATCGTCAATCCGTTGAAGTACATCAAATTGAACGTAGCGATGATGGACACCGGAATAGAAACACTGACGATCAAGGTTGTATTGATGCGGCGCAGGAAAACGTACAATACCAGCATGGCCAATAAAATACCCATAACGGCAGAATCCTTGACCTCCCCGATCGAAGCTCCGATAAAATCTCCCTGGTTACTGATGACGTGAAATTCATAACCGGGCATACTTTTCTGCAATTCTTCCAGTTTGGCAGTGATATTTTCAACTGCCTTCACTGTATTGTATTTATTCTCTTTGTAGACACTGATACTCAGACTACGTTCGGCATCGTAGCGCACCAGATTTTCAGGATCTTTATTTTTTAGTTCGATTTTGGCAACATCTTTCAGGTATACCGGAGCTTTCACGGTAGAGCTGTTCCCCGACTCGGTGTCGGTACTACCGGGGGTTTTGAAAGCAACGATAATATTCCCGATGTCTTCCAGGTCTTTTAATAAATTCACCCCTTTTACCGTATATTGGATGTCGTCGTTTACAATGGTACCTCCCGAAACATTCCGGTTCATACTTTCTATTTTCGACGCGATCGTTTCGGCAGTCAGGTTGAAAGCTTCCAGCATATAAGAGTCGGTTTTGACCTCCACAAAAGCATTTTCCTGGCCGTTGAGTTGGATATCGGCCACACCTTCCAGTCTGACCAGTTCGCTCCGCATATAGTTTTCTGCTATTTTCCGGAGTTCGTTCATATCCTTGATTTCTTTATGGCTCATGGAAATGATCATGACCGGCGTGGCATTGGCATCGTAGCGGGAAACATTCAGGGAAGTGATTTCTTCGTCCTGAGCGATTTGAGACATGCTGCGTTGCAAATCCAAAAAGGCGGCATCCATATCCTGATCCCAGTCGTATTCCACCGTAATCGTGGCTCCTCCTACCTTACTGCTGCTACTGACGTCTTTCACACCTTCCTGGCGTGCTGCCATAGCTTCTATTTTTTCTACAAACTGTTTTTCGATCTCTTCAGGTGGACGCTCACCGGCTTGCAAATCGATATATAAAGCCGGATTTTTTAAATCGGGAAATAAATCTGTTCCCAATTTATTGTATGATATGATTCCTAGCAGACATACCCCCAGTGTGATCATTAATACACTGACCGGGTATTTTACTGCAAATTTTGTAATTCCCATAATTTAATCGTTTACCAATTTGGACGTTTACCGACAAAGAATTTTTCAGACTGTCGTGAATACAGTTACTTCATCACTTTTACTTTGCTCCGGTTACGTAACCATTCGTAACCTTTCACGACGATCTTGTCCCCGGCTTCGAGTCCTTTTTCTACTTCGATGTATTTATCGTCACTGATACCGGTATGGATGACTTTTTCTTCGGCACTGTTTCTGTCGACCGTATATACTAATTTACCTCCCCGGCGGTTTTTAATGATATCTTTGGGAATAGAGATGACAGAGTCTTTCCGTACTGTGACGATATCTGCTTTGGCGAACATACCCGGACGAAGTTTTAAATCCGGGTTATCGATTTCGATATACCCCGAGAAGGTACGGGTTTCTTCGTTGATGGCCGGAGATAACTGAGTCAGTATGCCTCTTAAAGTATCCGATTTGATATTGTAATTGGTGATATGTACTTGCTGTCCGATTCTCAGTTTGGTCAATGTGTTTTCAGGGAATTGGGTTTCTACATACATTTTACTATAATCCATCAGGCCGACCATCACACTACCGGAAGCGACTTCTACCCCCGGAGTATAGTAGGGAAGATTGACGATAACTCCTTTGAACGGAGCTTTGATACTCAGTTTTTCTAAAGTGATATAACCGTTTTCCAAGGCTAACTTCGCATTGATATAAGAGTTTTCAGCGTTGTTTACGTCTTTTTCGGTTGCTCCGCCTTTCTCGAGCAGGATTTTCTGACCTTCCCATTCCTTCTCGGTGATCTGGATTTGTAATTTCTTACTTTCCAACTGCACGTTGTTTTCATATTCCTTATTTTCCAGACGGATGATGACGGCTCCGGCTTCGACGATGTCACCCAGCTGATAAGGACGACCGGTCTTCGGATTTTTCTGTAAGTAGTAAGCTCCGTTGGTTTCCGATTTTATTTCTATCGTTTTAGCTGCCTTTGCTGTTCCGGTCGTTGTAATATATTCCTCAATGTTTCTGAGTTGTACGTCCTCGACCCATACTGGGGTAGTGGCTTCAGAAGAGTTATTTCCCTGATTGTTATTACAGGAAAACGATATGAATCCTAACATAACAGCTCCCAGGATTTTAAAATTCTTATTCATGATTATCGTGATTTTACTTGTTAACGGACTTATAGGGTTATTTTATTTCAATAGATCTACAGGTAAATAACTTTTATGGGTTTCAAAATCCCAAAGGGTTTGGATTTTCAGGTTCAAGAGCTCGATTTTGTAGCTGATAATAGCGCTCGTATAATCTTGTTTGGCAGTAGTCAACTGGTTTTGGAACTGTTGTAAGTCCATACCGGTCAGATTACCGTTGCGATATTTTTCCAGATTGATTTCATAGGTACGTTCCGCATTTTCAATGCTTTTCTTTTTGATTTCGATTTGACGGATCAGCGTCGGCAGGTTACGGCAAATCTGGCGGACATCGATGACAATCTCTTTTTTCTGTTCTTCGAGGCTGATTTCGTCCGATTCCATAGCCAGTTGGCTGGATTTTACTTTTGCCTTTTTAGCCCCCCAATCGAAGATCGGAATGGTGAGGGTTACGCCAACCTCTTCATTGTCGGTGGGCTTGTCGTACATATTTTTTACTTTTCCGGCCAGGGCATCCATACCTACCCGGACACTTAAATCACCTTTGAATTCGCTTTCTGCTTTTGTCCGGATAATCGAAAATACATCCTGTTCCAGGGTAATCTGTTTTTGGCGGATTTCCATGCGTTGATCCAAGGCGTATTTAACTGCATCGTTAATATTGACATCGACTGTCGGAATATTATTGTCGAACAGTATCGCGATATCTTCATCCAGCGACATTCCCAATAAAAGCTTGAAATTGTCTTTCGCATTTTCAAAACTGATCTCTTTCGAATATACAGTGGATTCACTGTTCGCCAGATTGACTTCCGCCTGATAAAGTTCTTCTTTGGCTAACAGCCCGGCTTCGACCTTATTTTTGATGATATCGTAGTTTTGTTTCTGGTTGTTGTATTCATCCCGGGAGATGTTCAGATCCTTTTGTTTTTGATATACATCGTAAAATTGGCTGGTGACGTTTTTTTCGATACTTAATTGTTGGAGGGCATAACTGATTTTGGCATTTTCGAGTGCATATTCCAGTTCTTTGAGCTGCATCTTTGTCCTGTTATAAGTGAACAAAGGCTGCGAAATACGTAAAGACAGATTATGGTTGAAGGAGGTATTGTTGCCACCGGAAGTCCTGTTGGAAGCGTCCTGCCAGGAAAAGTCATTATATAGAGAGATGGTTCCGTCTGTCCATTTTATGGGTTGCGTGATACCGAATGAAGCCGATGACATTTTGGTCTCGTTGGCATACCATTTACTGTTGAAATTATCGTATTGGTTGTTACGGGTATACCTGAAAGGAGTGACATCCAATGAAAATTGTGATTTCAGGGAAGCATCCTGAGCTTTTAGATTCAATTGACGTTGCTCGAGGCTGAGTTTGCTTTGAATCAGTGAAGGACTGTGTTCGAAAGCCGTGTTCAATGCTTTTTCGAGTGTAAGTACTTCCTGTGCATGCGCACTATATAACCCGCTGAGGGTTAAAAGACCGAGGACCAAAGTTTGTTTAAGCATATTGTCTGCGTTTTATCGGGTTATTCGTTTATTATTCTTCTGTGGCTGTAAATTTAACGGCGTCTGCAATGACGTAATCTCCGGAAACTTTATCTGTCAAAGTGATGATGACTTCTCCTTGAGGTAGATAGAAATTCCCGATCGAAACCCATCCTTCGGTTTCTTCATCCAGGTCCAGTGTCACCGATTCTTTCTCTTTATCGTATTGGATGGTATAAGTCTGATTACGTTCCTCTTTGTGACGACCGCGGCGTCTGTCCATAAAAAACATTCTGCCCGACATTTTTGCATTCCAGATGGACACCTCGTAGTAACCGTCTTTAGGGATTTCCGTTTTCCATTCTACGGCATTGGCTCCACTGCCTTTATTTTTATAAACCGCAGAGTTTATCGTTTCACCGTAGCAATAGTCGGCGGCTATGGCCGTCCATTGGGAAGGCATCCACCAGGGCATAAAATTCTTATACTTTTCGTCATCTTTTTTCTTGAAAAGATCCTTCAGTTTATGCCGGTTATTCGAGGCGATCGTCCTGAATCCCGGATCCTCATTGTCGATAATGATTTCATTTGGATTCGGCTTGAAGACATCCGGGTTTATCGGATAAATTCCCGAAGTAGTATCGCTGATCGTATTGTCGATTTTAGAAAAATTGAAATTATGCGATGTCGGTAGATTGTGTGAAATATTGGTATTTATCGAAATATTGGCCGGGCGCTCGTCACTGATAATCTTGATTTCCCGGGCTTCTCCGGCCGGAATAATGTAATTTTTTTTCTCCGTTTCAAAACTCATACCGCCTCCCCGCCGCATACCGCCTCCTCCGCCTTGCATGACTTCCGTACTGATGATAGCATCTATGTCGGAGGGATTATTGACCTTGAATTTAATTTGGTATTTGGTAAACTCATCCAACACAATTTGATTGGCATCCACATCCTTGATATAGATGGTCGGGGTATGGGAGGCCGTATACCAGGTGTCGATAAAATCGGACAACCGAATCCCGAACCTCTTCTCTATTTCGTATCGGAGTGTATCGAACGGTATATTCTGGAACTGACGGCTAGTAAAAAATGCCTTTAGGAATTTATTGAAATCTTCCTGTGTGATCTGGGAAGTGATATAGTTATTCAATGCTGCACTTTTCAATTTCAGCAATTCATAGAAAATTTCCGGCTTCAGTTCGGTATCTCCGATCGCTGTCTCGAAACTATGTGATTCCAGATAGAGGTTGGCTCGCTGTTTGTCGTTGATGATACCTCCCCAGAAACGGAAGCCCTGATCGGAAGAAGTATTCATCATGTTGTTGACTGCGATGTCGATTACCGGATATTCGGGAGAGCTGATGTAGTTCGTATGTCCGAACAACATCGGAGTGATATTGGATTTATTGATCAGTTTATTGTCCGGATTCCAGCCATTTTGGCTGTTTTCGGAGGTTAAAGAGCTCACGAAACGATTGAAGAGGGAAATATTTTGTTCCGTCTCGTCCATAGGGCCCCCATGCCGTCCCCATTCATTCATCCGTCTTCTTTCTGCCTCAAAATCCTGGCCTAGAGAAATTCCTCGTTCCGGGACGAAGAGGATTTCAGGCATGACATATTCGGTATAACCTTTCCAGTTACGGGCATAAGTGGCAAATTGTACCGGGGTTTCGGCTAAGACAAATTTTCCGAAAGGATAATCCCGGTCTTTCTCTATTTCCAGGCTGTTTTTTACTTCCCGAATGACTCCGGGCAAGGTATCGGATAAGGGTTCGAAGTATTTTGAAAAATAATCGTGGCCTTTAAAGTAATAGATCTCGTAATCCGTGGAATCTACCCGTAAAGCCTTTTTATCATAATCGGCGATGGTTAGACTGATTCCGGGCAAAGCGGAGGTATTCGTAAAGGTGATGACCGAACCGTCGATCTTACTTTTGCCTTGTGACAAAACGGTCTTGTCGCCTTCATAATGAACGGTAAGTGTATAGTCTGTGAAATTCTTCCTGACATTGTACGGAGCTCCCGGGTTAACGGGGGCGATGGTTACCGGATACCAGATACATTCGGGAGTCAATAGGGTAAAGGTATTACTCAGCCATGCATAACGTTTACCGAAACGCCAGAATACCTGCGGGACTTTAGTATCCAGGTAATCTTCTGTCAGGACATCGGTATAACAAATATTTTCACTGATTTTCCCTTCATAGTTGATCGTCAACGTAAGCTCTTCTTGCTGCTGGATGGGTTGATCTACTTCGATAACCTGGTGATCTCTTCGGAAGAGCAGGTTTTTCCCGGCCATTTCTACAGAGGTAACCGTTAGCTCCGGATTAAGGTAAAAAATAATTTTATCCAGAGGCTTTGCATTGTTATTGGCTACTTTTACCGTACTCTTTCCTGCTAGTCTGTGTCCTTGAGGAGTAACCGAAATATCGTTGACCAGCAAGTCGACATGCGGGACATCGGCATATTTATCGAATGTCATGATGTACTGATTACGGAGATCGAGCTGATGATTATAATGCAGGATGTATAACAATCCTCCGAGACAGGCTGCCAATAGAAATAGTGAGCTAAAAGTATATACGACAGCTATTTTCCACGGTTTGTGAGGCAGACGTTTCACCAGAGCGATGGTCATGCTGATCAGGCCGATTCCTGCCAGTAGATAAGAAAACCGCTGGAGTAAAAAAAGCCGGAGATCGGCATGTCCCGTGACATCTGAAAATATGGCCGGGATATTTACTCCGAAGAAATCGAATACCCCATATAACGTATCGGTCAGGTAAAAGAAAACAGTGCCGATAATTCCCAGCATTACGATGAAAGTGACCGCCTGATTTTTAAGGATGCACATGGCCGTAAAGGATAAACCCAGGACAAACAACAGGGAAGGTACCGAAATCGTCAATAAATAGAATAGATATGGAAACAGATCGAACGGAGATTTATTGATCAGTATGTTTAAAAAAGCCGTAAATAATAAGGTGATAATGTTCAGTGTAATGAAAACCTTTACAATACCCCAGGTCTTACCGACAATATAGTCGGCATTACTCATCGGCCGGACATAGATGACTTCGGCGGTATCGAGTTTTTTGTCTCTTTTCAGGAAGCTGCCGGCCAGAAATACGACGATGACCGATTGAGCGATATTATAAAAATAAGTGTTACAGAATGGCATCAGTGAAGAAACGGCGATTCTCGGCCAAAGATTATCCATCCGGTTGACGATACCGGTTTGATAACCCAACATAATGGCAGAGATAAATAGCAGCGCGAGTATGGCAAAAATACGAAATAACCAGCTTCGTTTCACCAGTTTTACTTCGTATCGGGCAATAACATTTATATGGTTTAAATTCATATCAAAACATTAATACATTATTAATTAAATAGGTCTCCACCGATTTTTTCGCTATACATGTCCATTTTATCCTTTAGCAGATAGTCCATAAAATAGACGTAAGCATGTTCGATATTGGGGATAATGGCTTTGCCGTCGAAACCTTCCAATTTTTCGGTTACGATTTGGATCTCCCAGCCTCCTTCCGAAGGAATAGTAGAAATGATCGGATATTTTTCCTTGATTTGCTGCAATTCAGGGTCGGTAACGAAGATTTCCCATACTTTCCCCTGGGCTAATTCAATCATATCGTCCGGAGAACCTTCGAATTTCAATTCTCCCTTGTTCAGTAAGGCCAGTTTTTTGCAGGTGCTGGATATATCCCCCACAATGTGAGTGGATAAGATAATGATGACATCTTTATCACTGACTTCCGAAAGGATATTTCTGAACCGGATTCGTTCTTCCGGGTCCAGACCTGTCGTCGGTTCATCGACGATGATGACTTTCGGATTACCGATGATCGCCTGTGCAATCCCAAGACGTCTTTTCATACCACCCGACAACCGGTTAGCCCAACGGTCCCTGACTTCATACAAACCGACCTTTCTCAGCATCTCATCGACGATTTCCGACCTTTTCCGGGTGCCTTTTATTCCCGCCAGTCCTGCCCCGTAGTCTAGAAATTCCCAGGTTTTTAGTTTTTCGAAAAAACGGAAATCCTGAGGTAGATAGCCTAAAACAGAACGAATAGCCTTACGATCGCGCAAAATATCGTAATCATCGAAAAAAATAGTACCTGAAGAGGGATTTTGCAAAAGAGTCATAATCCGCATCAACGTCGTTTTACCTGCTCCGTTAGGCCCCAGTAAACCGAACATGCCGGGTTCTATATTCAGGTTCAAGCCGTTTAACGCCTTATGACCATCCGGGTAAACCTTGGTCAAATCTTGGATTTTGATATTCATATTCCTGTTTTTAAAGCTCTACTTGCAAATCTTGACGATAAATATAATAAAAGATGTTAACTTTGTACTGCAATATTCTCATTTTATAAAATATTTAAAATATTCTTTCCAATCAGACGGGGAAATAACATTTTTTTTAACAACACTCTGAACTTTAAGACAATTTCTCAACTTCAAAGTTTATTTCTTTTTTTAATTTGACCAAATATTATAGACGAAGGGTATTTTTCTATCGACTGTTGGGGAAATATCGGGAATGTTCAGGCAAAAACTTCCCGGATAACCTGTATACTTTTAATATTGAAATTGATATTCAGATGGATGCTGTAAAAAAGCAGGATAACATCCAATAGAATATTGCGCGATTGCCGGTTGAGAGGAATGGCTTTTATTTCGGCCAGAGGACAAGTACATAGCTGGTAAATGATTTTAGCGGTATTCGGTCCCGAAATATACGGAGTGGCCGGATCGGAAGGATAAAAGCTCCCGTCGTTGATATTGAAAACGTAATTCTCCTGCCATGAAGAAGTGTTGATCCGAAAACCGATAAAACCGGCCAGACGATAGAGAAAATAAAGGTTAAAGTTTCCGATGTCGTTATGGGTCGAGTTCAGGTATTCGATGGAATGGGTCAGGTAATCGAACAGCTCTTCATTTTTCCCTTCATTTTTTAAAATCAGGTTCAGAATTTCTCCCCACAACAAAAGGATATTCATCTTGAAAATATCGAAATATAACTCGGGCAGGTTGATGATCGGAGAGATTTGACGGAGTTTGTGCAAATCGCTCTTTTCATTCTCGAAAAATTCGATCTCGCTGATTTGCAGGAGATGGACAGTTTTGGTTTTTCTTTTGAATACGACCGAAGGGGATATCATGGACAGATACCCCTTTTCTTTCGTATAGATTCGGATAATTTTCTGAGTTTCCGAGTAAGGGATGGTTTTTAATATGATTCCCTGAACAATTTCCATTTTTGAGTTTTCACTTGTTGTGTTGCTCTTTCAAAAATGCGATTAATTGCTGAATAGCTCTTCCCCGATGGCTGATTTTATTTTTTTCGTCCATAGGCATTTCAGCAAAACTGAGGTCGAACCCTTCGGGTTGAAAAATCGGGTCATATCCGAAACCGGCTTCTCCTTGTTGGGCGGTTAATATTTTGCCGTCTACCCTTCCTTCGAACAGGTGCTCTTCTTTTCCTTGAATTAAAGCGATAACCGTACGGAAACAAGCTTTCCGATCGGATATCCCCTCCATTTCGCGAAGTACTTTCTTCATGTTTTCGACAGAATCTTTTGCAGGACCGGCGTAGCGGGCAGAATATACACCGGGACGCTTATCCAGTGCTTCGATTTCAAGCCCCGTATCATCCGCAAAACAGTCGTACCCGTAATGTTCTTTGATGTATCGGGCTTTTTGCAAGGCATTTTCTTCCAGAGTGTCGTGATCTTCCGGGATATCCTCCTGGCAACCGATTTCCGCAAGCGAGCCGATTTCGGCTTCGCCTTCTAATAAATGGCTGATCTCTTCCAGCTTATGCTTGTTGTTCGTTGCAAATACTAATTTCATAGAGCGATAACAATTGATTCGTTTGTCGACGCAAAAATAGGTTTATTTTTATAGCTTTGCAGGTATAAAATGATAATTTTGGACGAAAAAGATGAAAAGAGGAATTGTCGTAAAATCGACCGGTAGTTGGTATTGGGTAAGATTGGAGGAAGGGAATATGGTGCAATGCCGTATTCGGGGGAAATTCCGGATGGAAGGAATCCGAACGACCAATCCGTTAGCTGTCGGAGATGAGGTGGAATTGGAAGAAGGAAGTGAAGGCTATGTTATTACGGCAATAGGAAAGAGACGTAATTATATTATCCGTAGATCGACGAATTTGTCCAAAGAGTCGCATATTATTGCAGCAAATGTCGATTTGGCTTTGTTGGTGGTGACTGTTAATCATCCGGTGACTTCTACCGTATTTATCGATCGTTTTTTGGTAACTGCAGAAGCTTATAATATTCCTGCCGTACTGGTTTTTAATAAAACGGATCTGTATGATGCCGAAGATCAGGCAATGTTAGGGGGATTGACGGTGATTTACCGTAAAATCGGGTATCCTTGTTATGCCGTATCGGCAGAAACCGGTGAACACGTCGATGAAATCCGGAGTTTACTGAAAGACAAGATCACCGTGCTTTCCGGCTTGTCGGGAGTGGGGAAATCTTCTTTAGTCAATTGCATTGAGCCTGGCTTGGACCTGAAAACTGCAGGAATTTCGGATGCCCACGATTCGGGGAAGCATACCACCACTTTTGCTGAAATGTTTCCATTGAAACAGGGCGGTTTCATTATCGATACTCCGGGATTACGAAGTTTTGGAATTATCGATTTGAAAAAAGAGGAGTTGTCGCATTTTTTCCCGGAAATATTCGCGAAGTCCGGAGAATGCCGCTTTTATAATTGCACCCATACCCATGAACCCGGTTGTGCTGTGTTGGAAGCTGTGGAGCAAGACGAAATCAGTGAGAGCCGTTATGTGAGCTATCTGAGTATGATGGAAGAAAGCGGGAAATATAGATAATGTATTTTCGAACGGTTCGACGATCAGGCGAAGACAGAAATAAAGACAGTTAAAACACCAGTATTGAAGAAGTTAATTTAGTTAACTCTGTCTTTTTTTTAGCCTTTCGTTTTTTGTTTCTAGTTTTTGTATTATCTTTGCGCCGTTTTACGTCAAGGCTTGTGGATAGATTGAGAGAATATAAGATAGCATTCAGAGGATTAGGAGAGGGAAAACACTCTTTTGAGTTCATCATGGATGAGGGATTCTTCGATTGTTTTGAAGCAACGAAAGGAACCCGGGGAGAAGTCAAAGCTACCGTACTGATCGTGAAGAGTTCACTTTTAATGGAAGTACGTATAACGATCGAAGGAATGGTAAAAGCAACCTGCGACAGATGTTTAGGAGAAGTAAATCTTCCGGTGTCCGGTGTTATGAATTTGTATGTAAAACAAAACGGACGGGAAGAAGGGAACGAAGATGATTATATAATATTGTCGCCGGAGGATGACTATTTGGATGTAAGTTCGTATCTTTATGAAACTTATATGTTGAATTACCCGATGCGGGTAGTGCATCCCGAAGGAGAATGCGACGAAGATATGCAGGAAGTGTTGCATGAATATGTGATAGAAGAAGATGATAAACCAATAGATCCGAGATGGAATGAATTGAAAAAATTAATTAATAACTAAATAAATAATAAAGAAATGGCACATCCGAAACATCGAACCTCAAAACAGAGAAGAAATAAGAGAAGAACGCATGATGCGATTACGGTAACCGCTATTGCTAAGTGTTCTAACTGTGGTGCTGCTGTACAGTATCATACAGTATGTCCTGAATGTGGATATTACAGAGGAAAGTTGGCTATTGAGAAAGCAGTAGTAGCATAATCTTGACACGAAAAGGATTGTTTTAGAATCATACACAGCCAGCCTCCTAAGCCCTAGGGGGCTATGGTTGTTTATATAATTCATGAAACTTACCCTTGCGTGTGCGGGGGTAATCTCTGATTTAAATTTATAGTTATGCAAACGAATAGGCTGAGAGCCATAATAACCGGAGTAGGGGCATATTATCCCGACTATATCCTCGACAATGAGGAATTGAGCCAGATGGTGGATACCTCTGATGAATGGATCATGACCCGGGTAGGGATCAAAGAAAGACGAATTTTAAAAGATCCGACGAAAGGAAGTGCCTGGCTGGGTGCACAAGCCGTAAAAGATCTGTTCGAGAAAACCGGAACCAAACCGGAAGAAGTAGATTTGTTGATTTGTGCCACAGTGACACCGGATATGCATTTCCCTGCTAATGCGCAGATTATTGCCGATATGGTTGGAGTGAAGAATGCTTTCGGATTTGATTTGAATGCAGGTTGTTCCGGATTCCTTTTTGGCTTGGTTACTGCTACTCAGTATGTAGAAAGTGGTAGATATAAAAAAGTGGTATTTGTCGGATGTGAGAAAATGTCCGTGATCACCGATTATACGGATCGTAAGACTTGTCCGTTGTTTGGTGATGCTGCTGCAGCTGTATTGCTCGAACCGACAGCAGAAGAGCTTGGTGTGATGGATCACATCCTGCGCTCGGATGGTATGGGACGCGACCATTTGTATATGAAAGCCGGTGGATCGCTGAATCCTCCTTCCATAGAAACGGTTACTAACCGTGAACATTTTATTTTTCAGGATGGCCAGTTCGTATTTAAACATGCCGTAACGAAAATGGCCGATACCGCAGCAGAAATTATGGAAAAAAATCACCTGACCGCCGACGATATCGCATGGTTGGTGCCCCATCAGGCAAATCTGCGTATTATCTCTGCTACCGGCGATCGTATGGGACTCGATCCTTCTAAAGTTATGGTGAATATCCAGAAATATGGAAATACCACTTCTGCAACGATTCCATTGTGCCTGTACGAATGGGAAAATCAGTTACACAAGGGAGATAATCTGATTCTCGCAGCGTTCGGTGCGGGATTTACCTGGGGAGCTATCTGGCTGAAATGGGCTTACGATCCCAAGAAGTAAAGTTGGAAAAAGGATATGGAAAACCGGTTTGAATTTTCAAGCCGGTTTTTTTATAGCCAAAGAAGTTTATAAAGTCTATAATTGAAACCTTTTAATGCCGGCAGTTGATCGGACGAAGTGTAGACTTAACTCCTGTACCCCTTGTAACTACAGAAAAAACGAATTTTTTGGGGAACTAAAAAAAGCCGTGTAAGTCGCTTTTATATTTCAATTACTTGTTATATCTTCGATGTGAATTTATAGTTTATGAATCAGGAACGTTTTGATATTGAATATGAGGGGAACCGGATACTGGAAAATACCAGAATTGACGGTAATTTGAAGACCGATAAGAGTGTATACCTGGATGGTATGATTCAAGGAAATGTACATGCCGGAAAACTGGTGATCATAAACAAAGGGGGGAAGGTCGACGGAGATGTGGATTGCGATGAATTATATATCAACGGCACTATTACAGGTAATGTATGTGTGGCCTGTAAAACTGTTATGGGAGGAGATGCTGTGATCGAAGGTGGCTTGATTACAGATACACTCGAAATAACGCTTGGTGCAACCATCAGGAAAGGATTGAAATTAAAAAAGCGTCGAAATAAATTAAGGTGATTATTATGGGTAAAGAGAATCCTGGAAATGCTGTCAATTTGTTGTGCGAAGGTACGGTTATTGTAGGTGATATAAAAACAAAGAACGATATCCGGATCGACGGAATCATAAAAGGTAAGATCATTACTTCAGGGAGATTAGTGGTTGGTAATACGGCCAAGATTGAAGGCAACATCGATTGCTGCAATGTAGACGTATTGGGGGTTGTACTTGGTGATATACAAGCTTCCGGGACGGTTTCACTGAAATCGTCCGCCAAAGTGATTGGAAATATTGTTTCATCTGTACTCTCGATCGAACCGGGAGTGATATTCAATGGCAATTGCCAAATGACAAAAAAAGAGGGGCGTGAACCGGCTAAAGAATAATTGAATGAATGTTTTAATTTTGATTCCGGCGCGTTATGCATCGACTCGTTTTCCGGGTAAACCTTTGGCTGAGATCGGTGGTAAACCGATGATCCAGCATGTGGTAGAAAAAGCACAGTTGGTTTCACAAGACGCTTTTGTCGCAACGGACGATCAGCGGATATACGACCGGGTTGTAGGGTTCGGAGGAAAAGTAGTGATGACTTCTGCCGACCACAAGAGCGGAACCGACCGTTGTTGCGAAGCCTACCGGCATATTGTGGCTGATTACCGAAAAACTTATGATGTTGTTGTCAACATACAGGGAGACGAACCCTTTATTCAACCCGATCAGGTACGTGCTTTGATCGCTTGTTTTGAAGATCCCCGGATTCAGATCGCTACCTTGGCAAAACAATTCGACACGAATGCGGATATTTTCGATCCCAATAAGGTTAAGGTGGTATGTTCGTCTCTGCAGACCGCTCTTTATTTTTCCCGTTCTGCCATTCCTTATTGCCGGGGAAAAGAGCAAGGAGAATGGAGTGCTGTGATTCCTTTTTACAAACATGTGGGCATGTATGCTTACCGGCCTGAAGTATTACGAGAGATTACAGCTTTGCCTCAGGGAAAACTGGAAAAGGCAGAATCTCTGGAACAATTGCGTTGGCTTGAGAACGGTTATAAGATTGCGGTAAGGTTCACCGATCACGAATCGGTAGGAATCGATACGCCCGAGGATTTGGAGAGAGTGAGAAAGATCAGTGAAACCTCTGATCTCTGGTCTGCGAAATACTGATTAAAAAACTACGTTTCGGATCGAATATTCAGTCAGAACCGAGAGTTCGTTAATCAGCATCGAAGATGCACTGATCGGAAAAACCGAAGGTCTGACACCAATCCGGAACGTAGTTCCGCTAATCTATTTTCTGTCTTTGACAGAAAATCTTAGATGGTCATAATATCCTTTTCCTTTGCGGTCAGGATTTCATCTATCTTTTTGTTATAGCTGTCTGTGATCTTTTGAACTTCATCTTCGGCATCTTTAGCTTCATCTTCGGGCAGACCACTCTTCACCATTTTTTTGAATTCGTCGATAGCATCGCGACGGGCATTCCGGATACTTACCTTGGCGGTTTCACCGACCCCTTTCGATTGTTTCACCAGTTCTTTTCTTCTCTCGGCAGTCAAGGGCGGTACATTGATCCGGACAACTTCTCCGTTATTATCCGGGTTAAATCCCAGATTGGCATTCATAATGGCTTTTTGGATAGGGCCAAGCATATTTTTTTCCCAAGGCTGAACTGCAATTGTACGTGGATCCGGAGCCGTGATATTGGCTACTTGTGACAATGGAGTCGGTGATCCGTAATAATCTACCAGAACATCGTTCAGAATTTTGGGGTTTGCTTTGCCGGCTCTGATTTTCGCCAATTCATTTTCGAGGTGGACCAATGCATTTTGCATTTGTTCTTTGGCCTCGTCCATGTACATTTTTACTTCCTCGTTCATATGCTTACTCTATTAATTTTTACAATTATAAAGCAAAGATAGGAAAAAAAATAATACGCTTTCTATCTTACTCCAATGAAAAGCTTATGGGTAAAGTGTAAGCGACTCTGACTGCTTTACCTCTTTGTTTTCCCGGGATCCATTGGGGCATATTATTTACAATTCGTAAAGCTTTTGCATCCAGCAGAGTAGATGCACTTCTGGCGATCTTAGCATTTGTAATGCTTCCGTCTTTTTCAATAACGAACTGAACAAAGACTTTACCTGTAATATTTGCTTCTATTGCTTCTTTCGGATATTTGATATTTTTCATGATCCATTCCGCCACGTTTCCCTCTGCAAATTCGGGCATCTCTTCAACTACCTGAAATATGCAAACCTCCGTACTGTTTTCTGTTTCAGAAGAATCTTTCACTAATGTCGGTGTTTTGGCCTCGTTATGGGGAGGAATTATGGTAACCTTCGGAGCGAAGTTGCCGGCTTGGTCTTTGAGACTGAAAGTAACAGGCAGGGTATAAATTACTCGCACCGCTTTTCCTCTTTGTTTTCCCGGAATCCAATCGGGCATGGCCTCGATTCCTTTTAAGGCTTCGGCATTCAATAGTGACTGGGTACTTCGTTGTATTTCAGCATGTCCGACCCGACCTGTCGAGTCGATAATAAAATTGACATACACTTTCCCCTCGATTCCTGCTTCGATCGCTTTTGAAGGGTATTTGATATTTTGTGTCGCCCACTTGGAGAGATCGCCTGAAAATTGAGGCATATTCTCTACAATCTGAAAAACTTGAAGCTCCGGCGACTCCGGTTTTTCGCACATGTTTTTACAAGAGAAGAGATAAAATAGCATTCCGGCTAATAAAAATGCCGGAATATAATTGATCATCTGGAATTTGCGGGATTGTTTTTTGGTCAACATAATGGTTCTTTTTTTTAGATTCGAACACGAAAAATAGTTCGTAAAAGAAAAGACTCCTTTCAGACTTTGCTGAATGAGTAATTCAAGGTATCCGCTGATTTTATATTTACGGATAACCTGTTGATCGGCGATATATTCGTGGTTTTCGAGAATAAGCTGTTTTATTAACCACACAAAAGGATTGAACCAATTGGCGATGCAGATGATCTCGGCTATACACAAATCCAGACTGTGGCATTGTTGTATGTGAATTTTTTCGTGTGCAAATATTTTCCGTCTGTTTTCCTGACTCAAAGAGTGGGGGTTGATAAACAGATAATTAAAGAAGGAGAAAGTAGGTAGGCCTTCCTGAATTTGGATCATATACAATCCATGTAATCGTTTGCGTGGATTTCGATGAACGAATAAGCATAGCCGGCATAGAGTGGTTAAATAACGAAGGAAAAAAAACACAACTCCGATCCCATAAAGTAGGGGAATCATAGGGATCGGCTGTTCTGTGGCTGTAATAAGCGTGCTTTGACTGCTTTTCCCTATCTGGTTTTCCTCCAACAATTCACTGACTGAGGCGAGAGTGGGAAAACCGATCATATCGTTCCGGTTTATTTCAATGGAAATAAAGGGAAGCAATGCCGATAGGATCAATACGCCTAGCAAAAAAATCCGGTTCAGATTAAAGAAAGTCTGTCTTTTCAGGAAAAATTGATAATAGGTCAATAATACGATCAGAATTGTTGAAGATTTGATCATGTAAAGGAGGAAAGTTTGCATGGAGGATAGATTTTAAAGAGTTAGTTTTCTGATCGTCGTGCTTCGTCTGCACGTTTTAGAATTTCTTCCAATTCCTTCAAATCAATGTTTTCCTCTTTGGCAAAAAAAGAAACCATTTGGCTGAATGAATTTCCAAAATAGTTACCGATGAAATTCTTTAAAAATTTTTTGGTATAAGTATCTTTGGCTACCAAAGGATAATAACAATGACTTTTCCCAAAAGTTTCGTGACCGACAAATCCTTTATCCTGCAAAATCCGAACGATGGTAGAGACTGTGTTGTAAGCTGGCCTGGGCTCCGGAAGTTTATCTATAATATCTTTCACAAAACCTTTTCCTAAATCCCAAAGCACTTGCATAATTTGTTCTTCTGCTCTTGTTAATTCTTTCATAGTTGTTTTTATTGAATTTCTTTTTACAGACAAATGTATAACTAATTTTTTAGTTGTAAAATATAATTCTAAAATAAAATTAGTTTATAAATAGTTACGGAAGTCTGGTCTAACCATTGTGGTTTGTATAACCGTTATCACTAAAGAATGGTAGGTTTAATTTTTTTTCTTTCTATTCCGATTCCGGGCTTTATACCGGAGGACCGGTTCGCCTGGAACGGTCCGTTAAGGCTTTCCTTCACTGACCGGCGGAACTCCTCACT
>ERZ827088.1760-NODE-1760-length-25173-cov-3.403854_pt1 | contig 25173 bp, 17 predicted proteins | sample MGYA00519922_ERZ827088 | MGnify/ENA primary metagenome ERZ827088 (study PRJEB31778, sample SAMEA3449254) | human gut metagenome | biome: human gut; feature: human-associated habitat; material: faeces | place: United Kingdom | collected 2010/2012 ...
TACATGGTCCAGTATAGCACATTTGCCCGCCGGGGAAAAGAAAAATTTTCACGTCTCTGCCATGATCTTCTCCAGATAGGTCTCCAGCTCCTCCAGCGTGCAGCCGGGCCGCCCGGCCAGGCGGTCCTGTTCCACAGCCAGCAGCTCTTCCCGTAACTGAAGCAGTTTTTCCCGGCGGTCAAGGGCGTCGTGATCCATGCGATCCACTCCCCTCATGCGATTCTAGGTAAAGCCATCATATTTCTTTTGTTCCTGCCTGTCAATCTGCCCGTTTTTCTTTCTTCTTTCACAGAAAGTTTACACCGCCGTTTCTTGTTTTTACCGGCGGGATGTGGTATGATATAGGATAAATTGCGCAGTCTCTGCATGATTTAAAATTCAGTGTCAGGAGGTATACTCCTTTGAAGCCAGACAAAGGGAACAACAAAAGAAATACGTTCGGTCTCATCACGCTTATTCTGTGGGCGCTGGTGCTGACCTTCCTGTTCCGCAGCTGCTCCTCGTCCTATGCCAGCGCCAACGAGGTGCAGGTGGACTACTCCACCTTTAAAGAGTGGGTGCAGCAGGACAAGGTGGACCGGGTGCTGATGCAGTCGGGCAAATACACCATCACCCTGAAAGAGGGCGTGACGGTGGAGGTGCCCGAGCAGACCAACTCCACCAGCTCCATCTTCTACAGCTGGATGGGCAATCAGGACCGGGAGACCGTCTATGTCACCACCCCCACCCCCATCGAGCACTGCCCCAATTTCTCCAAGGCCCTGGGTGCGGATATCGACGTCTACATCAAGCGTGACGACATGCTCCCCGGTACCGCCGGCGGCAACAAGACCCGCAAGCTGGACTTCTGCATCGCCGATGCCCTGCAGAAAGGCTGCGATACGGTCATCACCTGCGGCGCCGTGCAGTCCAACCACTGCCGCCTGACCCTTTCCTGGGCTGTCCATGAAGGTATGGACTGCCATCTGGTGCTGGAAGAACGCGTGAAAGGCAGCTACAATCCCGAAGCCTCCGGCAACAACTTCCTGTTCCAGCTGCTGGGCGTCAAGAGCATCACCGTGGTGCCCGGCGGCAGCAACATGATGGAAGCCATGGAAAAAGTGGCTGCCAAGCTGACGGCCGAAGGCAGAAAGCCCTACATCGTCCCCGGCGGCGCTTCCACGCCTCTGGGTGCCCTGGGCTATGTGGGTTGCATGGAAGAAATCATGCACCAGATGTTCGAGATGGGCCTCAACTTTGACCATATGGTCGTGCCCAGCGGTAGCGCCGGTACCCATGCCGGGATCATCGCCGGCATGATCGGCAACAACATCAACATTCCTGTCACCGGCATCGGCGTCAACCGTCCCAAGCCCGTGCAGGAAAATGCCGTGCATACCCTGGCCAACCAGACCCTGGATCTGCTGGGCGTGGAAGCCCGCGTGCCCGCCGAAAAGGTCGTGGCTTTTGACGACTATGTGGGCCCCGGCTACTCCCTGCCCACGGACGCCATGGTCGAAGCCGTCAAGATGCTGGCCGAGACCGAAGGCATCCTGCTTGACCCCGTGTACTCCGGCAAGGCCATGTCCGGCCTGATCGATCTGGCTCGCAAGGGCTACTTCGCCAAGGGGTCCAAGGTGCTGTTCCTGCACACCGGCGGTTCTCCGGCTCTGTACGCCTACCTGCCCTGCTTCCGCTAAAAAACAAGGGGACGTGGCCTGCGGGTCACGTCCCCTTCCTGTAACCCACCACCAACCCATCAGCCCGCAGACGTGGAGGGCATATGTCTGAAGAAAAAAGACTCGATATGTATGGCGGTATCCTGGGCGGTGCCGTACCCCTGGCTGTACTCATCATCGGCCTTGTCTGGCTTTGTCTTGCGGAACGCGGCGGCACCCAGCCGTTCTGGGCCTGCGCCTGGCTGGCCCTCGTCATCGGCTTGTTCTTTGCCCGCAAAAAGGAAGATTACTGTCTTGCCGCCATGCGCGGCATCGGCGATGAAAACGGCATCGTCATCATTACGGCCTGGCTGTTCGCCGGCGTGTTCGGTCAGCTCATGGCTGCCGGCGGTCTGGTGGACGGTCTGCTCTGGATGGGCATGAGCACCGGCGCCCAGGGCAGTATTTTTGTGGGCCTCGTCTTCTTCGCTTCCATGCTGTTCGCTCTGGGGACAGGCACCTCCACCGGTACCTGCATCGCCCTGACACCTGTGCTCTACCCTGCCGGCTATTTCCTGGGTGCCGACCCGGCCATGCTCGGTCTGGCCATCCTTTCCGGTGCGGCCTTTGGCGACAATCTTTCCCCCATTGCTGATACGACCATCGTTTCCGCCTATACCCAGGGCGCGACCATGAAAGAGGTCGTCCGCAGCCGTTTCCCGCTTTCCATGTCCGCAGCCGTCATGGCCATGGTCATCTTCCTGATCTTCGGTAACGCGGACCAGGCTGCGGCCCTGCCTGATATCCAGAAAGATTTCGATCCCGCCGGCGTGCTGATGCTCATCGCCCTGGTGGTGGTCGTCGGCTCCGCCATGATGGGCCGCCACATCATCGAATCCCTGGTCTACGGCAATGTTTGCGCGGCTGTCATCGCTGTGCTTACCGGCCATATCAAGCCGACGCAAATCTTCGGTATCCCTGCCCAGGCCGGTCAGTCCACCGGCTATATTGAAAACGGTATTCTCAGCGTGGTGGGCCCCATCATCTTCGCCATCCTGATCCTTGCCGTGACCCAGATCATGGTGGAATGCGGCGTCATGAAGCGCATCCTCGACTTTGCCCACAAGTCCCTGGTCAGCACGGTACGCCAGGCCGAGCTCTTCATCGTGGGCGTCACGGTGCTGGCTTCCATCCCGATCTCGGCCAATGCTCCTGCCGAACTGCTGGTGGGCCCCTCCATCGTCCGTCCCATGGGCGAACGCTTCAACCTGAGCGCTGCCCGCCGGGCCAACCTCATGGACTGCGCCGTAAGCACCGTCTTTTACATCCTGCCCTGGCATATCGCGGTGGCGACCTGGTACGGAGCCCTGTATAGTGCTGCCCAGAGCTACAACATCCCGGCCCCGGCTCTGAGCACGGCCCTGTACAACCCCTATTCCTGGACCCTGCTCGCGGTGCTGCTCTTCTCCGCCATCACGGGCTGGAACCGCAAGCTGGACACCCCGGCTGCGACGAACAACGCCTAGCAACCTCCTTAAGGTGGTTGTCCGCTCGCCCCTCCGGGTGGACAACCACCATTCCTCACTGCCATGAAACTTTTTTCCCTCCCCTGCAATCACAAAGCGGATCTGGCCTTTGCCGGACATATTGGCGTCGGGCACGCCAACAGTCACCAGGGCTTCGTCCAGGACGACGCCACCGGGTTCGCCACCCTGCTGGCCCTGCTCCTGCGGGTCTGTCCGCTGGATCTGACCGTGACGGCTGTCCGCACGGATGAAGACAAGCTGACGGTCTCTCTGGCCTGCGGGGGACAGGGACAGGCTTCCCTGTCCGGCGGATTCTCTCCCTTTGAGACGGATCTGCTGCAACGGGGTACGGGCCTTTGTGAACTTTCCTCGCAGACCCTGGCCACCAAGGTACTGGGCCGGATCCGCGGGCAGGGCATGGACAAGATGGGGGCCGTCCTCATCCTGGCCCATGCCCGCGCCCTGCTGGATACCGTACGCCGGCACTGGCCCGCGGGGGTGCTCCACGCCACGGACGACATCCCCGGCAGCTGCGGCGAGTTTTTGGGCGGTATGCTTTCCCTGGAGGGTACGCCCTGCGCCTGGCTGTTGACGATCAATGCCTCTCCTGACGGCAGCGGACCGGTGGAAGACAGCGAAGGCATCCTGCCTGTGGGCAACAAGGGACGCCTCATGCAGGAACTGGGCATGTGCCGCATCCCTTGCATCGTCCTGGAGTCCAAGGCGTACAGCCCCGGCGACAGCGACGCTCTTGCAGCCAGTATGCCCTGGATCCGCTGGAATCAGGACAGCGACAATCCCGCCGTAGGCCAGTGTCTGGTTCAGGCCGCCCAACAATGCCATGCCCAGGCCGTCGTCAATGACAGGGCGTATCCCCGTCGCCCCGGTGATCTTGATCGTGCATCCCGGGCCCTGGGGGAAAAGATCGCCAGACTGGGACAGGAGTACGCCAACGCCCGTACCTCCGCCCAAAAAGTTGCTTTGGCCGCTGCACTTGCCGATATTCTGGAGCAGGAGATCGGCGGGACGTCCTTCATGAGCCAGGCAGTCCATACCGTAGCGGCCGGTGGCGGTCTCTGGCCGGGGCAGGCTGCCATGCTCTCATTACTGGCCAGCCGGGAAGAATACAGATCGCTGAAAGTGATGATCACCACTCGGAAAGAACTTGAGCTGCTGGCCGACATCGCTCTGGCAGCGGCCGTTCTGCTCCGTGACCGGCTTCCCGAAGCATCGTCCTTTATCCAGGCGCGCTCCCCCCAGCCGGAACCGGAGCGTCTCCTGCACGAACTTTGCCTGCCCTCATAGCCCGCTGTGGCCGGTCATTGCCTGGTTGACCGGCATATCTCCCCCTTCGACGTATGCACCCATAAGGCCCCGGGCAGGCGGCTCTTCTGTTCTCCAGCGGTGGGCAGAAGAGCCTTTTTCCCCTTCCGCTGCATGTCCTGCTGTATGGACAAAGGAGTTTTTTCATGGAACAGGGCACCATTCGCCTGAAGACCGGTCTTGCAGAAATGCTCAAGGGTGGCGTCATCATGGACGTGACCACCCCCGAACAGGCGAAGATCGCCGAAGAAGCCGGCGCCTGCGCCGTCATGGCTCTTGAACGCGTCCCGGCCGACATCCGCGCCGCCGGCGGCATCGCCCGCATGGCTGACCCCACCATCGTCAAGCGCATCATGGAAGTGGTGAGCATCCCCGTCATGGCCAAGGCCCGCATCGGCCATTTCGTGGAAGCCCGCATCCTTGAGGCCCTGGGCGTGGACTACATCGACGAGAGCGAAGTGCTGACCCCCGCCGATGACCGTTATCATATCGACAAGCGCGACTTCACCGTGCCCTTCGTCTGCGGCTGCCGCAACCTGGGCGAAGCCCTGCGCCGCATCGCCGAAGGCGCGGCCATGATCCGCACCAAGGGCGAGCCCGGCACCGGCAACGTGGTGGAAGCCGTGCGCCATTGCCGTCAGGTCATGGACGAGATCCGCGTGCTCTGCTCCCTGCCCGAAGCCGAAGTGGCCAACTTTGCCAAGGAAAACGGCGCTCCCCTGGAAGTCTGCATGGCCGTGCGCAAGGAAGGCCGCCTGCCTGTGGTGAACTTTGCCGCCGGCGGCATCGCCACCCCGGCTGACGCCGCCATGATGATGCACCTGGGCTGCGACGGCGTGTTCGTGGGCTCCGGCATCTTCAAGTCCGGCGACCCGGCCAAGCGTGCCCGCGCCATCGTGCAGGCCGTGACCAACTACAAGGACTACGCTCTGCTGGCCGAGATCTCCCGCGACCTGGGCGAACCCATGGTGGGCATCGACATCTCCACCATCCCGCCGGCCGAACGCATGCAGGAGCGGGGCTGGTAGCATGGCCCGCATCGGAGTCCTGGCCCTGCAGGGGGCCTTCCGCGAACATGCCGCAGCGCTGCGCCGTCTGGGCGCCGATGTCTGCGAAGTGCGCCAGCTCAAGGACATGGAAGGCCTTGAGGGCATGGTCATCCCCGGCGGTGAAAGCACCACCATCGGCAAGCTGCTGGTGGAATGGGACATGCTGGAACCGCTGCGCCGGCGCATCCTGGACGGCATGCCCGTCTACGGCAGCTGCGCGGGCCTGATCCTGCTCTGCAAGGAGATCGAAGGCTCTGACCAGCCGCGTCTGGGCGTGCTGGACGCCACCGTGCGCCGCAATGCCTTCGGCCGTCAGGTGGACAGCTTCGAGACCGACCTGCACATCGACGGCCTGGCCGGTGAGCCCCTGCGGGCCGTGTTCATCCGTGCGCCGCTCATCAGCCGCGTGGGCGAAGGCGTGCAGGTGCTGGCCCGTCTGGATGCCGACCGCGGCGAGCGCATCGTGGCCGTGCGTCAGGGCAATGTGCTGGCCACCTCCTTCCACCCCGAACTGACCCCGGACCTGCGCCTGCACCAGTACTTCCTGGACATGCTGGCCTGATCCGCGGCATCTGCCGAAAAACAACGAGCCCCGCGCCGAACGTTGCGTTCGCGCGGGGCTCTGTCGTTCTCTGGCACCGGGATACGCCCAGGAACATCTTTGGCTTCATCTGTCAAATGTCCGCCCCTTTCCTCCGAAAACGTCCCCACTCCTGACCGTTACCTGGCGACCGGCCCGCACAAGGCCTGTCGTCCTCCCCTTCCCGGTACGGCCCGGACTGCGGACCGCATCCCCCCACAAGGGAGGCTTTCCTTTTCCGCGTGAACATGAAAGATTTGTCCCACGCGCCCACTCCCGACAGCAGCCGTATGGCTGCACGGGCGCAGCTGCCAACCTCCCCCACAGGAGTTCCCATGAGCAATACCACCCTGACCGCCATCGACGGCCTGCTGGCAGGCCATGCCACGGACGACCGGAACCATACCGGCTGCACCGCCATCCTTTGCCCGCAGGGCTTCACGCCGGGCATCGCCGTGCCCGGATTCGCCCCGGGCTGCCGCGAGACCGAACTCATGCGGCCCGAATCACAGGTGGATACCGTGCACGGCCTGCTGCTGGCCGGAGGCAGCGCCTTCGGACTGGCCGCTGCCGACGGCGTCATGCGCTTTTTACGCGAACAGGGACACGGATTCGCCATGCCGCACGGTGTCATCCCCATCGTCCCGGGGGCCGTCATCTACGATCTGGATATGAATGCCCGGCCCGGCGTGCTGCCCGATGCGGACATGGGCTATGCCGCGGCCCGGGCGGCCTCGGCGGCACCGCTGGCCGAAGGCGCTGTGGGGGCAGCCTGCGGGGCCCGCTGCGGCCGCCTGTTCTGCCTTTGCCAGGATGCAGCGGGCAAACCGCTGGATCTTTCGGACAAGAGCGGTCTGGGCAGCCTGTGCCTGGAACGGGAGGGCATACGGGTGGCGGCCCTGGTGGTCCTCAATGCGCTGGGCAATGTCTACGATGCCCGGGGGAACTTTCTGGCCGGCGGGCGCTTCCCTGACGGCACGCCTGTGCCCCATGCGCAGGCTTTGGACGCTCTGGCCGGACAGGTCCCTGCCGGCAATACCGTGCTCACCGTAGTGGCGACCAACGTCCCCCTGGACAAGACCCAGTGCAGCCGTCTGGCCCGCATGGCCGCCACCGGTCTGGCCCGGCATATCATCCCCGCGCACATGCTCTTCGACGGGGATATCGTGTTCACGCTGGCCAGCAAGCAGCCCCTGCCCGAAGGGCACGGCCCCTGGAATGAGCTCCTGCTGGGGGCCCTGGCCGCTGACGCCGTGGCCGGGGCCGTCTGCCGTGCCGCCCGGCCGGGGATGTTCGCGTGATGCCGCATCACAGGGGGAGCCCTGCCGGACAAAGAGCCCCCCTTCCCTGCTCTCCTCTTTTTTCCGGCATGCGCCTCTGAAAAAACTGCGGCGGGAGAAGCAGCGGCCCCCGCAGCGGGGCATATCGCCCTGCCGTGTCCGTGCCATCTCCAACAGCCGGAAACACTCCGGCCATCGTCTCAAAACCACCTGCCATGCGGGTGGTTTTCCATTTCGCGCCGTGCCGCCCGACAAGCTAAAGCCCAAGACACAAAAAGGCCCCCGGTTTCCCGGGGGCCTCCATTATGCAGCTATGCAGCGAGGACTACAGGGCGGCCTTGTAGATGGCGGCCACAGCGGCGTCGCTCATCATGCGCGGGTTGGTCAGACCGCAGGCGTCCTTCTGGGCGTTGGCGGTCATGGTGGGGATGTCTTCTTCCTTCACTTCCTTGCCGTATTTCTTGCCCAGGGCGATCAGGCCTTCCGGGATACCCACGTCCTTGGACAGGATGCGGATGGCCTTGATGGCAGCCTGCGAAGCGTCGGTCGGGCTCAGGCCGTCCACGCGTTCGCCCAGCAGTTTGGCGATGCGGCCAAAGCGGCGGCGGCTGGAGATCAGGTTGTACTCGCACACATGGGGCAGCAGGATGGCGTTGCATTCGCCGTGCGGCAGGTCATAGAAGCCGCCCAGCTGGTGAGCCATGGCGTGCACGTGACCCAGGCTGGCGTTGTTGAACGCCATACCGGCCAGGTACTGGGCGTAGCACATGCCTTCGCGGGCTTCCATATCCTTGCCGTTGGCAACGGCGCGGCGCAGGTAGCGGTTGATGTATTCCATGGCCTTTTCAGCACAGGCGTCGGTCATGGGAGTGGCAGCGGTGGAAACGTAGGCTTCCACGGCGTGGGTCAGGGCGTCCATACCGGTAGCGGCGGTCAGGGACGGAGGCATGCCCATCATCAGGACCGGGTCGTCGATGGCGACGCTGGGGGTGCAGCGCCAGTCAACGATGGCCATCTTCACCTTGCGGGAGGTGTCGGTGATAATGCAGAAACGGGTCATTTCAGAGGCGGTACCAGCGGTGGTGTTCACGGCCACATAGGGCGGGAAGGGCTTGCTGGATTTGTCCACGCCTTCGTAGTCGTGGATCTTGCCGCCGTTGCCGACCACGAAGCCGACGCCCTTGCCGCAGTCATGCGAAGAACCGCCGCCCAGGGTGATCAGGCTGTCGCAACCGTTGCTCTTGTAAGCTTCGGTGGCTTCCTCAACGTTTTTGTCCGTGGGGTTGGGCACGGTCTTGTCGTACACGGCATACTGCATGCCGGCGGCGTCAAGGATATCGGTGATCTGCTTCAGGATGCCCACGGCCACGATGCCCTGGTCGGTGACGATCAGCGGCTTCTTGCCGCCGAGGCTCTTCAGGCGATCGGGAATCTGGGTGGAGCAGTTCTGGCCGACCAGAGTCACGGTGGGGATGAAGAAGGACGTGATCTGGCCCATATGCATGCTCTTGACATCCGTGCTCATTGTGCAACTCCTTGGTTTGGGCGTCTGAACGGTCTGGATCCCCGTCCGAGCCCGGTTTGGAAACGTTTATGGATGTACTGGAATCAACATACGCGACCAGCCCCGCCATGGCAATAAGATTTTATAAAATAGATTCAACTTTTTTTGTCCTCCCCGAAAAGAACCGGGCAGGCCGGGGCTTCGCGGGGTTTTGAAAGGATGCAGATGCGCGCCATGAGGCGCAGGTATTCCTTGCGCCTGTCAAGGAAGAAGGCCAGGGGTTTCGAGAAGTTACGTCCAAGCAGGCCGTCCACCAGGAACTGGCTCACCTCCCGTTCGCGCATCAGCACCAGCTGGGCGCTGAGCAGCACGGCCCTGTCGGCCTCGGCCATGGAGCGCACCTTGTGCCGGAAAGCCTCCTGGGCGCGCGGCTGGTAGAACCAGAAATACATCAGGTCCAGAGCGCAGATGATGAGGATGCGCTCCAGGCGCTGGGCCTCCTCACCGCCACGTCCGCGCAGGCCGCCGGGGCGGGCCAGGCAGATCAGGGCGTCCTCGCGGGGGAAGAGCAGCTCCAGCTGGGTGTAGCAGTCGAAGATGCGCTTGATGGTGCTCTCGTAGTCCCAGCGACGCATGCGCAGGTTCACCTGGCTGTCGGCGTAGCCCTCGATGATGGCGGCCACGGTGTCCGAGGCCATCTTGGAGATCACCGTGGCACTGGGCACCAGATAGACCAGCGGGTCGGGGATGCCGAGCACCAGCAAAAGGAAGTGATAGAGCGTCGCGTTGTAAAGGGCCGATACAGGGATGGCCAGCATGCTGCGGAAGATATTGCCGATGGCCGCCTGCCGGGGAAAGCCCCGGTACATGTTGTGCGAGAAGAGATAGAGGCCGTTGACCAGGTTGAGCACACAAAAGACCGCTATGGGGTGGTCCGCCACACTGAGGCCAAAGGTCTTCTCCAGTACGAGCACGCGCATGATGACTTCCAGCAGCAGTACGGAAATGCCCGTGTACATGAGCGAGTCACAGATGCGTTTGACGCTGACATGCTCCCGCCAGTGGGTCAGGGTGCTGCGCTTGGCGCCACGGGCGGCCATGACCATCTGGACCACGTTGCGCACACCGGTGATGCTGAACCAGATGAGCGGGCCGAACCAGGCCAGGAACCACCAGCTCTGGGTATACTGGAAGGAACAGAACGCCGGGATGAAGCCCAGCAGCACCTTGAGGCAGTTGCTCAAGGTACTGTTGAGGTAACGGCGGTCGGGCCGGGCCTCCTCCCCCTGCGGCGCATCGGTCAGACCGTTACCCCGGAAGGGGCTCAGGCCGCCGAGGTTGACCATGTTGCCCCGGTTGCTGACGCGGCAATCCTCACTGGCCGCCCGCCACACGCGGCGGCGTTCCATGCCCAGATGGTCGCAGCCCGGCAAAAAGCGGAAATGGGCCAGCAGGCGCTGCCCGGGCGAGGGGGTCTCCGGCTCGTTGTAGCGGATCTGCTCTTCCACCGGTGAATAGATGGGGATGGCGGACTGCTGGCTGCCCGACTTTTTCATGGCCAGCAGAGCCCGGCGCGGCAGCGTCTCCCGGATGGCCAGGCCCATGCCGTACGAACGCGAACGGCTGGCCGAATTGCTGCCCAGGCGCGACTTGAGAGGCTCGTGGCGGTATGCGGCCCAGAGCTTGGGGATGTCGCGCAGGATGGCATGGAACTTTTCCAGGCGTTCGTCGTCGCCCGTCATCTCCATCTGCCGGATCATCTGGCGCACCATCTGCTTCATGCGCGGGGCAAGGCCTTGGTTGAGCACGCGCTGCAATTCGTTGATGGCCGCGATATTGTTGAGGTGCCCTTCCACCCAGCTCTTCATGTTGAAGAGCTCCAGATGGGTGATGCGCCCCTCGCAGTCCCAGAGCAGCTCCACCACGTCCTCCACGCTCAGGCCCTCGGTGCCCAGAATCAGACGGTTGCCCGTGGCAAGCCTGTTGAGATAAGCGGAAAGCTTCTGGGCGCTCATGCACATCAATTCCGGCAGGTTGTCGCAGGCGCCCGGCTGCTCCGTATTGGGGATGCGCGGGTTGTGGCCGTGGTTCAGCCACAGGGCCTGCACATCGTCGGGGCCCAGATTGTCCAGACGCCGCAACTCTTCCATGGCCTCGGGATCGTCATGCCGGGCACGCAGGATCTCGGCCCGGGCACGCAGGCTGGGCTGGATGTGCTTGTGCAGGTATTCGGCCAGACGCAGCAGGGAGGCATGGCCACGCCCCACGAAGTCGAGGAATTCCTCCAGGCCCATGGGCGCCACGGACACGCCCCAGAGCTGCTCCAGACGGGGGCGCTCGTCCTCGTTCCAGACCTCCAGGGTATGCAGGGCCACTTCGCGCCGCCAGTGCAGCACTTCGCGTCCCTTTTCCAGCATCTCCCGCATCTGCGGGCTGCGCAAAAAGTCCAGGAAGCCCTTGCCGGAGCTGAAACCGCGCGGCATCCAGACCAGGTTCACGAAGCGGTCATAGAAAGGCACGCTGAATTCCAGGCCGATGCGCACGGAGATGCCCACGATGCCCGAAGCATGGATGACCTCGGTGGCGGCCTCCAGATCCACGCTGTTGTCGTAGACCACCGTGATGGAGCGCAAGCCCTTGATCCAGGCGTCCATGATGAGGTGGGTGGGCGTTTTACGGCCCTTGGTGTTCACGTCATAGACATGGTCGTCGAAGGCAAGCTGGTTCCAGGCTTCGGGCATCTCGGGCAGATGGTAGCGCGCCAGCATGCGCCGCACCACGCGCGGCGTGCCCAGGGCGGTGTTGCGGAAGTCGTGGGCCAGCATGAGCTGACGGGTCTCGTCGCCGTGGGCGCGCACCATGTCCTTCATGATCTGCATGAGCGCACGGGCGGTATTGCGGCGCAGGGCCGAATGGGCGCTGGTCAGCACTTCATCATACAGGGTCTGCAGGGCCAGCAGGCGGTCGCGCGAGCCGCCGACCTCCAGATTGCGCAGCAGGTTGATGACGGCATAGGCCATGCGGGAGGCCGGAGAGGTGACCAGCTCCTTGATGCCGTGGGGATGCAGCTCGGGATTGAAGAGATTGTCCCGCGAGGGCACGTTGGGCGCTTCGAGGATGCGGTTGACCAGGACGAGGATGTCCCTGTCCTGCCTGTCAAAAAAAATACGGTCGATGAGTCTTGCCACGGCGTCTCCCTTTTCTTTCTGCCTGCTGCCCGGGGCAGGCAAAGCAGGCTAACGGACTATGCCAACAAAAATAAAAAACCGCCACCGTCTGCCTTCTGGCAGTCGGTGGCGGCGGTTTCGCTGAAGAACGGCCCTGGCCGCTGCCTGTTAGATGAATTCGTCCATACGTCCCGACTTGACCTTCTGCAACAGACGTTCTGCCGCGCCGCGCTCCACGTCGCTCATCTGCGGGAGCTTGCGGGCGATCAGGCGTTCGCCCACCTCACGGGTATAGGGCGTCGCGTAATTGAGCAGGAACTCTTCGAAGGAAGCGATGGAGTTGGGGCTGCACTGGCTGCGCATGCCGCACTCGTGCACCATGCCCATGAAGTCCGCACCGCTGCGGCCCAAGCGGGGACAGGCGGTACAGAACGAAGGCAGGTGCTCGGCCTCTTCCATGAGGAAGCGCACCACTTCGTCCAGGTGGGTGTCTTCGCCCAGCGGGAAGGGGATGCCATCGGGACCGGGCTTGTCGCTCCAGGTCTCGTAAGCGCTGCCCACGCTGCCCGTGAACACTTGGGAGACACCGCTGCTACAGGCGTCACGCCACAGGCCGGAAGGTTCGCGCGTGGTGACGACGATGCCCGCATGGGGCACGGCCAGGCGCATGATGGCCACGCAGCGCAGGAACTCGTCGTCCGAAAGCGGATGCGGGGGCACGAACAGGCTGCCCGGCGCAGGACGCAGACGGAACATGCTGACGGTGTGGCCGCCGGCGCCGAACAGGCGGTTGAGATGGGCCACATGCAGCATGGTGGCCAGCACATCGAACTGCCAGGGCGCAAGGCCCAGCAGCAGGCCGAGGCCCACATCGCGCACACCGGCACCCAACGCCACCTCAGGCGCGTTGAGGCGCTTCTCGTAATGGCTCTTGGGCCCGGCCACATGGGCGGCCTTGTAGTAGTCGGGGTGGTAGGTATCCTGATAGATCAGGACGGTGCCCACGTCAGCATCCAGCAGCACGCTGTACTGGTCGGCGTTCAGCGGCCCCACGTTGACGTTGACGCGGCGGACTTCGCCGTGACCGTCGAACACGGTGTACATGATGCTGATGGCTTCGGCCAGGTACTCCACATCGGCATTGGGCAGCTGGCCGGAGACCAGCACGATGCGCTTGTGGCCCTGACGGATCAGCTTGCCGGCGGCCTCGCGCATCTCGGGCGAGGTCATGTACTTGCGCTGGATGAGCGTATTGCTCTTGCGGTTGGCGCAGTAGAGGCATTCACTGCCGCAATGGTTCGAGATATGCAGCGGAGCGGTCAGCACGATACGGTCACCATAGGCCTTCTGCTTGACCGCATCCGCCGTTTTCATCATCAGGGCGATGTCTTCGGGATCCGTCACCCGCATGAGAGCCGTCGCTTCCTGAATGGTCAGTGACTTCAGAGCCAGAGATTTGTCCAGAATATCCCGGAGCTCCGCCTTGTCCGGTGCAGCCGTACGACTGAGCGCGTTTTCGATGAACCGGATGTCAAGCCATGCAGGCAGCTCGTATGCAGACATAACGTATCCTTCCAAGAATGTCCCAAGGAGTTGCATCCCGCCCCTGTGCAACCCATACGCAGGGGCGAAATGCGAGTACACGTTTCCTGAGCAGGAGACTTAGCACAAGTTTCATGACTTGCCTAGTTCTTTTTTTCACAGAAAAACGCCCTGCAGGATGGAAAACGGAACGAAAATAGTAAAAACTTTTTCATACCATTATTTTTATCTTTTAAAAACAACGTCTTGTTAAATTATATTTTTTTACTATCAAAGTTGTTCGATTGCTCAATTTTTCTCCGGAAGGCGCCCCGGGTGCTTGTGGCCCCTTCGTCCCCCTGCTAGTATGCCGCCGGGAGCCCGACATGAAAAAAAGCTTTGATATCACCCGGCTGCTGTGCCTGTCCGTCCTGTTGTCCGTTTTTTGTTTTTCCGCCGTCCTGGCGGCTCCGGCCAGCGAGGCCCCGGCTCTGCGCGTAGCTCTGCTGCTGGAAGATGCGGCCCCCGACCAGGGCTGGAACGATCTGCTGCGCCAGGGGCTGGAGGATGCCGGCCGCCACGTGGACGGGGAGATCCTGTGCCCCTTCTTCAGGGCGGGCGGACGCTTCACCATCGGCAACACCCACTACGTCCAGTACGGCGACGAGCTGGTGCCCGCCGCCCAGACGGAGTTTGCCAGGGACAAGAGCTTCGGCTACACCCACTCCGACCTGCCCGGCTACATTGAGGAAAAGACCGGCGGCCGCTACCCGGCCTCCAGTGTCACCTGCATCTCCCTGGAGGAGCTGCGGGATGTGGAAAATTGGTTGGGGGAGAAGGTGGAGAATCGTCGGTATTATGAAGATTTGCAACGAGAGTTTTTACGCCAGCGTTGGGTGATGCGGGAAGGGTTAGTGTACCAGAAGGGGGAACGGCGTTTTCGGCAGGTGGCAAGGAAGAGGATGATGCTCCGGCGAGCCGTGGCGTTTGCCGCTTGCGTGAGTGTTTTTATCTTGACCGGAATAGGGTATTATTGGAGAAGCGAAGAGATGAGGGAAGTGCAAATGGTCGAAAACGGGGTGATTCATCACGGTTCTTCCAAGGCTCGCTTGTTTCTTTCAACGGGAGACATGGTTGAGTTGGGAAAGGAACGAAAGTCGTTACGAGAGGAACAGTCTGTTGCTATTGACGTGGTGCAGGAAGGAATGGTCGCTTATCGAGATTCGATGGCTACGGGAGAGGGCGGGAATATAGTGTATAACAGGTTGGTCGTGAATCGGGGAGGTGAGTACCGGATCGTGTTGGCAGACGGTTCGGAGGTGTGGGTAAATTCAGAGAGTGAGTTGGTATACCCGGTGCGTTTTGTGGGGGAAAAGAGAGTGGTGCGGTTGAAAGGCGAGGCTTATTTTAAGGTGCAGGCAGATGCGGATCACCCGTTTGTCGTGGAGGCGAACGGGGTGGAAGTGGCGGCTGTCGGTACGGAATTCAATGTAAATTCCCGGAAGGAGAAGGTTGTGGCGTCCGTGCTGGTGAAGGGACGAGTGGAAGTGGAGAACGGAACCCGGCAGGTGATGTTGACGCCGAATCAACTGGCCGTTTGTGACGTGGAGACGAACGGGATTGTGGTAAAAGAGGTTGATGTCAGAAAGTACATCGATTGGAAAAACGGGGATTTTGTTTTTAGTGACGACCGCTTGGAGGACGTGATGAATAAGTTGGCTTTATGGTATGATTGTGACGTGGTTTATGCTGATGCAGAATTGAAGGAAATCCGTTTGTCCGGTGATATGAAACGCTATGGTGAGGTGGAAGAGTTCCTGCACTTTTTGGAGATAAGCACGGGTGCGCATTTCAACGTGAAAAATAAAACGATTGTAGTGAGTATAAAGTAAAAACGGAAAGATTGGCAGATCCTTCCGTCTTGTAGTGAACGCCAGTTGGCTCTGGCTAATAATAATTTATTATCAACAAAGTTATGAAAAAAAGTGGAGAATGTAAAGGAAATTTACGCTCGGCTCAAAAAATCTTTAGAGTGATGAAAATGATGTGTTTTCTGATGTTCGTGTTACTGGTACAGGTTCGGGGCGACGTGGTTGCCCAGAATCAGGTGGTCAGTGTGGACATGAAAAATTGTAGTGTGGAAGAATTTCTTCGGGAGATTAAGGAGCAAACGGGTATTCGTTTTATGTACAAGAGTGAGTACGTGGAGGCTATTCCTCGTTTCGATGTTCATGTTAAGGAGCGGCAGGTTCTGGCTCTGTTGGATGAAGTTTTTGCAGGCAAGGGAATTAAGTGCCTGTATGATAACGGGGTGATTGTTTTGACGAAAGTACAACAACGGAAGGAGCCGGAAGAGGTGGTGATCAAGGGGATAGTGAAGGATGAGAGGGAGCAACCTTTACCGGGAGTTACTGTTTTGATAAAAGGGACGACGATTGGTGTGGCAACGGATTTGAAGGGTGAGTTCACGTTGACGACTGTGAGACAGGATTCTTTGCCTCTTCAGTTTTCATTTATCGGGATGAAAAGTCGGGAGGTGAGGTGGACCGGACAGAAAATGCTGCATGTCGTGTTGCAGGATGATTCTCATGATATGGAAGAAGTCGTGGTAACAGGTTACCAGACGATTAGCCGGAGAGAGTCGGCAAGTGCCATTTCCACGGTGAAAGCCAAAGATATTATGGTGCAGGGAGTCGGATCGATTGACCAGATGTTGCAGGGGCGTATTCCCGGAATGATGGTGTTGAACACTTCCGGGGAACCGAGTGCGACCCCGAAGATCAGAATCCGGGGAAATGCCACGATCAATGGGAATAAGTCTCCGGTCTGGGTGGTTGACGGGGTGATTTTGGAACAGGACGTGCCGTTCACGGCCTCGGATATAAATAGCGAGGATGCTGAATATTTGATCGGTAATGCCATTGCAGGGTTGAATCCGCAGGACATCGAGACGATCACGGTGTTGAAGGATGCTTCGGCAACGGCTATCTACGGGGTGAAGGCGGCCAACGGGGTGATCGTGATCACGACGAAGAAAGGCGTGGTGGGTCGTCCGGTGATCTCGTATAACGGGAATTTGACACTGAATACTCGACCTTCCTATAAAAATTATCACCGGATGAATTCACAGGAACGAGTGCTTTTCTCCCGCCAGTTGATCGAATCGAATATGAATTTTGGACGTGTACCCACGGGGGAAACGTACGAGGCGGTTTACGAGCAATTGATGAGCAAGCAAATCTCACAGGCGGAGTTCGAGCAAAAGGTGGAGATGTTGCAGAGGAGGAATACGGATTGGTTTGACCTGTTATTCCGATCGGATGTCACGCATACTCACGCATTGAATGTCAGCGGGGGTACGGAGGCCGTGAAATACTACGTGTCCGCGGGGTATTCAAATATCGAGGGGGCAGCCCGGGGTTCTGATTCTGAGAAATTCAGTGCCTTGGCGAAAGTTGACGTGGAATATAATGAATACTTGGGTTTTACGGCCAAGATTGATTATGCCACGACTTCTAACACGGGGTATTCTTCCGTGGTGAATCCGTTTGATTACGCTTACTCGACGACCCGGACCATGCCGGCTTATAACGAGGACGGCTCGTATTACATGAGTTACCGGGCTGCCGGAAGCACGGGACGGGATTATATCGGGTATAATATTCTGAAAGAGTTGAAGAATACGGGTAAGTCTTCCAAGATGGATGATTTTAACGCTTTGCTGGCTTTGAGGCTAAAGTTGTGGAAAGGGTTGAAGTATGAAGGTACCTTCTCGTGGCATACCGGGAACACGAATACGAGGGATTGGGCGACTGCACAATCGTATAAAGTGACTGAAATCCGGGGATACGAGTATGGCGCTTACACGGAGTACGACCCGGAGTTTTCCGATTCAAGGTTACCTTACGGGGGAATGTTGACGCAGGGAAGTACTCGCAAAAGCGGTTACACGTTGCGTAATATGTTGTCTTATTCGCATCTGTTTGGTATTCATGATGTTTCGGTTTCTGTCGGGACGGAGGCTCGTCGGAACGAGTATAAAGGTGTTTCCACGACGGGATACGGTTGGGTGCCGGAGTTCGGGGAGATGTTCAGTCCGGTGGAGACGCCGAGTTATATCAGCACGTACGGGGGAAATAAGCCGACGAATACAAATTCGTTCACGCAAGTCGCTTCATTTTTCGGGATTGCCAGTTATTGCTATGATAACCGGTACGTGTTCAATGCCAATATTCGTTCGGATGGTTCCAATAAATTTGGTAGTGACCCGAAATACAGGTGGTTGCCGACTTATTCGTTTGCCGTGAAATGGATTGCCTCGAATGAATCATTTTTGGAAAATGCAAAATGGATTAATAATTTGTCATTCCGGGGTTCTTACGGTATCCAAGGGAATATTCACGAGAGCGCCACTCCTTACCTGATTGTTACGGTGGGGGATCGGGATGGCGTGACCGGGTTACCGATTTCGAAAATTTCAAAATTGCCGAATCCCGATTTGCGTTGGGAGAAGACAAAATCTTGGAATGCGGCCGTCGATTTCGCTTTGTTTGACGGACGGGTAAAGGGAGGATTTGATATTTACCGGAAGAATACTTCCGATTTGATCATGTCGAAACAAGTGGCGGCCTCCACGGGGCAAAACGTGTTGTATTATAACGCGGGGAAAATGGTGAACAAGGGTTTCGAGGGATTTGTGAACTTGGGTTTGGTGAATAACCGAGATTGGGATTGGCGTTTCGGGTTTAATTTCGGGCGTAACGTGAACGAGATCACGTTGGCGAATCGGGATGATTTGAGCGAGGCTACCGTGGTGGATCAGATGCTGGCCGGGACGTTGGCCGTGGAGGGACAGCCTATCGGTTCCATGTATGCTTATCGTTTTGCCGGAATAAATCAGGATAATGGTTATCCTTTGTTTTACGCGAAAAACGGGCAAAAGGTGCATCGGGCGTTGCGGCAGGATTTGGAATTAGTGCATTGCGGTTCTATATTCCCGAAACTTTCCGGGGGATTCGACACGCAGGTGACTTTCAAGAAAGTACTTTCTTTATCCTTGAATTTTGCTTACAGTACGGGTAGTGTTTCCCGTCTTCCGAAATTTTACGATTCTTACACGATTGATCCTTTGACGAATCTTTCGGATGAGTGGCTGAAGTGTTGGAAACAGGCGGGGGATAACACGATTTATCCGGCTCCTTATAACTCGACGGATATGAAGAATTACTTGGCCACGGAAACTGGCAGCGTGTATGATATTTCAGAGGGGATTTCCGGGCATTCTGATCCTTACAATTTGTATAATGACAGCGACATCCGGGTGGCGAAGGCCGATTTCCTGAAATTGAAAATGGTGGCGTTGAGTTATAGCGTGCCGCAGAACGTGTTGGATTTCCTACATATTTCCAGTATGCTGGTGCGGTTTCAGGTGACGAATTTGTTCACGATTGCCGATAAGAAATGGAAAGGTCTGGATCCGGAGACGAATGGTGCGAATATCCCGGCCCTTCCGACGTATAGTTTTGGGATAAATGTGTCTTTCTAAAAATAGGTCGTTATGAAAAAAGTAAATATATATATTCTAACCTTGTTCTTGCCGTGGTTTTTGTTGGCTTGTGATGATTATTTGAAGGAAGATTCCGATGATTTGTTAATTCCTTCACTGGTGAATGATTATGTTCCGATATTATTGGGAGAGGGGTATCCGGATAAGTTTGCGTCCCAGATCGAATGGATTCATCTGATGACGGACGACGTGGAGATGGGTCCGTTATATTATGACGAGTCGATGTATAACAATAGTAAGGTGACGTTTATTGACGATTTCGATCCCGGTATGGGTTACGGGGAGATGGTGTACACGTGGTGGGCGGATTATTCCCAGTATATCACGGATAATTTTTGGGATGCCCGTTACAAAAATATTTTGGCGTGTAATATTATCGTTGATGCCTTGCCGGACATGAAGTACGAGGCGAGTGAATACGGGACTTATTGCAAGCTGGCGGCACAGACGTATGCTTTACGGGCTTATCATTATTTTTGTCTCGTAAACACGTATGGCACACCTTGGTCGGAAGAGAACAAGAATAAGTTGGGTGTGATCAAACGTACTTCCCCGGTCGTGGATGTCAGCCCGACGGAGCGGGCCACGGTGGGAGAGATTTACGCGTTGATGAATGAGGATTTGAAGAATGCTGAGAAATATCTGGAGAGTGCGAGTACGAATTACACGAAATGGGAGATCACGCCTGCGGCTGTTTATTTTCTGGCATCCCGGGTGGCCTTGTTCCAAGAGGACTGGGAGGAGGTGATTCGTACTTCAGAAGAGTTTATCAATCTAGGTGGCAATGAACTCTATGATTTGAATGATGTTGATCGGGAGACTTGCGGATTACCGGGATCTTCCGGCGGAACGTTCTGGATTAACCAGATTGCGATTGACGAGACTGTGTTCCTTTTTAGTAAGAATGATAATAAGTTTAATTATCTGGCTCCTAATCTATTTTACACGAATTACACGCTGGGGTTCCATACGTCATGGACGGGAGACGATGCGTTATTGAATTTGTACGAGGATGGGGATTTGCGTAAAGAAGTTTATTTTGCCCGGTTGTTTAAACTGGGTGGGACTCGGTTGAGACCGGAGTATTTCTCGGGGCAGGCTCTTCCGATGAAATCGGATCGTTATTTATCAACGAGTGAAGGAGAGGCTCGTGAATGTTGGCGGAGTCCGGAGGTGTATCTGAATTTGGCCGAGGCGTATGCTAGGAAGGAGAACGGGGTGAGCCAGACTGCGATTAATTGGTTGAATCAGTTGCGGGTAAAGAAAGTTTCTAGGGATACTTATCAGGCGAAGAACGTTGCGGATTTTGCCTCGCGAGAAGATTTGATTCAATTTATCTGGGAGGAACGCCGTCGGGAACTTTGTTTCGAGGAGGCCATGCGTTTTTGGGATATGCGTCGTCAGGGGATGCCTGAGGTGAAGCATGAATTCTATTCTTCGATGACTTCATCAAAGACATTTGTACTGAAACAGGGAAGCCCGAATTATTTATTACCGATCCCGCTTTCCGAAACGGAATACAATGACGGAATGACGAATAATTCCAGAGAAACAATTGTTGGAAATTAATAATGATAGATAGAGATGAAAACGATGAAAATGGCGATATATATCATGTTGGCTTTATTCCTGTCGGGAATGGCCTCATGTGGATCGGAAGATTCAATAAACCCGATACCGGAATTGGGGAATCCTCCTTTTGATTTACCTCGCGGGGAGGAGGGCTCGTTGGAAGAGTTGATTTATTCCGTGTACGAGAAATACGGTTCGTTCGTGCTGTACGATTTTGATCAGACGGAGTTTTATACTACTTGGAACGGGCGGACGGTTTACTGGTACGCTCCCGTGAAGAGTGGGAATAAGGATCATGTGGCTCAAATGGTGACGTTTATGCTGGAGAAAGTGTTTGCCGGTTATCCGGAGGCATTTATTGCTAAGTTCCTGCCGAAGAAGATTTATCTGGTAGATTCTATTTGTAATACGTCTTCTTATAATAAATCGAATCTGGTGAACACGTTAGTGACAAATAATCATGGTTTGGCGGTTTCGAATGTCGGAGTGAAGATGGAAGCTTTCACGGATAGCGATTGGGATGCCATGAATACGGGGATCGTGACGGCAATCATGAGTAATATTTATAACACGATGACGGTGCCGGATGAGTTCTTTGCTTTGGTGACGTATCAGTTTATTTATATGTTTGATGAAGAGGAGGATGCTGATCCGGAAGGGGAGTTTGATGCTTACCATTACGTTTTGTACACGAATGGATTCGTGGGGTCGAATGCATTCCTTGAGTATGGTTATTTCATGCCGCATAAGGATGGAGATGACTTGGGGGATTATCTTTCGTTCTTGATGTCAACTCCGAAGAGCGAGATGGATCGCATTTTTGCCCGTTTCGATATTGTGAAACAGAGAGCTTTCCTGATCGCTGATTTTATGGTTAAAGAGATGGAGATGGACCCGGTTGCCTTGCAGAATTCGTTTTGCCCGAATGATCCGCTCCCTGTCGGTTATTTTGATAAAGAATAAGATAGATGATGATGAGAGGATTTTTAAGTTTGATCGTGTGCTGTCTCCTTTGGGGGACGGCTTGTTCCCAAGTCGTTTATGATATTACGGGCGTTTGGGTGGATGGAGCGGGAAAAACGCTTCAGTTGCGAACGTTGGAAGGGGGAAATGTGGAGGGAGAGTTTTTGGATTCAGTGGTGGTGGCTACGGATGGAACTTTTGTTTTGAGAGGACAGGTTGACAGGAAACAGTGTGCGATGATTGCAAGTGCAAAGTATGGTTTTCGAGCAATCTTTTTGGATGGGACATCCATGAGATTTACTATTAACACGGGTGAGTATTCGTACAAGAATCCGTCTGCTTCTTACGTGTTGGACAACGAGACTAAGGATCAGTTGGCAGCTCAAGCAATGGTGCAGTTTTGGGGAGATGATTATATTCGCAATTTTTCGTTGGGAGGCTTGGGGCTTTCGTTAAAAAGGGCTACAACTAAAGGGAAACAGGATTCTATTGCCGCCGAAATAAAGCAGGTTGAACGGGAGCAATGGGATCAGATGAACGCTTTCCTACAACAATATAATGATAGTGATGTTGCTCCTTATTTTATCGAAATGAATATGTTGCGGATGATGTCGTTGGAGCAGATATCTTCTTTTTATGACCGGTTTACTAATCGGGTGAAACAGACAGAAAAGGGAAGGGAGATCGGGGAACGGATAGCTTTATTGAAGAAGTTGGCGCCGGGAAGTTTTGCACCTGAATTTGAATTGACCACGTCTGACGGTAAAAAAATTGCATTGAAAGATTTGAGAGGACATATTGTGTTGCTTGATTTTTGGGCTTCTTGGTGTGGACCGTGTATGGACGAGATGTCAAACGTGAAGGCTCTGTACGAGAAATATCATGATCGGGGCTTGGAGATTGTGGGAATATCGATGGATAATAATAAGGCTAAATGGGAAGGAGCGATCGAGAGGGCTGGGTTGGTGTGGCATCATGTTTCTTCTTTAAAAGGAATGAACCGTTGTCCGGTGGCGAAGTTGTATCAGGTGGTGGCTATTCCGAAGTTGTACATCGTGGATAAAGATGGCAAGATCATAGCCAAAGATTTGCGGGGAGAGGATTTGCGGGAGAAGATGGATGAGTTGTTTCAGTAAAATATCAGAAAATAATAATGAAATTGTATATGATGAAAATGTTGACAAGAGGAGTGATCATACTTGCGTGTGTTATGTTGGTGTTGTCCTGTTCTCGGGGAATTTCTTACCGGATTACGGGAACATGGGAAAATGGTGCGGGGAAGAAACTTTTTCTGAAAGAGTTGGTAGAGGGGAAAGAATTACGTGTAGTGGATTCGGCTGTCGTGAAGCCTGATTTTACTTTCTCGATGAAGGGAAACGTGGATAAGGTTCAGAAAATGGCGTTGAGTTATGGTAAGGACAAAAAGAAGGAGATTATTGTGACAGAAGAGCCTTTGGAAGTTACACTTATGGAGGTGACCAAGGAATGGAAGGGTAAGCCGACAACTTCAGTGCATATCATTTGTAAGGGTGGAGAAGAGCAGGAATGGCTTGAAAAGGGTGCCAGTTTGAAAACGATGGTTTCTTTCATGCAGTTGGGAAAGATGATGGCGGCCAGCAAGGTGGATTATGATGATCCGGTGGCAGTGGATTCTGTTAAACGGATGATTCAGGTGCTTGACAGTTCTCTGACTCGTGCCGTGCAAAATTACATGGATTCTACTCGTAATAATTATGCTTCGACTTATTTTTTCGAGTCTTACCTAATGGATAATTACTCGTTTGAGGAGGTCAAAAGTTTTTATAATCGTTTGACGGATCGAGTGAAGCAATCGGCTCCGGGTATCGAGTTGAAAAAGAAAATTGATGAAATGGGTACAGTGAGCGTGGGGGGAATAGCCCCGAACTTCAAGGCGATGACTCCTGACGGAAAAGAGTTGTCCTTGTATGATTTGCGGGGACATATTGTATTACTGGATTTTTGGGCTTCTTGGTGTGGCCCGTGTATGGCGGAGATGCCGAACGTGAAGGAGATTTATAAAAAGTATCACGATAAAGGTTTGGAAATTCTAGGTGTTTCTTTGGATTCGAAAAAAGAACCTTGGGTTAATGCAATCGAAAAGAACGAGTTGATGTGGCATCATGTTTCAACGTTGAATAAATTTGATTGTCCTATTGCAGGACAGTTTAGGGTGACAGGTATTCCTCAGATGTATATTCTTGATAAGGATGGTAAAATTATTGCCCAGGATTTACGGGGTGAGGAGTTAGCAAAGAAGATGGATGAACTTTTCAACCAGTAAAAAATATTTATCAGGGTTAGATGTTGAGGTATGACATCGAAGTGGGACATGGTAGCCGAAAGGGTACCATGTTTTTTTATTATTTGATAATTATACCTATGTTATTATTTTGTAATAATTATATTTGCATGATCGAATCTTTTGGATATTGGGTTATAGGGAATTATTGATTTATCGATATATTTTTTATTTTTGAAGGAAGATTTAGGAAAAACTGCTTTCATGGATATAATTGCAGGGATAAACGAGAAGAATAATCGGGTGTTCAAAACATTTTTTGAGAAGAATTTCTCTTCCATCGTGATGTTTGCCGATAAATATTTGGACGATATGGAGGTTGCTGCTGATATCGCTCAGGAGTGTTTTATCCGTTTGTGGCATGGTGATCAGACTTTTGAGTCGGAGGATAAAGTGAAAGGTTTTCTATACACGACTGCGAGGAATTTGGCCTTGAATGAATTGAAGCATGATGCGATTGTCGCCCGGTATGTACAAAAAGGAATGTTGGAGTCGGAGGAATATTTGCGGGATAACGTGATAGAAGAAGAGGTCTATGCGATAATTTATAAGGCGATAGATGAGTTGGCTCCACAGTCTCGGAAAGTTATTCTGTTGTCGCTTCAAGAACTTTCAAATGGAGAGATTGCGGAAAAGTTGGGAATTTCGGTTAATTCGGTGCGAACACTGAAACAGAATGCTTATAAGAAGTTAAAGGGATTGTTGAAGGAGTATTTTTACTTTCTTTTTTTGTTGAATTTTACTAGCTGGTCTTAGTTTTTATATGTTTGGTATTCATGTCTTTCGATTTACTCGTTTTCGAAAAGAGATGAATAAAAAATAATTTTTTTGCAAGGGGATTCATCGTTTTTGTTTTTTCAGTTGTTATATGAATGTAATAATTAAAAAACACATGGAGATCATTTCACAAAATAAGCGGATTTGTTATTTAATCGCCAAACAACTATGGGAAGGGTTGGATGACGTCGAGCGACGGGAGCTGGAAGCTTGGAGGCAGTTGGAGCCGGAGAATGAAGTGCTTTATCTGAAGTTGACTAATCGGGAAAAAGTGAGTCGGTATGTAGAGAAGAGGGCCTCGATTGACATGAAAAAGTATGCGATGGTTTATGATCGGGAGATCGGGTTGGGTGTTCGTGGAAAAATGAATAAATTGTGGGGATATGCT
>ERZ827088.1761-NODE-1761-length-25163-cov-3.666879_pt1 | contig 25163 bp, 21 predicted proteins | sample MGYA00519922_ERZ827088 | MGnify/ENA primary metagenome ERZ827088 (study PRJEB31778, sample SAMEA3449254) | human gut metagenome | biome: human gut; feature: human-associated habitat; material: faeces | place: United Kingdom | collected 2010/2012 ...
CGATTCCAGCTACAGCCGCGACCGGAACCTGTGGCACATCAGCCATGAGGGACTGGAGCTCGAGGATCCGGCCAACGAGCCGAACTACGAACACCTGCTGGTTCTGGGCACCACCCCGGAGAAGGCTCCGGACGAACCGGAATATGTAACCATGACCTTTGAAAAGGGCGTTCCTACTTCCGTAAACGGCAAGCAGATGAAGGTGGCTGACGTCATCCGTACTCTGAACGCTCTGGGCGGAAAGCACGGCATCGGTATCGTGGATATCGTAGAAAACCGTGTGGTAGGTATGAAGTCCCGTGGCGTATATGAGACACCGGGCGGAACCATCCTGATGGAGGCTCACCGTCAACTTGAGGAGCTGGTTCTGGACCGCGCTACCATGGAGACCAAGAAGGATATGGCCAACAAGTTCTCCCAGATTGTATATGAAGGAAAATGGTTTACCCCGCTGCGTGAAGCTATCCAGGCTTTCATGGAGGTAACCCAGGAGTATGTAACCGGCGAAGTGAAGTTCAAGCTCTACAAGGGCAACATCATCAAGGCCGGCACCACTTCTCCCTACTCTCTGTACAATGAGTCCCTGGCGTCCTTCACCACCGGCGACATGTACGACCACCACGACGCAGACGGATTCATCACCCTGTTTGGCCTTCCGCTGAAGGTTCGGGCTATGAAGCTGGCTGAGGTGGAGAAGAACAAGAACAATAACTAATTTCCATAAGAATAACAGAAAGAAAGGGCCCCGCGTCGATGACGCGGAGGCCCTTTCTTTCTGTTATCCTTTTTATTTTTTTACCGTCTCATTCCCTTTTCCACGTCCATACCTCACTACTGCCACAGAGCTTCCAGACGTCTGTGCCCAGGTTATCGGTTACTTCTGTGAAGATGGCCTTTGCCTGTTCTTCTGTTTCTGCCGGATAGACCAGAAGGGCGTTTATTTCGGATCTTGGAAAACCTGCAAGAAAATAGTCCAAATCTATCTCTGTGATCACAAAGCCGGCCGGATTCTGATTGATCAAATAGGTGTCGTCATCTTCAAAAGAGCCGCCCAGATTCGCTATCGTTTCTCCGTCAATGAGGATATTGCCGGTCATATTGTCCTGATTTTTTCGGAATTTCGGAAAACGGTACTGATATTTCCAGACCTGACAGGAGACCTTCACCGGGATACCGCTCTCCGACTGTTCTCCTATAAACAGCCAGCCTGTCCCTGTCGATTCTTTTTCAGTTTTTATCGGGTAATAATAAGATTTTACAAGATACTCTGCGGCGACCAAGATGCCGAAAATGATAAGTGCCGCTATGATTTTTCGAACAATATGCCTTTCTTTCATCAAACATCTCCTCACTGTCTTTCTGATAATTTGTAATTTCATTATATTGACTTTTTTGGTATTGCAACCGATTTGTTCCTTCCTAGATTTCGGCTTCCACACAAAATCCTGAATTCTCTCCTTTTATGGGTATACCCTTTTATTTTTTCCACTATTTTTACACTAATTTTCACTATTTTACAGTATTCTTTACTGTCTCCCAAGCCGGTTCAGTACTAGCTGCGCGCACAGGCCGGTGAAGGCTCCGGCGATGCAGCCGGCGGTCATGAGGAAGGGGAGGTAGAAGATCATGCCTTTTCCGGCTATTAACACGGCTACCAGCATCTGGCCGATGTTGTGGAGGACGGCGCCCAGGACGCTGGCCAGCCAGATGGCGCGGCCGCTGACCATGTGGCGGAGAAGCAGCATGCCAAGCAGGCAAAGCAGGCTTCCGGCCAGACTGTAGAGGAAGGTCATCATGCTTCCGCCAAAGAGGGAGCCTAAGAAAATGCGGACAAGTACCACCATCAGCACCTCGCCGGGGCGGTAGCGGTAGACTGCGTAGACCGTCACGATATTGGCCAGCCCCAGCTTCGCGCCCGGAATCGGGATGGGATTCGGAATCTGGAGCTCCACCACATATAAAATCAGAGCTGCCGCTGTCAGCAGCGCCAGCTCAGTGAGTTTTCCGGTTGTCATTCTTTTTTCTGATGGATGCTCCTTCATGACGGCCCTTTCTTTTTTAACTACTAAAATATTCTTACCTACCTAAAGATTATATTATATCTTCATCTGGCACTACGAAATATTTCCATTTTTAATTCGACACCGCGTCCAGCCCGGACGCGCCCTCTCCGTCCGCATACTGAATGCTCAGCCGATTCGGCAGGCACACGATGGGAGCGTCCTCCAGCCAGTCCATGTGGACGCAGATCTGGTCGGGGCAGTCCGCCGCTTTCACGCGGATCTGGTGATCCCGGATTTCGATTTCATTGGTTCTGCCTCCGTAGGTCACGGTAAAGGTCTGATCCTCCGCCTGAGCCAAGTCCAGTGTATACAGGATTTTCCCATCCTGCAGAATCTCCACCTGTCTGCCGTGGCTCCGGGTCAGATTCCAGATCATGCCGCCGATTCCCCCCAGGAAGCTCAAAGCGCAGAGCGCCGCCACGATGTAAACTGCTTTTCGATTCTGTCCCGTCTTCGTTCCTTCTTCCATTCGAACCTGTTATCCTGTTACTATTCACTCCGTTCACTATAACACGCTGTGCTAAAATAGCGCCTGTGAACAATAACTTTGATCCTTTCCTGTACTTCTTTTCTTCGTTTTTCTGTCACGCAGCTCCCTACCGCTCCACGATCTCCAGCCTCTCCGCCGCGTTCCTCATCTCTATCTTATCACGCAGCCCTTCCGTTGCATAGACCTTTCCGGAAGTATCCACCAGAACCAGCTCAAAGCTGTTCCCTTCGTCATTTCCATGGATCCGCCAGTACTCTGCCGCATCTGCCTCGCCCATGATATAAAGAGAAGTAGACAGGGCATCCGCCAGCATTCCTTTTTCCGATACGACGGTCACGGAAAGCAGGCCGGAATCTGCCGGATAGCCGGTGCGGGGATCCAGGATGTGGATATAGGTCTCCCCGTTCTCCTCAAAATACCGCTCATAGCCACCGGAGGTAATCACCGCCCAGTTCTCCACCTCCAGCGCCAGCAGCACATCCTCTGTCCCGCTTCCAATGTCAGAGGCGGCGGCAATCTCCGGATTCCGAATTCCGATTTTCCAGTCTGTCCCGTCCGGTTTCGTCCCCAGGGTCTCGATATTGCCGCCCAGGGACACCATACCCGAAGTCACGCCGTACTCCCGGTAAAGCTCCATGACCCGGTCAGATGCATATCCCTTGGCGATGCCGCCCAGATCCACCTGCTGTCCTGATCCCAATGTCACCTGCGCGCCCTCTATCTGAATCTGCGCAGCGTCCACCAGCGAAAGTGTGCTGGAAATTTCTTCCTGTGTCGGCACCCGATAGTCCCCGGTAGGGAATCCCCAGAGCTGCATCAGCGGGTAGACCGTCACGTCAAAAAGGCCGCCCGTGGACTGCCGGATGCTTTCCGCTTCTTCCAGTAATTTCAAAGTATCCTCAGATATCAGAAAAGATCCCGCAGCATTCAGCTGCGAGATCTCACTGGATTCATTTCCTGTGGAAAGCAAAGCATCCAGCCGCTCGATCTCCTTCATGGCCGCATCCACAGCCTCTTCTGCCTTCGGCCCATATGCGGTAAAGCTCATCACCGTATCCATGGCAAAAAGCTGCTTCGTACAGGACGCGTCCCTGTTTCCTTTCCGGTACTGCCAGATACAGCCCACCGTAATCATCAGAGCCAGTGCTCCCAGAATGACTGACATGCTTCGCTTCATTTTTTATAACCTCAGATATGTATGATTTATACCATTTCGATAACCTTCATCGGACACTTCTCCGCGCACTTACCACAGCCTACACACTTGGTATAATCCACGTGGGCCAGATTGCCGTCCACGGTAATCGCTTCGTGTTCGCACTGCTTTGCACAGATACCGCAGCCCAGGCAGCCTGCGGTGCAGGCCTTCTTCACAGCCGGTCCACGGTCGCGGCTTGCGCAGCGCACCGCTATCTTCTTGTCCGCCGGTACCAACTCGATCAGTCCCTTAGGACAGGCCTTGGCGCATTTTCCACAGCCGGCACATTTCGTCTCGTCTACGATGGCTACGCCGTTCTCCACGCGGAGCGCGCCGAACTTACAGGCCTCCACACAGGAACCAAAGCCCAGACAGCCATAATCACATTTCCAGACTGAGATACCGGAAAGTACCGCTGCCCGGCAATCATGAATACCCACATAATTGCACCGGACAGAGGTCTTATCACAGCTGCCTGCGCAGTGTACATAGGCCACCTTTTTCTCTGCGGCTTCCGCCTGCACGCCCATGATATCGCCGATTTTCTTTACTGCTTCCGCATTGCACACCGGACAGGCATTGACCGGAGCCTTGCCCTCCACGATGGCTGCCGCTACCGCGTCGCAGCCCGCATAACCGCAGGCACCGCAGTTATTTCCCGGAAGACTTTCTCTTACAAGGCCAACGCGCTCGTCGGTCTCCACTGCGAACTTCTTGCTGACTGCCACCAGAGCTACGCCGATCAGAAGTCCGATTACGCCTACTACCAATGTCGCTATAATAACTTCCTGCATATTCTCCTCCTTATGACAGCGCCAGACCGCCAAATCCCATGAACGCAATCGCCATCAGCGCCGCGCAAATCAGCACGATGGGCGCGCCCTTTAAGGGAGCCGGCAAAGCCTCCTCATCAATACGGCTTCGGATACCTGCCAAAAGAACAATGGCAATGGTATAGCCGACTGCGGTACCGAATCCGGCCAGTACACTTTCCACAAAATTATACTCATTCTGTACGTTGGTCAGGGCCACGCCCAGAACCGCACAGTTGGTGGTAATCAGCGGCAGGTAGATTCCCAGCGCCTTGTAAAGGGGCGGGGAGGTCTTCTTGGTAAACATCTCTACCATCTGTACCAGAGCCGCGATAACCAGAATAAAGACAATGGTTTTCAGATAATCCAGATTCAGCGGCGTCAGTACAAAGGTGTATAGAAGATTCGCCACTGCGGAAGCTACCGTGATGACAAAGATAACCGCTGCGCCCAGACTGAAGGACGTCTTGATATATCTGGATACGCCCAGGAAGGAACAGATTCCCAGGAACTGGCTTAATACCACGTTATTCACCAGCGCCGTTGTAATGATAATCAGAAGTAATGATTTCATTTATTTCTGCGCCTCCTTTCCTTCTTCCTTCGCATGGGCACAGGTCGCGCAGCATCCGTCGCAGCCCTGCACCATGGCGTTTGCACGATTCTTGATCTTCAGGGAATTCATAATAATAACCAGAACCGCCAGTACCAGGAACGCGCCCGGAGCCTTGATGAAAATAGCAATAGGCTTATAAGCGGACGGCATCACCTGCATGCCGAATACGGTACCTGCACCCAGAAGCTCACGGATAAGTCCGATGACAGAAAGGGAAATTGTAAATCCGAGACCCATGCCAAGTCCGTCCATGGCGGACAGAAGAGGCGGATTTTTGGAGGCATAAGCCTCCGCACGGCCCAGAATGATACAGTTTACTACGATCAGGGGAATGTAGATTCCCAGCGCGTCATAGATGTCAGGCACATAAGCCTCCATCAGAAGCTCCACTACGGTAACAAGTGAAGCTACGATGACGATATAAGCCGGCAGACGTACCGCATCCGGTATCACCTTCCGAAGCGCGGAGATGACCAGATTGGACATCACCAGTACCACCAGCGTGGATACGCCCATTCCGAATCCGTTCATACAGGAGGTGGTAACCGCCAGTGTGGGGCACATGCCGAGCATCAGAACCAGAGTGGGATTTTCTTTTATTACACCATTATAGATGCGTTCTGTACAAGGTTTCATCGCTTAATTTCCTCCCTGTATATCATTTTCAAAGAAGTTTACCGCAGCATTCACCGCATTGACTACGGCACTGGAGGAAATGGTTGCGCCGGATACGCCGTTGATCTCGCCGGGCGCGCTTGCTCCGCCGGACTTGAACAGCGTGAATTTATCCGTCTTCACACCGTCAAACTGGCTCTTGAAAGCATCCTCTCCTACCAGAGAGCCCAGACCTGCGGTCTCATTCAGAACCGTAAAGGAAATACCGGTTACGGTTCCGTCTGAAGCGATGCCTACAGACATCGTAATATTGCCGTCCATACCGTCGCCGCTGGTAGCGCTGATGACATAGCCTGCCACATTGCCGGAAGCGTCTTTTCCTACGATTACTTCATTGATATAAGCCTTACCGAAATCAGTTCCGTATACTTCACCGTTCAGAGCATCCACCTTAGCAGTAATTGCATCGTCATAAGCGAACTCTACTGCGTCCGGGCAGACCTCCTGATAAGAAGCTGCCTTTTCCGCCAGCTTTTGCTCGGCGATCCTGCCCTCGGTCAGCTTGTATACACCGCTTAAAGCCACGCCCGCAATCAGGGTAATGACGCAGAGCGCAATGGCTGCGGCCGGAATCTTCTTTCCGCCCTCTTTCTTCTTCCGGTAACCGAATGGCGTCGGAATGGAAATCTCGTCAATGAGCGGAACAAACATATTGCAGATGATGATGGCATAGCTTACAGAATCCGCGGAGCTTCCGAATACACGGAATAACGCCGCCAGAATACCGAGCACCACGCCGTAGAGCAGCTGTCCGCCGGACCCCAGAGGGCAGGTAACCGGGTCGGTCGCCATGAAGAAGGCTCCCATCACAATACCGCCGCCAGCCAGCTGCATAAGCAGGTACTGCACATCAAAGCCGTGACCGCCGAACAGAGCAATAAATGCGGTAAAGGATACCAGCACAGACACCGGAATCTCCCAGGTAATGCCGCCTACGATCAGCAGATAAATTCCGCCAAGCAGGAGTCCTGCTGTGGAACAGCCGATAACGCCGTTATTAGCTCCCAGGAAGGTCTGTACCAGGCTCACCGCATTGCCTGACGCCAGATCTGCCAGCGGTGTGGCGCTGCTGACGCCGTCTACCGTATAGGTGGACATGACGCCTGCAAAGGAAATCAGCAGAAAGCAACGTCCGGACAGGGCCGGGTTCATAAAATTATGGCCCAGACCGCCGAAGCAGCATTTGGTAAACAGAATCGCAAATACGCTTCCGAGAACCGGTATGTAAAGGGGAACGCCGTTCGGAAGGCAGAGCGCCAGGAGAAGTCCTGTGACAATGGCACTGCAGTCCGTGATCGTATTCTCTCTTCCGGTTGCCTTATCAAATAAAAACTCCGTCAGAACCGCCGCAGCAATAGACGTAAGAATCGTCACAAGCGCGGAAATTCCAAAATGGTATACGCCCATGACCGTCGCCGGAAGAAGGGCCAGAATCACGTCGCACATGACATGTCTGGTCGTAAGCTTACTCCGCACATGGGGGCTGGAGGATACATTCATCAGTTTACTCATTTCTTTGCACCTCCCTGCTGCGCCTGCGCGGCTCTCTTCTTCGCCATAATCTCAGCCTTGGTCTGCTTGAAGGTCTGCATCAGGGGCCGCTTGGCCGGACAGACATAGGTACAGGAACCGCAGGCGATACACTCCAGGCCATACAGCTTCTTCTCGTAGCGGACAAAGCGTCTTCTCTTGGCCGCGTCCATCATCTCCTGGGGAGACAGGCCCAAGGGACAGACTCTCATACAGCGGCCACAGCGCAGACACGCTGTTTCCTGCTGGTCTGCCAGCGCCACCGGATCCTCCCCCAGCACGGTCAGCGCGTTATTGTTCTTGCAAATCGGCACATTCAAATCATCCAGCGCCATACCCATCATCGGACCGCCGCTTAAAAGCTTCTGCGCTTCCTTTCCATCCCGGATGCCGCCTGCGGCCTCCAGGACCTCTGCCATGTTGGTTCCGATTTTCACAATCAGGTTACAGGGCTCCTTGACCGCATCGCCGGATACGGTAAAGCCACGCTCCATCAATGGTGTAGACTTGCATACAGCCTGATAAATGGCGTACATGGTCGCCACATTGTCTACCACGCAGCCCGCGTCCGCCGGGAGCATGCCAAGCTTCAGATCAATACCTGCGATGACCTGGATAATAGAACGTTCGCCGCCCTGGGGGTACTTGCATTTCGCCGCGTGAACCTTTAGCTTCTCATCGCCTGCGCAGGCCTTTTCCATGGCTGCGATGGCTTCCGGTTTATTATCCTCTATCAGGAAGACACCCTCTGCCGCCGGGAACAGCTTCAGAAGAATCCGCATACCTTCTGCCAGCTCCATGCTCCTTGTGCGCATGAGCTGATCATCGCAGGTAATATAAGGCTCACACTCCGCGCCATTCGCAATGACATAACGAATCTCATCCGCGTTCTTCGGGGCGAGCTTCACATGAACCGGGAATCCGGCTCCTCCCATTCCCACGATACCTGCTTTCTGTATACTTCCGAGAATTTCTTCTTTGCCAAGTGTCTTGTAATCGCGCTCAGCGCCGATGCCTTCTGCCAATGTGTACTGTCCGTCATTCTCGATCACTACGGACATTACCTTCGCACCGGATGCTGTTCTTCTGTTCTCAACAGCCTTTACCGTTCCGGAACAGGAGCTGACGATGTTCGCCGATACGAAGCCGTCCGCTTCGCCGAGCAGCTGGCCTGCCAGCACCATGTCGCCCTTCTTTACCACAGGCTTCGCCGGTTTTCCGATATGCTGACTCATGGGAAATACCAGTTCGCCCTGGGGAAGATAGGTACGGTAAGACGCGTCCTTGGCGTAGCGCTTTCCGTCGTCCGGATGCACGCCGCCCTTAAATGTCTTCTTGAACATATGCTTTTTCCTTCCTTCATGCTTTTGTAGCATTTGTCTCGTATTTACTTTATCACACTTGGATTTGATATACAACTTTAGATAAAAAATAGACAATCTTAGATCAATTTCGAGATTTTTTTGACAATATTGTTAAATTTGTATCGAGAACACCATATTTATGATCACTTTATTCTAGCGCAGAATAGAACCATATTCCAGTTTTTTTTTCAGTACAATTCTGTTTTTTACCGGAATTTCAGAACGAAAAAGATTATTTCTATATCCACATCGTAAAAAAACAGGATATCCTTCCTCTGAATCATTCAGATTTTGGAAATCCTGTTTGTATACAATTTATCTTTCTCCCAGTTTATTCCAGTTCGAACTGTCCGGTATACAGCTGGTAATACCTTCCTTTGTTCGCAAGCAGCGCTTCGTGATCGCCCCGCTCGATGATTTCACCCTTCTCCAGCACCATGATAGCCTTGGAATTACGGACCGTGGAAAGCCGGTGGGCGATAACAAAGACCGTCCGGCCATCCATAATAGCGTCCATGCCCTTCTCGATGAGCCGCTCCGTTCTGGTATCGATGGAACTGGTGGCCTCGTCGAGGATCAGCACCGGCGGCTTCGCTATGGCCGCACGGGCAATGGCGATGAGCTGCCGCTGCCCCTGGGACAGATTGCTGCCGTCGCTGTAAAGCATGGTGTCATAGCCGTCCGGAAGACGCCGGATAAAGGAATCCGCATTGGCAATCCGGGCTGCCTCCCGCACCTCCTCGTCGGTGGCGTCGAGCTTTCCGTAACGGATATTATCGGCAATGGTTCCGGTAAACAGATGAGTCTCCTGGATAACCATAGCCAGGGAATGGCGCAGATCATCTTTTCGAATCCGCCGAATGTCGATGCCGTCATAGGTGATGGTGCCGGATTCCATCTCATAAAACCGGTTAATCAGATTGATAATCGTAGTCTTCCCAGCTCCGGTGCTGCCCACGAACGCAATCTTCTGACCCGGCTTGGCATACAGGGAGATCCCATTTAAAATATGCTTTCCCGGCATATAGCCGAAGACCACATTGTCGAATTTCACATCACCCCGGAGTTTCCGCAGCTCCGTCCTGCCGCCCGGCTCCTCCGCCGGAAGCTTCCACGCGAAATGACCGGTGTGCTCCGCGATTTCTTTGAGCGTTCCATTTTCTTCCAATACATTGCAGAGGGTCACATCGCCCTCGTCCGCCTCAGGCTCGGCCTCCATCAGATCGAAGATCCGCTCTGCCCCGGCAAGAGCCGTCAGAATCTGGTTAATCTGGGCCGTAAACTGGTTCATAGGCAGGGCGCTCTGGCGCACAAACACCAGATAGGATGACAGGCTTCCGATATCCAGAAAGCCGTTCAGAGTAAAGATACCGCCCACACAGGCCGATACCGCGTAATTCAGATAGGAAAGGCTGACCACCGTGGGCACCTGCATACCTGTGTAGGTCAGGGCGTCTGTGGACTCCTTCCGCAGATTTTCATTGAGACCGCAGAAAATATCGAAATTGATTTTCTCATGATTGAAGATTTTCTCCACCTTCTGACCCGCCATCATTTCCTCCGCAAAGCCATTAATTTTGCCAAGCTCTGCCTGCTGCCGCTGATAATATTTCCGGCTCCGCTTACTGTTTGTCCGGATAAAAATGCCCATCATAACCAGAAACACCATAACAATCAGAGACAGCCTTACGCTCAGAACCATCATCATTACAATGGTGCCCACCAGGGTCAGAAAGCTCTGGATCGCCATGGCGAAGCTGTTGTTCATGGCCTCCTGCACCGTGTCCACATCATTGGTGAAGCGGCTCATCAGCTCCCCGTGGGTATGGGCGTCAAAATACTGTAACGGCAGGGTCTGCACATGGGCAAAGAGGTCGCTTCGAATCTCCTGCACCACAGTCTGGGCCGATTTGATCATGAGCTGGTTGTAGGCCAGGGTCGCAAGCGCGCCGCAGAAATACATGACGCCCATGGCTGCCACCGCGCTGACCAGCCCCTTCATATCCCCGGGCATGATAAAGCGGTTGATGATCGGCTTTAAGAGATAGGTTCCCATGACGCTGGCCCCGGTGCTGATACACACCAGAACTCCCACCAGCAGAAACATCCATTTATGAAGTCCCATATAATGAAGGAGATGCTTCAGGGTATTTTTCGTATTTTTAGGCCGCTTGTAGCCCACATAACTATACCGTGCCATTAAAGCTCCACTCCTTCCTTCTGAGATTCGTATATCTGCTGATAAATTTCACTGCGGGCCAGCAGCTCCTCGTGAGTGCCGATGGCGCTGACCCGCCCATCGTCCAGAATGATAATCTGATCCGCGTGCCGGACAGAGGAAATCCGCTGTCCGATGATGATTTTCGTCATATCAGGCAGAGCCGCGCCCATGCGCTCCCGAATCTTCGCCTCTGTAGCCGTATCCACAGCGCTGGTGGAATCGTCGAGAATCAGGATTTTCGGTTTCTTCAAAAGCGCACGGGCGATGCAGATCCGCTGCTTCTGGCCGCCGGACACATTGACGCCGCCCTGACCCATCTCGGTCTCATACCCCTCTGGCAGCCGTTCCAACACCTCGTCCACGCAGGCGATGCGGCAGGCTTCCTCGATCTCTTCCATGGAAGCGTCCTCCTTTCCCCAGCGCAGATTGTCCAGGAGGCTTCCGGAAAACAGGGTATTTTTCTGCAGTACCATGGCAATGGCCTCCCTAAGATGCGCCATGGGGTACTCCTGCACCGGAACGCCGTCCACCTTCACCACGCCTTCTGTGGCGTCATAAAGTCTCGGGATCAACTGCACCAGCGTGGACTTGGCCGCGCCGGTCTGACCGATGACGCCCACGGTCTGACCCGCTTCTATATGGAAGGAAATGTCCGAAAGTACATATTCCTTCGCCTCTTTTTTATACTTGAACCACACATGTTCAAAGTCCACGCTGCCGCGTTCCACTTCGATGTTCCGGACTTTTTCGTCCGTCAGATCCACCTTTTCGTCGATAACCTCCAGAATTCTGGCGCCGGACGCCATGGAACGGGTCAGCAACAGAAATACATTGGAAATCATCATCAGGGAATTCAGAATTTGCAGCACATAGCTTAAAAATCCCGTGAGCTCGCCCACCTTCATACTGCCCTTCTGAATCAGATAACCGCCAAAAAGCAGAATCGCCAGAATTGTGCCGTACATGACGAACTGCATGGCCGGCATGTTCAGGGCAGCTAACCGAAAGGCCGTCTCGGATTCCTGACGCAGATTCTGATTGCCTTCCTCAAACTTTTCTACTTCATAGTCGCCCCGGACACAGGCCTTGACGATACGCACCGCCGTCAGGTTTTCCTGGATGATCCGGTTCACGGTGTCGATAGCTGTCTGCATCCGGGAATACAAAGGCCGCACCTTCATGGTAATAGTAAACAGGGCTGCCGCCAGGATGGGTAATGCCACAAAGAACACCAACGCCAGGGTATGGTTGATGGAAAATGCCACGCCGGTGGCCACCACCAGCATCATGGGTCCACGGCAGAAGGGGCGCATGCCCATGGACACTGCGTTCTGAATATTGGTCACGTCGCTGGTGAGACGGGTCACCAGGGAAGACGAACGGAAATGGTCGATATTGGCAAAGGAGTAGCCCTGAAGCTTCTCATACTCGGCCTTCCTCAGCTCCGCGCCCAATCCCTGACCGGTCAGCGCCGCAAACCGGGCGCTTCCCACGCCCAGCACCAGCGCGATCAGTGCACAGGCCACCATCTGCAGTCCCTTCATATAGATATAAGCCCGGTCGCCGCTCGACACACCCACGTCGATGAGGTCGGCCATGATAAGCGGAACCAGAAGCTCAAAGACGCCCTCTGTCATAATGCAGACCACCGCCAGAGTAGCGTATTTTTTGTACTGCTTCATATAAGAAAATAAGCGTATCAGCATCGTTCTGTTCCTCCGAATGTTGTCCTTCTATCTTACAAGAGCTTTAAAAAGCTCTCCGCCGTCCGCATGAGCAGCCCGTCCGGGTACTCGTAAGTCTCTGTGTGAAGCCCCGGATGCTCCACGCCTGCTCCGATGCCAAAGAACGCCCCCCGGCAATGATTCAGGTAATGGCCGAAGTCCTCACTCCAGCGCATAGGCTCCGGCAGGATGCGGCCGCCACAGACTTTTAATACCTTTTTGGCGCAGGCGCTGTCATTTTCGGTAGCCGGAAAGACGTCCTGCTCCTCTGTCTCCAGGATAAGGCCGTCCTGTGCCGCCAGTTCTTCCGCACGGGTCAGTACCATTTGACGCAATTTTTTCAGATCCGCGCCCCGCTCCGCCCGGAGGGTCAGCCAGACTTCCGCCTTCTCAGCCGCCGCACCGAAGGCTTTCTCGCCCATCTGTACGCCGATAACGGTGCAAAGAGCCATACCGCTGTAGCCGTGTTCTTTCTTATTTAAAAATGACGGGATCCCGGTCAACAGCTGTCCCACAGCAGGGGCCGGGGAGACGCCCAGCTCCGGATAGGCTGCGTGGGTGGGCTTTCCGAGGAACCGTAAGGTCAGCCCTTCCGAGCCGCAGGCAAAGGTTCCTTCCTTTGTATACACTTCTCCGAAGGCAAAGCCCGGCAGGTTATGCGCGCCGTAGATTTCTCCGATCTCTTCCTTCTCAAAAAGCTCACAGCAGGTCGCTGCGCCCGCCCCGGTCTCCTCGGCGGGCTGGAACAGAAAGAATACATTTCTTCCCGGCTCCCGCCCCTCTTTTATCTGCTGCTCCAACAGAAGCGCCGCGCCACAGAGGGCAGACGCATGACCGTCATGGCCGCAGAGATGGGCTGCGCCGCCCTCCGGTAAGGCCAATGCGTCATAATCAGCCCGGAAGGCGATCCCTTTTTTCGCCGGATCCACCATGTCGCTTCGATATGCCGCGTAAAAACCTCCGCCACAGCCGCGAAGTTCCAAACCGGTATTTTCTTCCAGAAATTGTCTTAAGGCGGCCTTCGTTTTCCGCTCCTGTCCCGAGATCTCCGGGCACTTATGGAGCCGGCGGCGAAGTTCCTTTATCTGATTCTCGATCCGGCTTCTTGCAGCATTCCATTCTTCTGTCTGTTTCATTGCTTCACCCTTCTCTCTTTTTATCCCCTGTCCATCCCGTTTTGCCATGGACTTTTATTTCTTTTCTTCTGATACAGATTTATTTTAGCAGACCCATTTTCCCTTTTCAAGTTTTTAGAGGCTGCGCCTGTTCTTCGGCAGATCCTCCTCATCCTTCCCTGTTTTTGTAAATTTTACATTGAATTTTCATAAAAATGCAGTTAAGGGATTGTAAAATCCGCATAAACTATCATATAATAGAAATGTTCGTGTAAATGAAAAAACACTTAGGAGAAAAAAACAATGAATGGAATATCACTTATCCTGACACTGTTAAGCGGCGTCGCTTTGTTCCTGTTCGGTATGTCCATGATGGGCGACGGACTGAAACGGGTGGCAGGAAATAAGCTGGAGCTGGTGCTCTACAAGCTCACCAGCACGCCCTTAAAGGGTATTCTTCTGGGAACTGCCGTGACCGCCATCATCCAGTCCTCCTCCGCTACCACCGTCATGGTGGTCGGATTTGTAAACTCCGGTATGATGAAGGTGGCCCAGGCCATCGGTATCATCATGGGAGCCAACATCGGTACCAGTGTGACCGGCTGGATCCTCTGCCTGTCTTACATCGACGGTTCCAGCGGCATCGCCCAGCTTCTGTCCACCGCTACCATTTCCGCGGTGGTGGCTATCATCGGTATCATTTTCAAGATGTTCGTGAAGAAGACCACTTATAAAAATGTGGGCGACATCATGCTGGGCTTCTCGATTCTGATGGTAGGCATGCAGACCATGAGCGGCGCTGTCTCTCCCTTAAAGGAGAGTCCCCAGTTCGTCAATCTGCTGACCACCTTTGAGAACCCGTTCATGGGTATTCTGGTGGGTATCGCTTTCACCGCCGTGCTGCAGAGCGCGTCCGCTTCCGTCGGCATCCTGCAGGCACTGTCCATGACCGGCAGCATCAGCTTTGCGGCGGCTCTTCCGATTACCATGGGTATCGGTGTCGGCGCGGCATGTCCGGTGCTTCTCTCTTCCATCGGAACCAATAAGAACGGCAAGCGTACCGCTCTTATCTATCTGCTGAACGACCTGTTCGGTATGATTTTCTGGTCCATTGTATTCTACACGGTCAATGCTTTCGTGCATTTCCCGTTCATGGATATGAATATGCGGCCTGTGACCATCGCGCTTATGAACTCCGTGTTCCGTATGGCGACCATTCTGGTATTGGTGCCCTTTATCGGACTCATCGAGAAATTCGTCTTCTGGCTTGTGAAGGATGACCCGGAGGAGCTGGAGGATCAGGCAGACTTCGATCTGCTGGAGGAGCGTTTCCTGGCTTACCCGGCCCTGGCTATCACCCAGAGCCATACCGCTATGAACGGCATGGCCAAAAAGGCCCGCAAGAATCTGAGCCGTTCCTTCGCCCTTCTGAAGGATTTCTCCCAGGAGAAATACAACAAGATTCAGGAAAAGGAAAACCTCATTGATAAATACGAGGACAAGCTGGGAACCTACCTGATGCAGCTGACCGGTCAGCCCATGAACAGCACCCAGACCCAGCAGGTATCCGAATTTCTGCACACCTTAAGCGACTTTGAGCGTCTGGGCGACCATGCGGTCAATATTTCCAAGGTGGCCCTGGAGCTGGCAGAGAAGAAGATCAGCTTCTCCGAATCTGCCCAGTATGAAATCAGCGTATTGAGCGCTTCTATCCGGGAAATCACAGACCTGACGGTAGACGCCTTCTGTACCGACTCTCTGGAGATGGCGAAAAAGGTAGAGCCTCTGCGCGAGCTCATCGGTATGCTCTGTAACGAGCTGAAGAACCGTCACATTACCCGTCTTCGAGAGGGCAAATGTGAATTCCAGCAGGGCTTCGCGTTCAACGATCTGCTGACCAACCTGGAGCGTATCGCAGCCCACTGCTCCAACGTGGCCGTCGCCATGATTGAGACCAACAGCTCTGAGTTCGATACCCACGAGTACGTCAAGAGCGTCCGTCATATGCGGGATGAGGCTTATCAGGAGTGTTTCAATGCTTATGCGGAGAAGTATAATATTGCGGCTCCGGAGAAGAGCGAGAAGAAAGAGAATAAAGAAGCTAAAAAAGCCAAATAATTTTACCCAAAAGATTCGCGCAAAAGCTGTGCGAATCTTTTTTTACGCAAAAACCGCATGTCGGAATGGCATGCGGTTTTCTTCATCTTCCATATACAAATATTCTGTCCCTATTGCTGCAATGTGTTCACATACTCATCAATCGCCGTAGTGGTGATCGCTACATCTGAGGTATCCGGTTTGTTAGCACTATCGTAGATGGAATAGCCAAGCCAGCAAACCAGCGCCAGCGCTACCAGGCCTGCGCAAAGCTTCACGAGGAACTTCTCGTGCTTTTCTCTTGCCATAATCTTCTTGCGGTTGGCTTTCTGCTCTTTGTAACGATCTACTTTTTCCTGACTCATAATCTCGATTTCCTCTCTCGCTTTTTCACGGAATCCAGTCGGACTTCGTTCTGCTGCTTTTTATTATAGCATAACTTTGTGAAAAAGCTATGAAAAAATTATTCTTTTTCCTTACGCCACCACAATAATGCCGCCGTCGCTGGCATAGAGGCTGCTGACTCCGGCTGTATCCAGAATCAGGAAATCCTTCACAGAAATCCGTTTTGCAATCTCTTCTTTCACAAACTGCGCCCGCTCGGGACAATTGCAGTGGGAAATCGCCACAATCTTCTCTGCCGGATTCTTTATCTCCTCTGCCACGTAATCGGCCATACGCTTCAGCGCCCGGTTCATGCCCCTGGCCTGATCCTTCTGGCAGATAGTTCCCTGGGGGGTAGCTCCCATGACCGGCTTGATATTCAGGGCATTTGCCACAAAGGCCTTCAGATTACTCAGGCGGCCGTTCTTTCGGAGCGCTTCCAGAGATTCCAGTACAAAATACGTATGCTGTTCCGCAATGTACACGTCCACGGCAGCAATCACATCCTCAAAGCTCATGCCGGCCTTTTCGCAGGCTTCAATCTTCAGGGCAATCAACGTCTCTCCGATGGAGGCAGAGCGGGAATTAAAGATATGGATTTTCTTTTCCCCGTATTCCTCCTCGTACAGCTTCTTACCCAGCTCTGCGCTGTTATAGGAGCCGCTCAGCTCTGCGGAAAGCGTCACCGCGTATACGTGATCCGCGTCGCAGGTATAGGCTTCCAGGTACCGGTGCGGAGACGGACAGGAGGACTTGGGACAATTGGGGCTGGCAGCCACTCTTTTCAGAAAGTCTGCCTGATCAAAGGTCTCATCGTCCACTACCAGATGTCCATCAATATCCAGGGTCAGCGGCACACGTTCAAAATGCCCGTCCTTCTTATAGCTTTCCGGCAGTTCCCCGCAGCTGTCCATGACAATCTTATAACTCATAACGTTCCCATTCCTCCACTGTCTCTATTTTCAACCGCTCAACATCTTCACGGTTTCCATACAAAATCTCATAATCTCAAAATTATTTTATGTAGTTTTAAATACTACATTACATATTAGCACAACGCTATGAGTTTTTCAATACCTTTTATGATAAACTGTAAAATGCCTGCACCAGCCGCACCAGACTCTCCTGATCTGCGGTTCCCATCAGCTCCCGGCTGGAATGCATGGCCAGAAGCGGAACGCCGATATCCACGGTCCGGATGGGCAGAAGGGAGGACGCGATGGAGCCCAGGGTACTGCCGCCCGCACTGTCGGAGCGGTTCACAAACTTCTGACAGGGAATCTCCCCGCTGTCACAGATCTGCTGGACGATGGCCACGGCCTCGCTGTCGGTGGCGTAGGACTGACTACAGGCCTCCTTGATGCAGACGCCCTTTCCCAGCACGTTCTGATTGGTGGGATCATGCTTGTCCGTATGATTGGGATGGATTCCGTGGGCCACGTCCACGGAGAGCAGCATGCTGTCCCCGTAGGCCTCCAGAAACTGGTCTCGGCCTCCGTCCAGAGCCAGCAGAATCCGCTCCAGCACCGCCGACAGGAAGGTGGAACCTGCGCCCTGCTTGGTACGGCTGCCGATCTCCTCATGGTCAAAATATGCTGCCACATTGATCCCCCGATCCCTTCCGCCTTCCAGAAGCGCCGTGGTAATGGCCTGGACGCTGGTCAGATTGTCCAGACGGGGTGAGGAAATAAATTCCTCGGAAAGGCCCAGATAATCGCCGGTATCCGTATTGTAAAGTCCCAGCTCGTACTCCAGGATATCTTCTTTCTTCACCTGCAGCCGCTCCGCCAGACGGGTCAGGAACTCCTCGGAATCCTCCAGGCCGAAGACCGGAAGCATATCCTTCTGGCGGTTCAACTCCACGCCCTTATTGACCTCCCGGTTCATATGGATAGCCAGATTCGGGATAGTCAGGAAAGGCTTTTTAAAGTCCACTAAGCGCATCTGGGGATGGAAGACGTCGTCGCTTCGCAGCGCCACCCGTCCAGAAGCAGACAGGGGACGATCCAGCCAGGTATTTAAAATGGCGCCTCCGTAAATCTCCACATTGAGCTGGCGGTAGCCCGCCTTCTTCACCTCCGGCGAGGGCTTGATCCGCAGTCCCGGGAAGTCTGTATGAGCCGCCGCCATGCGGAAGGCGTCACCGGTTCGGTAGCATTTCCCGATGGCAAACGCCACCAGACTGGTTCCATGGTGAACCAGATAGTAACGGCCTCCCTTTTCCAGTTTCCAGTTTTTTCCCAACTGCACTTTTTTAAAACCTGCCTCCTGAAGCTGCCGCTCCACACTGGCGGTCACATGGAAGGGCGAAGTCCCCTCCTCGGTGAGCTGCAGGAGTTTTTCGGCGTGATCAATTTTATTCATAGGGATGTTCCTCCTTTGTCGTGTTTTTCTATCTCACAGTATACATGAATTTTTACTTTCTGTGAACTATTTATCAGAGAGCTCTACTACCTATAAAACGAGTATAAAACGATATTTTCAAATCCAGGCTCTGTTTTCATTGAATTTACGGTTCGTTCTGTGTATACTAAAAACAGACTGTATTCTATTTTCACAGGAGGTTTCTATGATTTCTTTTCAGATGGAAGACGTAAAAGCGTTCATGAATAAGCTTTTACTTTCTCAGACATTCGATGCGTTCCATGTGGTGGAGGGCAGTGTCATCACCTACAGTACCTTCCACTTCGACGGTCATCTGCATCCGGATTATTATACAAAAGAAGAACAGGAAGCCCTGGGCCTTGAAAGCCGCCGCTTCGCGCGCTGGCCGGAACTCCGGCCTTTCTGCCTGGAGCTTATTAAAGGAAAACGCACGCCCCTGGGCTTTCGCTTTACTTTTCAGCTCTCGCCGGAAAATACGGAGAAATTGTTAAACCAGACCGCCTCCCCATTTTCCACAGGGGATGTGAACGGCCTGGCTTTAAATATCCGTTATGAGGACGGTAAAGTCATCTGCACCACCGCCGTCTCGCTGAACTTATTTACCATGGATAAGTCTCTGGAGCACGCCTGGGATCAGATGGTGCAGAAGTTCTTTTTAAAGCAGGAGCTGGCGTTTCAACTCTTATAAGTAGTTATATCCAGGGAAACGACTTATTTTGTCGGCTATTATTCCAATACATACTGTAACACGTCGTCTTCCAAAAACGTATTTAAATTATAGAGAAACAGCACATCCGTGAACCCATACTGCCCCATCAGCTTTTCCAGATTGTCGTAATAATACCTGGGATCCACCAGCACAATCTCTTCGAAGCCGTCGGTCAGATAAGGCACGAAGCAGTTGGCGTAGGAATCCTTCACAAGAAGCAGCTTCCGGCCCGTGGAGGCCATGGTTCGGATCTCGGTCAACGGATGGTTGCCGTTTAAAAACATGCCATATTTGTCTTTGGTACTCAGCTTCTCTGACGCATACAGGGAAGCTGATTTTGTCTGCTCCTGCACGTAGGTGACCACCAATTCAGTCTCCGGCTCCGGCCAGTAGACCTCGATGGTATCGTCCGAAACCTGATAACCACTCCTTGCGGACAAGGTTCCCTGAAACTGCGCGGTCACCGGATACAGGTTTTCCCCGATGTTCTCCGCCTTTTCCGCCACTCCCGGAATGTTCATCACCTCCGCCGCCTTTTCATAGGCGTACCAGGCCCCCAGCGTGGTCCAGTGGTGGTCGCTCCGGTAATAGAGGTATTCGTCCTTATGCGCCCGCAACGTCTCATACAGGGGGATTTCCGTCACCGAACTGTTCTGTTCCTCCTGATACCTCTGAAGCGTTTGAAGCTGCTGCTCCTGTTCTGCCACCGGCACGTATCCCGGCAGCCGCTCCTTCTGTACAGACGCCGCGTCCGGAGCCAGCATCAGATAGGAATGCACGTCCGGATACTGGCTGCAAAAGTGATTGATGGCATCCAGATTTTTCCACACCTCGTTTCCGATTTCCGACGGTTCCTCAAAAAGCTGATTTTCTCCCAGATATACATCCCCGGATTTATTTTTGCCAAGCAGCTGATCCGCCGCCGTCTGCAGGCGAATCCACTGATCCCGGAAGGCGAACTGATCGGTCTGGTATTTTTCAAAGCTGCTCATAAAGCGACCGTCCACCAGCTCCGCCAGGCCGAAGGCAGGCTTTTGCTGCAGCATCCGGTTTTCCGTGTCGGAGAATTTCATATCCTTATGAAGGAAATTGGCTGCAGTAAAACCGGCCAGCACCAGCACGAAGCCAAGTCCCAATATTTTATTCAAATTTTTTCTGTCTCTCATCGTAAGCCTCTGTCCATCTATTTTCCCGTTTTCAGAATCGGAAATACAAAAACGGATTATACGTATCCCGAATCAGATATGCCACTGCCAACAAAAACAGCGCCAGATATCCGACTAAAATCAGACCGTCCCACCAGTCGTTTTCCTGCAGCTTCCGCCAGATTCCAAATGGCAGCGGCGTGGAAAATAATGCCGCCAGGATAAACAGAACAAGTCCTGTGGTCAGGTAATAAAGCCCCGCCGCATCCGCCAGGCCGGCTGCGCCCCGTCCGAACAGCGCCGCCAGATATTGCCCCGCCGCCGTGAGACTGGGGCTGAAGAAGAACACCCAGCCTGTCATCACCAGGAACAGCGTGTACACCCGTCTTAGTACCGGCCATTGTTCGATTTTTCCTTTTAATACATATTTTTCGAAAATCAGCAAAATTCCGTAATACAGGCCCCAGACCACAAAATTCCAGCTGGCCCCGTGCCAGAGCCCGGTCAGCATCCAGACCACCAGCAGATTGAACATATGCCGTCCTGCTTTCACCCGGTTACCGCCCAGCGGGATGTACACATACTCCCGGAACCAGGAGCTTAAGGACATATGCCACCGCCGCCAGAAATCCGTAATGCTTTTCGCACAGTAGGGATAGTTAAAATTGGGCCGGAATTCAAAGCCCAGCATTTTCCCAAGGCCGATGGCCATATCGGAATAGCCGCTGAAATCAAAATAAATCTGAAGAGTATAGGCCAGCACGCCAAGCCAGGCTGACAGCACCGACAGGCCGGAAAGGGCCGTAATTTCCTGAAATATAACGCCCAGATTGTTGGCCAGAAGCACCTTCTTCGAAAGGCCGCTTATAAAATACCGGACTCCGTTTCCAAACTTCTCCGGGGACATTTCCCGCTTCTGAAGCTGGGCATCCACATCCGCGTACTGGACGATGGGACCCGCCACCAGCTGTGGGAACATGGAGATATAGAGACCAAAGGAAATGAGATTCGTCTGCCGCTTCGCTTTCCCCCTGTACACATCCGCCAGGTAGGAAATGGACTGAAAGGTATAAAAGGACAGTCCGATGGGCAGGCGGGGCGCCAGCTCCGGCAGCTTTACCGGAAGCAGTGCCTCCAGATTCTCCGCCAAAAATCCGTAATATTTAAAGAATCCGAGAATCAGTAAATTCACCGCCACGCCAAGTGCGAGACTCCATTTTCCAGATTTTCCCTTTTTCTTAAATCTCGCAATATCCAGTCCCATCACGTAATTCCACAGGATACTGTAGCCCATGAGCCCGATATAGACCGGCTCGCCCCAGGCATAAAAAATCAGGCTTGCCACCAGAAGCACCAGATTCCGAAGCTTCACCGGAGCCAGATAATAAACCGCCAGAACCGGCGGCAGAAACGCAAAGAGAAAGACAATACTGCTGAAAACCATTTTTATGCTCCTAATTTCTCATTTATTCTGTCTGAAACAGGTCTTTTCGGTATGCCTTTTTGATATCCGATACGTGATCCGATACCGCAAACAGCACGTACACATCGTCGCTTCGAAGGGCGCTCTGGTTCAACAGCTGCACCTGTTCCGGACCGTAACCATCGAAATTCCGAATCTGCGTGGCTTTTCGATCCCGGGCCGCCTGAAGCACCTGATCCGCCTGTGCGGTCGAGGTACACTCCGCTAAAAGCAGCTCCTCTACGGCCATATTGTCAGAAGAAATATAGAGTACCCAATGGGCCAGTTCCCCACCGTTCAGCCCGTAAAGCCTTCTCAGAAGCTGCGCGTCGCCCTGCTTCATATCCGATGCATCCGCTGCGGCCTCCACATCGGCCCGGAGCTTTCCGAAGTCCACATGCCGGACGGTTCCCTTAACCACCAGGACACCGCCATACACCAGAAGCCCCAGAAGGATAAGCTTCGCTATCCGCAAAATCCAGTCTCTCATAAGCCAGCCGCCTCCTCCATGCGCTCCAGCCACAGCGGATAGGGCGTACTTTTCAGGTGTACTGCATCCTTCTGATACCAGTCCGCGTGATCCTGCAGCAGCTCACTGTTGTCAATATAGGTCAGGTTCCATTTTTTACACATATCCCGAAGGGCCTGATTAAAGGTATCCACATTCTGAAGGGCAAGCTTCTTCTCCACGGCCTCCGGAAGCACCGGCAAAATTCCATTGATGTAAACGGGCAGATCGGGCGCCTGAGCCCGGATCTCTGTGAGCCGCTCCTCATAATGCCGGATAAAAAGCCTGCTGTCACCCCGGCAGTATTCCAGATCATTTAACCCGATGGATAAAAATAAGACCTTCGGCGCAAGCGAAAGCGCTTTTTCGATCTCCGGTCCGGCTGAGTCAGTCCGCAGTCCCCGAAGCGCCACGATTTCTGTGGCGTCCAGAATCTCATAATCCAGAAAGCCTGTCGCCACCGAATCACCCACCAGAACCGCGCCCGCAAAGCGCTCTTTTAACGTACCTTTGTCCGGATTTCCCGGATCTGACAGCTGCTGCTCTGCCGCTTCTTTCTGTTCCAGCTTTACTTCTATTTTATTTACATCTGCATTTTCCTGCGCTTCTATCCATGCCACCGCCGGGAAACCACCTTCCGGTTCTGTCTTTTTTTCGTCCGCCCTGCCGTGCGCAAACCATACGCCGACAAGCAGCGCCAGCACCAGAAAATACCAGGCAATTCTCACATTCTGTCTCATCCTACAAGCACTCCTACCTTTATAGTATATAGACGGATCCGCATTACAAAAAGTTTCAGCCTACAGCCAGAATTCGATCAGATGCTCTACCCTGTAGAACCAGACCGGATTCATATCCTTCACTTTATCATAGATATCTGTAAATATGGTCAGGAAATGGAACAGCATGGCCTGAATAAACAAAAGCAGAAACAGACCGTACAGAAGCTTCCATCGCTCCATACCCACGCTTTCTTCCAACGCTCCCAGCACCACCGGCACCACTGCCAGGTAAAACAGCCAGATTACATCCACCGTATAACGGGGAATCAGACCGCCAATCTGGATATCAATAAAAGCTGTCACAAGCCCCAGAATCAGAAACATCCACGCCCAGAGATACGCTTCCTTCTGCCGAATCAGCTTCTTACATTTCCACGGAATCAGACTGAGGAACAAAATCAGATTGTTGACCATGATGCCGCCGAAGCCGCTCTCAATGATGGCCTGGCCGTAAAACTGACTCTTCACCGCCACCTGCTCATAATAGGGAAATACGCCCGTAATTACCGGCGGCTGAAACAGCATGGTAAAATAGCCGAATACCGTCCTGCCCATTTCCAGCTTCCGCCTGGTCATATCCTGCAGGGTGAGATTGTAGGCGGCTCCGAAATCCGTGACGCTGCCGAAGCGAATCTGATTGTAATACATCAGGCCCGCCGCCACCAGAAGCACCGGAAACGCAAAGGCAAATAAATCTAATACCTTCTTTTCTTTCAGAACCTTTCCCTGTCGAATCGCAGTTCCGTACAGCGGCAGCGCCAGCGCGCTCACCAGCACCAGCTGGGGTCTGCAGCCCGCAATTAGCGCAATCAGAAAAGAACCTGCCGCCATTTCCAACCGATTGACCCGTTCCCCTTTCAGCGATTTCATCCAGAAAGCCAGTCCCCAGACGCCGCAGGCCATGCCCAGCATCAATGGGATGTCATAGAAGGTGGGATATCGGTAAAAGCTCCAGACACCGCTGCCATTGGCAATCAAAAGGCTCAAAAGCAACCAGACCGAATAGGACGTATTGCGATACCATTTTTTTACAATTTCTCCAAGTAATACAAATACACCGGCCATAAACAGGCTGCAGGACAGCCAAACTGCCGTAAGCGTCGAAAAATCCGCGCCTGTGAGCAGATAACAGGGCAGGAAAAACAGAAGCTCCGGTACGACTCCAAAATAGACGTAATAATGTTCCCTGTAATAAGCGGTATCCCACATATAGCTCTCATCCGCATTTTCCATCATCGCGCTCCGCATCCGGTAATCGTAAGGGTTCTCCAGGGATTTTAATGTCTCACCCGGCTCTATTTCAAGCCGTGTCTCGCCCTTCGCCAGGGAATGGGCCAGCAGCTGGTACTGGGTCATCCAGGTCATGGTGGGCGCCTGCTCCACCGCCGTCAGATTCTCCTGCTGCACCGCAAAGGCCGCCGCGAATTCCAGTCCGAGAAGCACTGCCGCAAAAAGAACTCCCTTATAGCCGCATTCCACATATTTTTTCCGGTGAACCTCCGAAGACGGGCGCAGATACCAGCCAGCGATAAGCAGCCCCCATACAGCCAGCAGTCGCGCCAGAGAGAAGAAAAACGGCACGGACACATTGCCGCTGATGTCGGAAATCCGAATGAGCTGTCCTTTGGACGCGTGAATGATAATCAGCATTTCCGGAGAGCTTCCGCTCAGATGCAGCCGCATATACTGGCTTTTTTCCACACCATTTACGATCTTACGTTCCGGCAGACGAAAATATTTTTCATTGGCCTCGTCCGACGCCTTCACCTGAACACTGACAGCCCGGTCTTCCGGTGAAACCGGATTTTCCACACGCATATCAATCTGAATATTGTAAAGCTTCTGCTGTATATTGAGCAGTTCGATACAGGATGTCTCCTCTC
>ERZ827088.1764-NODE-1764-length-25132-cov-4.243171_pt1 | contig 25132 bp, 15 predicted proteins | sample MGYA00519922_ERZ827088 | MGnify/ENA primary metagenome ERZ827088 (study PRJEB31778, sample SAMEA3449254) | human gut metagenome | biome: human gut; feature: human-associated habitat; material: faeces | place: United Kingdom | collected 2010/2012 ...
CGGTACGCACGGTGGTGTGAGAGGACGGCGGTTAGTCACCGCCTCCTACTCGATTTGGAAAAGATTCAAACTTTTATAAGTGGTGGGCAACAGATTTGTCTGAGTGGGGTTTCATTTTCGAATAGTAAGATTCTTTACATGGATTTTACATGGCATTGCAGAGGATTTGATCTTGTGGCAGTAAAGTAAATTTATGGTTAAAGGTAGAATGCCATTTTTATGGGATTTAGCCCAGGTCTCACGTGTGTCTGGCTTAAATGCACGCAACGAAAAAGCTGTTAAGGGCATCACATTTTATTGAGGAGGACAGAATAATAAATGAGAAAAGTATATATGAACCGGGAACTGTCGTGGCTGAAATTTAATGAACGTGTTTTGGAAGAGGCGGAAAATAAAAAAGTGCCGCTCTGTGAAAGACTGAATTTTGCAGCAATCTATCAGAGCAATCTGGATGAATTTTTTATGGTGCGTGTGGGATCGCTCGTAGATCAGATGCTTTTGAAGAAAGATATCCGTGATAATAAAACAAATCTTACACCGGGGGAGCAGATCAAAAAGATCCTTGCGGAAGTCGGAAAACTGAACCGTCGCAGAAACGTCGTTTACGATGAAATCATGGAAGAACTGGAAGAATATGATATCTGCATCACGGATTTCAAGAAGATGAATGAAAAAGAAAGCGAATACGTTAAACGCTATTTTCAGGGTGAAATCGCACCGATCATTTTCCCGACGATCGTGGCAAAAAGACAGCCGTTTCCATTTCTGCGAAATAAAGAAATCTATGCAGTCGTAGTGCTGGAGACAAAGAGCGGAAAAGAGAAGCTGGGTATCATTCCATGCAGCAGTGGTATGTTCAAACGTCTGATAGAACTTCCCGGCAAACGCGGCACTTATATTCTGGCAGAAGAAGTGATTCTCCATTATATGCCGGAAATCTTTAAGGGTTATCGTGTAAAAGCAAAATCACTGATCCGCATCACCAGAAATGCAGATATTGACGCAGACGCACTGTATGACGAAGATCTGGATTATCGTGATTTTATGGTGGAAGTGATCAAACAGAGGAAAAAACTGGCTCCGATCCGTCTGGAATTGTCACGGGAAATGGATGGTGAAGTGATCAGTACTCTGTGTCATTATCTGGATCTTGACCGTGACTATGTCTTCTATAATGAGGGACCGCTGGATTTGTCATTTGTCTATGAAATCCAGGATAAACTGCGTTACGTGCCGGAACTGTTCTATCAAAAACGGATTCCGCAGAAATCTGTGCAGTTTGAAGAAGGCAGACCGATTCTGGATCAGATTCTGGAGGGGGACAAATTTTTATCTTATCCGTATGACAGCATGAAACCGTTTCTTACGATGCTGCATGAAGCTGCAAACGACAAAGATGTCCTTTCCGTAAAAATGACGCTCTACCGTGTGGCAAAACAGAGTAAAGTGGTGGAAGCTCTGATCGAGGCAGCGGAAAATGGCAAGGAAGTGCTGGCACTTGTAGAATTAAAGGCAAGATTTGACGAGGAAAATAACATCGAGTGGTCAAGAAGGCTGGAGCGTGCCGGATGTCATGTGATCTATGGGCTGGATGGATTTAAAGTACATTCCAAACTGTGCCAGATCACCAGAAAAGCCGGCGATGAAGTGCAGTATATCACGCAGATCGGAACAGGAAATTATAACGAAAAAACAGCGTGCCTTTACACAGACCTTTCCCTGATGACAGCCGATACAGAGATTGCAAAAGAGGCGAGAAGAGTTTTTCAGGCACTGGCGATGGGAGAAATCGTAGAACACACAGACAAATTGCTGGTAGCACCGCTCTGTCTGCAAAATAAAGTGCTGGCGATGATCGATGATGAGATTGCAGCTGCACTTGCCGGAAAAGATGCTTATATTGGGCTGAAAATGAACGCACTTACTGACAAAAAGATCATAGACAGGCTGATCGAAGCTTCCTGTGCCGGAGTAAAAATTGATCTGATCATCCGCGGTATCTGCTGTCTGATCCCGGGCGTAAAAGATGCAACGGAAAATATTCGTGTGATCAGCATTGTAGGAAGATTTCTGGAACATTCGAGAATTTATATTTTCGGAAGTAAGGGAAGAGAGAAAGTTTATATTGCGTCAGCCGATTATATGACGCGAAATACCTTAAGACGTGTGGAAGTCGCAGCTCCTGTCTGCAATCCGGCAATCAAGGAACGTCTGCTTGAGATGTTCCGGATCATGTTAAATGATAATCAGAAGGCCCGCCATGAGGATTCAGAAGGAAATTACAGAATCCCGATGACGATCGAGCGTCCGGTGGATGCTCAGGAAACCTTCTATCAGCAGGCGTATGAAGCAGCAACGTCAAAAAACGTGTGACGGCGACTGTTTTGCGTTCGATTTGAAGATGTCATTATAGATGGAATTTCCGGGAAAACAGATTTTCCCCGCCGCAGGGCAATGGACGCAATGTGCTCCATCTGGACTGCCATGCGGAGGCATTTCGGCATAAAAAAAGGACACCGCAATTTTGCGGTGTCCTTTTGTATAAGCTTTTGAAAAGTTTGATTTCGGCAGTCTTATTCTTATTTCTGAGGACCAGCGGAAACCAGAGCTTTACCGGCAGCATTTCCTTCGTATTTAGCAAAGTTCTTGATGAATCTGTCAGCCAGATCTTTTGCTTTTGTTTCCCATTCGGAAGCATCAGCGTATGTGTCACGTGGGTCCAGGATAGCTGGATCAACGCCTGGCAGTTCTGTAGGAACTTCGAAGTTGAAGTATGGAATGGTCTTTGTAGGAGCATTCTTGATATCTCCGTTCAGGATAGCATCGATGATACCACGAGTATCTTTGATGGAGATACGTTTGCCTGTTCCGTTCCATCCTGTATTTACCAGGTATGCTTTTGCACCGCTCTTCTCCATTTTCTTAACCAGTTCTTCTGCATATTTTGTAGGATGCAGCTCCAGGAATGCCTGGCCGAAGCAAGCTGAGAATGTCGGAGTCGGTTCAGTGATACCACGTTCTGTACCAGCCAGTTTAGCTGTGAAACCAGACAGGAAGTAGTACTGTGTCTGAGCTTCTGTCAGGATAGATACTGGAGGCAGTACGCCGAATGCATCTGCGGACAGGAAGATTACATTTTTTGCAGCCGGTGCAGAAGAGATCGGGCGAACGATGTTCTGGATATGGTCGATCGGGTAAGATACACGAGTATTTTCTGTTACGCTCTTGTCAGCGAAGTCGATCTTGCCGTTTTCGTCCAGAGTAACGTTCTCAAGCAGAGCGTTACGTTTGATTGCATTGTAGATATCCGGTTCGGATTCTTTGTCCAGGTTGATAACTTTTGCATAGCATCCACCTTCGAAGTTGAATACGCCGTTGTCATCCCAGCCGTGCTCGTCATCACCGATCAGCAGACGTTTCGGGTCTGTAGAAAGAGTTGTTTTACCTGTTCCGGACAGACCGAAGAAGATTGCTGTGTTTTCACCGTTCATGTCAGTGTTTGCGGAGCAGTGCATGGAAGCCATGCCTTTCAGCGGCAGGAAGTAGTTCATCATAGAGAACATACCTTTTTTCATTTCTCCGCCGTACCATGTATTTACGATAACCTGTTCTTTGCTTGTGATGTTGAACATAACAGCTGTTTCAGAGTTCAGACCCAGCTCTTTGTAGTTCTCAACTTTTGCTTTGGAAGCGTTGTATACAACGAAATCCGGCTCGAAGTTTTCCAGTTCTTCAGCAGTCGGTTTGATGAACATGTTTGTTACAAAGTGAGCCTGCCAAGCAACCTCAACGATGAAACGAACTGCCATACGTGTATCCTTGTTTGCACCACAGAATGCATCTACAACATAAAGCTTCTTGTTGCAAAGCTCCTTCTTAGCAAGATCCTTAACAACTGCCCATGTCTCTTCTGTCATAGGATGGTTGTCGTTCTTGTAAGCATCTGTTGTCCACCATACTGTGTCCTTAGAATTCTCATCCATAACGATGTACTTATCTTTAGGAGAACGTCCTGTAAATACACCTGTCATAACGTTAACTGTATCTAATTCTGTGTTCTGTCCAACCTCATAACCCTCGTTTGAAGCCTTTGTCTCTTCCTCAAACAAAACTTCATATGAAGGATTGTGAACGATTTCTGTTGTTCCGGTAATTCCATACTTAGTTAAATCAATGTTTGCCATCTTAAAATTTCCTTCCTTTGCTTTTTATTAATTCAGGGCAGTTATCCACCCAAAACCACCGAAATTGTATCACTAAAAAGATATCCAGTCAACCAACATATATGAAAAATCGTTTAATTTTTCGTGAATTAAATGTTAATCCTCTTTTTTATCAATATATCGGTTGAGTGTCTCAACTACCGTGTTCAGATTATATGGTTTCGCAATATAATCATCGAGCTTGTTCTCTAAGATTCGTTCCTTATCACCAAACATGGCTCTCGCTGTAACTGCAATGATCGGAAGGCGCTTCTTATGCTCCTTCTGCTCAATCTCACGAATCTGCTGTGTTGCTGCGATACCATCCATAACCGGCATCTGTACATCGAACAGCGCTGCATCGTATTCCTTCTGCTTGAACAGCTCAATTGCTTTCTCACCATTCTCTGCAATATCATAAGAGAATCCTGCCATACCGAGCAGCTTACCGATAACCTGCTGGTTGACCGGCTCATCCTCTGCAACAAGGATACGCGCCTTGCTGTGTGCATTGATCGAGAATACTGCGGCATCTTCTTTTTCTTCCATGTTCTTGGCTGCTTCCACCTCGGCTGCCTTTACAACCTTCAGAGGAATCTCTGCAATGAACGTCGAACCGATGCCTTCCTTACTCTGCACACTGATGTTACCACCCATCAGCTCTGCAATCTGCTTGGAGATAACCAGACCAAGTCCGGAACCGCCATACTTTCTTGTATCGGAACCATCGACCTGTGAGAACCGGATAAACAGCTTATCCATGTTCTTCTCCGAGATACCGATACCAGTATCAGCAACCGCGATACGCAGGTTGATATTCTCTTTTTCTGCATCAATTGCGGCAATCTTTACTCTTACACTTCCCTCAGATGTGAATTTTAATGCATTGGAAAGCAAACAATTCAAAATCTGCTGGATTCTCTGTCCATCGCCCTTTACAAGCTTTGGAATATTGTTACCAAATGTGCAGTCAAGGGCAAGTCCCTTGTTTGTCGCTGTCGGTACCTGTGCAGCTACCGTCTCCTCAATGGCTGCACGCACATCGAAGATCTCTTCCTTCAGATTATATTTACCAGCTTCCAGCTTACTGATATCAAGAATATCGTTGATCAGGCGAAGCAGGTTATCTGCACAGCCCTTTGCAGTGAGCAGGTTATCGCGGTAATCTGCCTGCAGATCATCTGCCATCAGCGTAAGCTGCAGCATACCAAGGATTCCGTTGATCGGAGTACGAATCTCGTGGCTCATGTTCGCGAGGAACTCTGCCTGTGTCTTATATGCTGCATTCGCATCTTCGATTGCTGCAGACAGCTTGTTCTCCGTCTCCTTCTGGTCTGTAATATCAATAACAACCATGTTGATATAGTCAGCCTCAGACTTGTACATAACTGTGTTAAATACCTTGCCAAGCTTCTCCATCGTGATCTCCACGTCCATGAAGTCGCCCTCTTTGGTTCCAGAGGTATTATACGCAGTAAACCATGCGTTAATATCCTGTAACACTTCGATCTTACTCTCACCAAGAATCTTGTCCTGATAATCAGATGCATCCAGATTGAAGTAACTTCCGAACCGCTCATTTGCTTCCTGAATGCAGTACCCAATGCTGTTCCCAAGTGAATCTGTGATGATCTTTGCCTGTGCAAATCCGATCGGAAGATTCATGAACAGCTTCTTGTATTTGTCACCCTTTGTGTGGCCTGCCACAACGCCGCCACCAAGCGCAAATACAATCACTCCCGTGACAGCCGCAGCCAGCACGCCAACGATGATTCCCGCCGGAACCGCCTTAAAGATCGCACCAAATATAATTCCGAGCACGATATCCAGCGCCGCTGCAATGATGATTAGTTTCTGCCACCCTAATTTTGCTAGTTTTTCCATGTGCATAACACCCCCTATTTATCAACATTTTACTATACATTTTCGAGATTTTCAATATCTGTCTCGACCTCTTCTGCAAGTTTTTCGCCTGGTTTTTCATTCTCTTCGCGTGCGTTCGCCTTCTCGATTCTCCGCACCTCCAATTTCTTCTCCACCTGCAGGGAAACCAACAGTAACACCATGCAGATCACGGAAATCGCAATGCCCAAAAGCATACCCTGCGGCATATAGGAAAATTCAACCGTATGCGAACCGGCACCGATATCCACACCGATAAATGCGCCTGCCACCTTGTAGTAATCCACCTTTTTTCCGTCGACCTTTACCGTCCAGCCTTCATCATAAGGAATGCTTGTGAACAGTGTCTTATCCTCCGGCATCTCGATCGTGCCATAGACATAGCCATCCTTTACCGTTTCAACCTCCAGCATATGGTTCGTCAATTCCCGATATACATTTTCAAATACATCCTGATGGAAGGTTGCCACATAAAATGGTGCCACTTCGGAGCCACTGACATTGCTGTATTCGTATTCAATGGAAATGTAATCGCCCGCTTCCAGCTGTCCCAGATGGAAAATCTGGATCTGATAACGGTCATAAGCGATTTCCTGTCCGTTCTTATAAAACCGGATCTTCGTCACATAATTACCACGGCAGTTCACGTAATAATCGCCTGCATGATCCGCAGTAAAGCTCAACATAAAACACATCGGTCCAGATGCATTTGCTGTGAAGCTGACCTGATTATTCTCATAGCTGACTTTCGCCGTATCACTCGTCACACTGATCGCCGGATACTCGTCCTGGAAGAATCCGCCATAGCCAGTCATGTCATATGCCAGTGTATTCTGCGCGATCATTGCAGAGTAACGGCTCTGATCCCAGTCCTTGACATTGTTGCTCACCGCAAATCCAATAGAGGTCGGGTATGGATTCTCATAGATGGATACATTATCCACCGTTTCTTTATAATTATAATCAAAATTATTCAGATCTCCCGGTCGTTCCAGCAGATACCGGATATTAAAGATTGCATTTGTAAATGGCGTATAGCCACGATACAAAAATTCATTTGCGCCTGTATAAAATCCAAGCTTGCCCATCGTGGTGACAACCGGTCCCATAACCGTTGAATTGAATGTGCTGACGCTCGGCATGTTATGCCAGCTTGCCTCATCCAGTACCGTGTAATTCATCAGTTCCGAACGATAAAAGCCTGCCTGTTCTTCCTCTGCCATCTCCCGCACGCGCACATTCGCTTCTGTCACTGCCGGACTCGTCTTGTAATATTTCTTGTAATGACAATACCCATTTTCCGAAAATCCATATGCTGCATTTGCCACAAGCTCGACCAGACAGACACTTCCAATCACCGAAATGTAAGTCGCATGCGTGATCTTCTTCGACGTCCGCAGACAACAGGTCACGCCGTAGATCACCAGCAGCACAAGACTCGCCGGCAATGTATATTTGCCAATTGTCGCGCCTGCCTGCTGTTTACAGGCAAATGCAAACGCACCTGCCAGTAAAATTGACGAAATCACAAAATAAATATCGATTTCTGTAATCGACTGCACTGCATCATATGCCATAACGAGCAACACAAAAATAAACACAAATGAAAACCGATTCGGGATTCCATACTGGTCATGCATGCCATGCCAGATATAGTTTAACGTCCCATGATTGAAGCTGATCACAAGCAGCACCAACAGCACATATTTGCGGAACTTCTTCCACGGATGTTCCTTCACAAACAGATACAGGAACATCGTCAGAACCGCCAGCATGCCACAGTACAGATTCACACCGCCATCAAAGATCTGATTCGTAATCGGCTTTGTAAATACAAGCAGCTGCCGCAGCATCACAAAGATATTTCCATACCATGTTCCTTTTGGGATTGCCATATCTCCCGCTGCCGTCGCCATGATTCCATGATATGCAGGAAGCAGGATAAATGCTGCCATACCACCGGATAACAGGGAATACACTGCAAACCGGAATCCATTTATGAAGAATCGCTTCACTGTCTTATGCTCATAGACAAAGAACCACAGCACAAGAAACAGGCAAATGATATATCCAATATAATAATTACAATAGAGCGCATAGAACAGGGACAGCACATACAGCTTTGGATCTCTCTCCTCAAGCATCCGCTGGAAGCCCAGCATGATAAGCGGGAAGATCATAATACAATCCAGCCACATCGTGTTCCAGTTGTAACCGATCACATAATTACTGAACGCATAGGCAACCGAGATCGCCACGATCAGGAAATTGCGTTTCTTCTCGCCATCCTTGTAGCTTAGGAAATGTACCATTGCAACGGCTGTGAGTGCAATCTTTAAGCACATCAGGAAGCAGGTAACCGCCGCAATCTGTTCCTTGCCAAATAGTAACAACAGCAGATTAAACGGGCTCATCAGATAATACGCCGCAAGCGATACGAAATTCGAGCCAAGTGCTACATTCCATGTATAAAGAAGACTTCTCTCATGCAGAAGCTTGTCTCTGAGTTCTGAGAAAAACGGCAGATACTGATGCACACTGTCTACCAGCGTCAGGGAATTCTCTCCAAACGGTGCAATCTTTTCTGCGATACAGACAACCAGCATGACGACTGCAACGATTGCAAACGACAGATAATAGCACCAGTTATCCTGCATATTCTCGTGAAATGGTTTCTTTTCCTTGAACACAATCAGCTTGCTGAACACATAGTTCAATACCAGTACAATGACCTGTACAAGCAGCTTGGATGCCAGTTCATGGATTCGAAATGTATCACACAGAATCGCCAGTCCAAGAATTTCCACAACCATGGACACCAGACGGGCGCCTACAAACTGCACCGACTCTACCAGAGTTGCATAAAATCCCTTCTTCTTACTCTGAAATACAAAAAATTTATTTGCAAAGTATGCAAAAGCAATAGCCATAGCGATCGCTATGGCATTGCATGTATTTCTTGAAATTGGTGTAATAACGCGCAGCAGGAAGAATGTTACCAGGTTGACAGCTGTCGTACAGCCTCCCGCAATCAGATATCGCATTTTCTCATTGGCAAGAATCTTCTTTATAAAACGAATCAATGTACTACCCTAATCCTTTTCTTTTAATTTAAACCTGTAAGCAGATAGATCAGTGGAGAATTCCAGTAAATCGTTACCTCATTACATGAATAGCACTGCTCATTATCTACATATGCACGTCCCGGTGCGATGCCATATAATACTGCATTTGCATATGGATCGTCCAAGTTATTATTCGCACCACCCACCAGCATTCCAGGCATAGTCTCCTTTAATACCTGTGAAGGTCTGTGGTGTGTTGCATTCGGGGTGAGGGATCCATAGCCGGTCACATAGCAGTATCCGGTTGGGTTCACACCGAAGATATAATCACGCATCTTCTGCGCATATTCTGTATACTTGGCATCCCCTGTCAGGTTTGCAGCAGCCAGAAGCTCCATACCCTTGTTGGTGATCGTCATATTACTTCCCCAAGGATATGTCACACCCATACCTGTAAAGAAGCCCTCTGACTCTGCTTTCGAAAGTGTCTCATCCGCATCTGCAAGCAGCTTTTCCTTCGCTGTCTTTGCCACATCTGCATCCACGCCCTCGGTCTTTGCAAGATCATACAGCGCATAGCTTCCGATATCTGCCCAGCCAAAACCTGTCAGATAGTTGCTGTCAAGTGCTGTCTTTGTCGCAGTTAAATATTTTGCATCCTTTGTTGCAATATACATCTCTGCAGAAGCCCAAAGTGTCTCGTCTGCAAGATGTGTATCATCGTATGCACCTGTTACAAGGTCTTCCGGATTCTCATATCCCTTCATATCCGGATTTGCCTCCAAAAATGCATACGCGTTCGTTGCTGCATCCAGACAGCTCTTTGCAAAATCTGCATCGTATTCTGCATAGAGTACAGATGCCTTTGCCATAACAGCCGCGAAATCAGCCGTTGCTGCATAGGAAATCGGCGCAAGCACCATATCATCCGTCTCATCAACCGCAAGTACCGTCTCCGGGAATACAAGTGCGGTTACTTTATGGTAGACGCCACCGCTTGCTGCATCCTGCATCTTGAGCATCCAGTCAAGCTCATACTTTGCTTCATCGAGAAGATCCGGTGTCTTGTTTCCGCTCTCTGGAATTCCAAGATCATCGGCAGTCTGACCATAATCCTCGTAAGCAAGGAAGAGATCCTGTACCGTCTTAGCACCAGACACAACATATCGTCCGTAATCACCGGCATCATGCCATCCACCAGATACATCAATCTTTGTTCCAGATGTATCTCCGTAAACAGTCGCTTCCTGCATATGACATGCCTCATGTGCGAAATCTCCAGCGATGTCCTTTGTCACCTCTGTTCCGCAGCGCTGCTTGTATAACATCAGTACAACATCCTTATACACATCATCATACAGATCATCCCCGATGGAGAACTCATATGACGCGCCAGATGGACTGGAAATAATCTTGTATGTACCAGGTGTCTTAAACTCCGTGAAATCACCATGTCTTACGTTTGATTCCGCAGACTTGTCATACGAAAGCTCTCCGTATGCACCAACAAACATTGTCTCATCTGTCTTCGCATCTACGATCTTGAATTTCTCATCGTCCTTGGATGTCACAATCACCGTCTTTGTATCATCCGGCTTGTAACCAATCTGATTTACCTTTACCTGAATCGGCTGTGGTGCACCGACAATCTTCTCCGCATTGGAACCGTCTGTTACAAACAGGGAAATATTATCGAAGTAAATCTTGTGTGCCTCTGTAACCTCAGTCTGTCCTTCCTGAGTTCCCATATTGACAACAAATCTTGGAGCCGGATCGGAATTTTCTTCCATCGTAAACTCCTTTGTAATCGTCTGTGTCTCTGGTCCAACTGTGATGAAATCACTCGCATAGGCATGGTAGTCTCCACCATTGATCTGTACACGCCACTGGATCACACGTTCAATATCACTTCTGACATCAAAACTCATCGTATAGACACAGCCCTTTGCCATCGTAAATCCATCGTAATAAATCTGGCAGCTATGCTCAAGCGGTCCACTCTTTGTAATGTCACAAACGAGTTCGCCATTTTCTGCGGACATTGTAAAGTTACCATTATTTATGTAACTCGTAAAACCATCTGTACCATCATCAAATGTCACGCCGATCGCATCTGCGCCTTCCACCGTCGTGAAACGGTCATCCTCCACAACTTCCTGTTCCGTCGTTGTCCAGTCGCCATCATCCTCGATGGTTGACGCTGTTGCATCTGTTACGGTTGCACCGCCACCAGATATCTGTTCTGTCGTCGCCTTGTCTGTCTTTCCGCCACATGCACATAACGAAAGTGCAAGTGCTGCCGCCGCAACAACTGCGGCTGTCTTCCTGAATTTTCTCATAAACCCTCCTATCGTTTTTGTCCCTCTTTTTATCGTTTTATTGTAGTCCCACATGGGTACTACGAACAAAATTTCACAACCTCATCGTATGGTAATGCACCGCCAAATATATCCAGTGCACTTCCCACCGTCACATCAATGCGATCCTGTCCACATTGCTTCAAGCTCTCTAAATCATCAAAGCTTCCAACTCCGCCTGCATAAGTCATCGGCTGTTTGCCCCATGTGCCAAGCATGGTTGCAAGCTCCGTCTCAATGCCTGCCGCTTTACCCTCGACATCCACTGCATGAATCAGATATTCGCTACAATATTCTGCCAGCTTGTCCAGCGTCTCTGGTGTAACAACTTCCTCTGTAAATTTCTGCCAGCGGTCGGTCACGATATAATACCTGCCATCCTTTTTCCGACAGGACAAATCGAGCACCAGATGCTCTGCACCGATCAGACTCGACAGCCGTTTCAGATTCTCGTAATTGATTCTTCCATCCTTAAATACATAGGATGTCACGATTACCTGCCGCGCGCCCATATCCAGAAACTGCTCTGCATTGTCTGCGTTGATGCCGCCACCAATCTGCAGGCCCTGTGGATATGCAGCAAGTGCAAGCTTCGCCTGTTCCAGATCTGCCTCATAGTATGTACTGCCAGCCGGATTCAGCAGGATAATATGTCCGCCGACCAGACCGCTTCGGCGATACAGATCAGCATAGAAATCTGCCTTCAGCTCCGAAACGAAGTTATCCCTGGCAAAATCAGCCTCATCTTTCAGGCTGCCACCGACAATCTGCTTGACTGCGCCGTTATGTATGTCAATGCATGGTCGAAACCGCATAATACGCTCCTTTTACATCGGCAAATTTGAAGCGGAGAAACATCTCCTCCGCAATCATACATGGAACAATCATGAATACCCATAGAATGTATTGCAACCAGAAAGTACTAAGTGTTCTAATATACTCTTTTTCTAACGTACGGGATCGTCGCCGATTCGCCGTCCATGGCTCAACGGCGACTTGTTTGAACATCGTGTTCAAACATCCCTGATGACTTAATAGAACACTAAGTTCTTTCAAGGTTGCAAACATATCCTATGTTGTATTCATGATTGCTCCATGATAATTTGCGGATATACGCTACCCGACCACTTCAAATTGCCGATTGTCTTCCTTTTCCTTAATATTTCTTCAGACTACACTTGGTTCTTATCGTACCATATTTCCCTACCTTGTTCAATATATTTCGCTTTACGTGAAAGTGTTTTTGCGGTATCATTTACCCAAGGTAAATTGAACGAACACCTGTAAAACTTTACAGGGGCAAGGAGAAAATATGTTAAACGATTTGAAGAAAGAAATCACGGATTGCTACATGTACGGTGAGATCATCTGCCAACAGGGTTTTGGTCCAAAAACCGATATCTCCATGCATGACATGATCCGTTTTGATCTGCTGCAGTTTTTGGTGTATCTGACAGACAGCTCCGACGGCAGCCTGTACCCGGAGACACGCTTTTTACACGAATATCTCGGACAATATTTCACATTGGAATCTCTGATGCGCTTCAAGCAGGATCGCACGGCAACTCCAGAATTTGCCACAACGATTCCACGTTCCCTGACTTATTTTGTGGAAGCTGACCAGTCTGGGCTTTCTGCCTGCACGACAAAAGGATTTTCAAAGTCAAGAAATCTATACAACCTGTATGTTGAACTCGGTCAGGCATACATTTCCTGCAACAACCGGACAACCGACTCAGAAGTCTCCACGCTGACGGCCTATACCGGCATGATCGAGGAATATCTGCGCAAACTGAAGCTGTTCGAACCGGGGAAAAATCCAGCAATGAAAAATCCACCGAAACCTTCCACCCCGAACAAGGCAGCCTCCGCTGCCAACACCCCTGTCAAAAATGCATCGACCTCGCAGGCGGCTATGGCTGCTATGAAAGGCACTGTCAACAAGCAGGAAGTTCCAGAGGAAGATATCAAATTAGATGATCTGCTAAATGAATTAAACGAACTGACCGGACTTTCTGAAGTAAAGAAAGATATTAAATCACTGATCAACCTGTTGAAGGTGAAGAAGCTGCGGGAAGAGCGTGGCATGAAGCAGCCGGAAATGTCATTGCACATGGTATTTTCCGGGAATCCGGGAACTGGTAAAACAACCGTTGCCCGTCTGCTCGCCAAAATCTACAAATGTCTCGGTATCCTGCCGGGTGGTCAGTTGGTCGAGGTTGACCGTTCCAACTTAGTCGAAGGCTATGTCGGACAGACTGCCATCAAGACAAAGGAAGTCGTGGAAAGTGCCTTAGGCGGCGTACTCTTCATCGACGAAGCTTACACACTTACCGCAGGCAAAGACGGAAAGGACTTCGGGCAGGAAGCGGTAGATACCCTGCTTAAAATGATGGAGGATAACCGCGATAATCTGATCGTGATTGTTGCCGGTTACACCGAATTGATGCAGGAGTTTGTAGACTCCAATCCGGGACTCCGTTCGAGATTTAACAAATACATCAATTTCGAGGACTATAGCGGCGACGAGCTTTATGATATCTTCTTATCCATGTGCAAAAAACAGGAATACGAACCAAACGCACAGGGAAAAGCATATGTCAAAGAGTTACTGAATATCTGGGCAAAATCCCACGATGAAAACTTTGCAAATGCAAGAGAAGTACGAAACTATCTGGAGCGTTCCATCGCCAGACAGGCAAGCCGTATCGTCGAGCTTGACTCTGTCAGCGACAAACAATTAAAGACATTAACCAAGGGGGATTTAACGGAGGGATAATACCTGTGACCACAGGATTTCAAACAAATCCCGCTCTGTACGTTCCATCTGCGCATCTACGATGGCAGCCTCGCGCACCTGTCTGACAGAATCAGGCAGATCGTGAAGCTGCCATTTTGCATGAGCAGCATTTACAATCCGATATCCATGCTCGCGTACACGCAGACAGAAGTCAAGTGCGGAAAGCTCTGTCCGGAATTTATCCGAGAATCCACCCAACTGTACAAACACTGATCTTTTCACAAGCATACAATGTGCCGGCACAATCACATATTCGCGGTTCATTCCATAGTACCGCATCGCACCGGTCTCATCCTGCCGGATCTTCCGCCATTCTTTCCATGCATCAAATTGTGGTAATCCGCGATACGGATAGCGGTATAAATTTTTTATTTCCTTCAGATCAATCGCACGTTCTGTTTCCGCCTGCCATTTCTGAACCGGAGACTCATATGCCCCTGCGAATTCCAAGCCCGCGCAATACAGCCGCTCCCGGTCATCATAGACCGTCCCTGCTACAATTCCGACGTCTTCTCGCATAGCGATACCTAGCATTTCACCGAGTGCTGTCGTATCTCCAATCTCCATATTCGCATCCAAAAATAAAAGGAAACTGCCATTTGCATGCAGGGTTCCAAGATTTCGGCATTCCGTGCTGCTTTTCCCAGGCTCTGCCTCCACCACAGCAATATTTCGTCTGCGACTCTGCATCTGCTGGTAATATTTCTGCAATTCCTCATCTGTTCGGTCTTCATCTACAATGATAATCTCAAAATTACTGTACCGTGTTTTCTCGTAAAATGGCTCCAGCATCTGTTCCATCAACGAACGATTCGTATGCCCGGTTATGATCATCGACACGAGCGGATTGCCCGGCGTATCATATTTTACCGCATATACGCTTCGCTGATCAGTCATCATGACACGCGCCAGCAAATGCTCCCGCGACACATGTGCCTCCAATGCCTCTTTGCCCGCCAGATTCTCCTGTGCATGCTTTGCCTCCCGCTCCGAAGAAGTTCCATCATGAATGCGTTTGTGATACAACACACGCGGAATATGACAGATCTCCCGGCGGTCTTCACAGCAACGCAAGATCATATCGTAGCCCTGCGCACCATCATACTGACTATGAAAGCCTCCGTCCGCCAGCATAAGCTCTCTCCGTGCCACAAACAAATGGGAAATATAATTATATGCTCGCAGCAGGTCGATATCGAATTCCGGTTTGAATCGCGGTTCCAGATAATGACTTCCATTTTCTGCCATCCGGTCTTCATCGGAATAAACCACATCATAGCGTTCTCTCTGCAAAGCATCCACCACCCAGTACAGGGCATCCTCCGTCAGGACATCGTCATGATCCAGCAATGCAACATACGCTCCTTTTGCCGCCTGCAATGCCCGGTTACTGTTCCCGGAAATTCCAAGATTTTCTTCCATTTTTATGTACTGGATTCGCGGTTCATTCTCCATATATTGCCAGATAATGCGCTCCGTCTCCAAACTATACACCTTCTCCAGCACCGACAATTCGCCGTCCTCTGATACGCGCGCATCAAGAACCGGCGGTTCTCCCTTCGCCTGACTGCCATCGACCAGACACAGTTCCCAGTTCCCATAGGTCTGATGCAGCACCGATTCCAGCATTGCACGTAAAGAAAGCTCCGGTGTCATATACACCGGAACTACAATACTGATACAAGGGCAGTATGAAAACACCCGCTCCCGCTGTGTTGCAAGTGCTTCCTCATCTGCCTCTATATTTTCTTTAAAAAAACGATCATACGCCAGATCCAGCCCCGTCACCATCGAACGTGCCTTGGAAAGCGCCTCCGGGATTGCAGTCGAACGAATATGCTCGAAGCCTTTTTTAATTGTATCCGCATTCAAGTCTGAAAGTCGAAACTTCATCGCTACTGCCTCCCCTTTTTCTTATTTCCGCACAGAGAAATCAAACGCATCTAACACCAGATTCATGTTGTAGTACGGATCTCCGGTTGCCAGAATATCCACCCATCTTGACTGAAACAACTGCATCTCGCTGTGGAATCGCTTCTGTTTTTTCACAGTATCTTCTTTACCTCTGGATTTTGATTCATAATGATACAGCTTTGCCTGTGGAACATACACAACCAATTTGCCAAGCTTTCTTACTTTCAAACAAAAATCCACATCATTAAAAGCCACCTGAAATTCTGGATCCAGTCCTCCAACCGCATCGAAGGTCTCTCTGGAAATCATCAGACAGGCTGCTGTAACCGCACTATAATCACACGCAACAGAAGTCCGAAGCTGATAGATGCCCGCCTGCTCATCCATTGCGGAAAATGCATGTCCGGCAATTCCGCCAATCCCAACAATTACGCCTGCATGTTGAATCGTGCCATCCTCAAAATACAACCGTGCACCAACAATTCCTACATCTTTGCGTTGACAATACCCAAGCATCTGAGTAATAAAATCCGGCGAAATCAGTTCGGTATCATTGTTTAACAACAAAATATACTTACCCTTTGTATGTGCAACACCAAAATTATTGATTTTGGAATAATTAAATTCCTCCTGCCAATACAACACCTGAATATGCGGATTTTCCACAAGTGATTCATAGTATGCAAATGTCTCTTGTTGCACACTGTTATTTTCTACTATGATAATCTCATAATTCCGATAAGTCGACCGTTGTTCAATCGCATCAATACATTTTTTCAAATCATCCACATGATCCTTGTTTGGAATCACGATTGACACAAGCGGTTCTCCCTGAACCAGATAACTCACCTGATAATACCCCGGAGCTGCTCCATCTACAACCTCCGCAGCCAGCCCCTGTCGCGCCAAATGCGCTTCTATCGCTCGTTTTCCAGCCTCAAACGCATAACGTTTTGCTGCCGGATCTTCCGCTGTCGATGCCGCATGTGCCCGCCAATGATACAGAATCTTCGGAATATGACAAATGCCATCTGCCTGCTCCGTGCAACGGAATATAAAATCATAATCCTGCGCACCATCAAACGCTGGATTTAACAACCCCACCTGATCCACTAAGTTCTTCTCCGCTACAAACATATGACAAATATAATTATTACAACGTAGCAAATCAATATTAAAATCCGGTTTAAAATTCGGTGCAAAGAAATAATCTCCTGTTTCATCCACCTTATCTTCATCGGTATAAATCACCTGCACCCGTTTCGCATTTAGCGACTCAACGCAGGCATAAAGTGCATCTGGCTCAAACAAATCGTCGTGATCACCAAACACAATATAATCTCCCGTCGCAAGCGTATATGCCTGATTCGTATTTTCGGCTATTCCAAGCGTTCCATCTTGTGAAGCTATATAATGAATTCTCTGATCCTTTTGCATATAAACCTGCAAAAAATCGTATAAACATTTTTCTTTTCTTCCTCCATCCGAGAAGCATAACTCCCAGTTTCCATAGGTTTGCGCCTGCACCGACTCAATTAACGCACGCAGAAAATCACAATTGCTCTCATATAATGGCACCAAAATGCTAAACTTCGGATGATATTCAAAATGCCGTCCACATTGTTCCTGTCTTTCACTATCTGTCAGCCGATGACTATGCATCCATTTATTATAATCCACATAGTTGGAACCAAGATGCAGGTACTTTTTTAATTTTGCACATGTATTACGCCATCCGAATGTCTTTATATTGTTGATTACACGGATTGCATTTATATATATACGTCCCATATCTGATTCTCCTGCTGTTTTCTATATCATCTGTTGTCTCAGTATATCATACATACAAAAAAATCTCACGAAAATATCAAGATTTAGTTGTTATTTTCTATTATATTCGTGTATAATAGACACGTTATAAGGTTTACCATTACGAATACCATTCTTATATCAATCTTTCAGTAATTAACCATATACCTTATAACGCACGAAGAGGAACCAGCATCACCGGTTCCTCTTTTTTGTATATCCAATATCAAGGCTCTGATTCATCTTCTCCTGAATCAGCCTTTATCTTTATATTACTAGGCTCTTCTCCGTTTCCAGACAGCCGGGCAGAACAACAGCATCATCGGGAAAATCTCCAGTCTGCCTGCCAGCATATCGAACATCAGAATATATTTCGTAAAATCCGTAAAATGTCCGAAATTCGCCATCGGTCCAACCAGAGAAAGCCCCGGACCGATATTGTTAAACGTCGCTGCTACTGCCGCGAAGTTCGTGACCAGATCTTTGTTCTCAATCGACACAAGCAGTACGGATACCGCGAAAATAACCATATATGTCATAAAATAGACATTTGTCGCCCGCAGCGTCTCATGCTCGAGTGGTTTTCCCTCGATTTTGATCTTCTTCACGGAACGCGGATGCAGATAAGAAATAATTTCTTTTATAAATGACTTGCATGCAATAATAAACCGCGAGACTTTGATACCGCCGCCCGTACTTCCGGCGCAGGCACCGATAAACATCAAAAGCACAAGGATTGTCCTCGAAGTCTCCGGCCATAGATTGAAATCCGCACTTGCAAATCCCGTTGTCGTGATAATACTTGCTACCTGGAAGAACGCTTGCCGGATGCCTTCCGCCGGCGCATACAATGCAAAATGCCGAAGATTAATAAAGATAAACACTGCCGCTGCAATCACGATGATAAAATAAATCCGCACCTCTTCAAACTTCAGCGCATCCCGCAGCTTTCCTGTGAGAATCAGGAAATAAAATCCGAAATTCACACCGAACAGCAGCATGAAAATCGTAACGACCCACTGATTATACGGGCTGACACTGACGAATCCGTCATTCCAGATTGCAAAACCTCCGGTTCCGGCTGTTCCAAACGACGTTGTCAGAGCTTCAAACAGATTCATTCCTCCAAAGAGTAGAAAAATCACCTCTATCATGGTCAGGGCAAAATAAATAATATACAGATATTTGGCTGTCTGACGCACCTTCGGAACCAGCTTTCCAACCGAAGGTCCCGGGCTTTCCGCCTTCATCAGGTTCATGTGGCTGCCTCCCGCCATCGGCACGATGGCAAGCAGAAATACAAGAACGCCCATGCCTCCGATCCAATGGCTGAAGCTTCGCCAGAATAAGCTGCCCTTCGTCAGGCCTTCCACATCCGATACAACCGTCGCACCCGTTGTTGTAAATCCTGATATCATCTCAAAAAGCGCATCTGCAAAATGCGGAATATCACCATTGATCACAAACGGCAGACATCCAATCACAGACATCAGAATCCACGAAAGTGCTACCGTCACGAAACCTTCCCGCAGATAAAACCGCATGTTCTTCGGTTTCCGCAAAATAATTGCTGAACCTGCAACCGCACTGCCAAGTGCCACCCACAAAAAAGCAAAGCCGCCCTTCTCACCATAGATCGCAGACACGATCCCAGGGAGAGCCAGAAATGCTGCTTCGATTTCCATGATCCAGCCTAATATATAAATAACAACTGAGTAGTTCATAATCTGTCTCCAAAAAAATCTCCCTTACTGCCATTTCAAAATATCGCTGACATCGGTAAAGCCCGTGTGCGTTGTAACAACGACCACGTAATCTCCCTCGCAGATGACATCCTGACCACGCGGAATAATGACCTTACCATTCCGGTTCAGACAGGCAAGCAGAAGGTTATCCTTCAATTTCAACTCCATGATCGGTTTCCCGATTACCGGAGAATCCTTCTCAACCTTAAACTCCAGTGCCTCCGCCCGGTTATCAAAGATATGATACAGTGTCTCAATATTACTTCCGACCGAATTCTGCATCGCACGGATATACGCCAGAATCTTCTCTGCTGTAATATAACGTGGATATACGATACTTCCGATGTCCAGACTATCAAGCACATCACTGAATGTGCTCCGATTGATCTTCGTGATCACCTTTGTGTCAGAGCATTTTCTCGCAAATAACGTAAGCAGGATATTCTCCTCGTCAAGTCCGGTCAGCGGAACAAACGATTCCGTACTCTCGATGCCCTCCTCACGGAGCAGGTCTTCGTCCGAGCCATCGCCATGCAAGATCAGTGCCTTCGGAAGTAATACGCTCAGCTCCTCACACCGTTTCTCATCCAACTCCAGAATCTTGACCTCCACACCGGATGAAATCAGCTGTTTTCCAAGATAATACGAGGTTTTTCCTCCTCCAATGATCATGCAGTTTTTGACCTTATGTGTATCGACACCGATCTTCTTGAAGAAATCCATACTGTTTGTCGGTGTCGCAAGAAATGTCACGGCATCACCGCCACGCATGATGAAAGAACCATCCGGGATAATCAGGTTCCCATCCCGCTCGACACCACAGACAAGCATATCACAGTTTAACTCATGCATCGCCGAAATCGGCTTATCGTGCAGCAGATTTCCCTTCGGAATCTTGAACTTCACAAGCTCCGCATGTCCACGCGCAAAGGAGTTGATCTCAAGGGCCGACGGCAGACGCAGCAGACGTGCAATCTCGCGTGCAGTCTCCAACTCCGGATTAATGATCAGCGAAAGTCCAAGCTGATTTCGAAGATACGAAAGCTCCATACTGTAATCCGGGTTCCGGACACGTGCGATGGTAGCACAGTCACCGACCTTTTTCGCGATCGTACAGCTGAGCAGATTTAACTCATCACTTTCCGTCACGGCAATCAGAACATCCGCATCCTGAATACCCGCCTCAATCTGGATGCTGTAGCTCGCACCATTTCCGGTAAAGCCCATAACATCGTAGTCTTCCGTAATCCGCTGAATCACCTCATTCTTCTGATCAATGACGGTAATATCATGGGATTCCTTGCTGAGCTTCTCCACCAGCGTACTTCCAACTTTTCCGCATCCAACGATAATAATGTTTAAACCCCGTTCTTTTTTCTGCGTTTTCTTTGAAGATCTCATATCCTTAATTCTTACACTCCCCGTATATTCGCAATTCCTTATTAACAATAAAATTGAAACTTTATTGTACCATATTCACAGTGTTACTACAAGGGAATGTCACGCGGAACCGCGTTCCAAAATCCGGTCTGGTCAACACGTCAATCTGTCCATCATGTGCATCTACGATCCATTTTGCAATGGATAATCCAAGACCTGATCCGCCCGTCTCACTGTTGCGTGCCTCATCGGAACGATAAAACCGCTCAAAGATATGCACGACCTCGGATGCCTGCATGCCGATACCTTCATCCTGCACCTGATAATAGACGCCTTGCTCTGACCGCCCGACTGTAAAATGAATCGTATCGCCCCCTTCCGAATACTTTGCCGCATTCTGTACGAAAATACGAATAGACTGTTTCAGCATGGCAACATCGCCACGCACCATACAGCCTGGGCAGGCTGAAAATTCGTACGGATGCGTCTCATCAATCATCATGGATTCCTCGTACACCTCCTGCACAAGGTCATTTAAGTCCACTTCGACCGGCTTCAATGTATTCCGCCCACTATCTCCGCGCGCTAAGAATAGAAGCTGTTCAATCAGATCCTTCATATGGTCAGATTCGTTCTTGAGCGCTTCAATCGACTCATTTAGCACTGCTTCATCTTCTTTGCCCCAGCGGTCGAGCATGTTTACATAGCCCTGAATCACGGAGATCGGCGTCCGCAGCTCATGCGATGCATCCGACACGAACCGCGCCTGCTGCAGCTTACTCTCCTGCATCCGAGCGAGCAGATTATTCAGTGCCACCTCAATGCTCTGCAAATCCTTATCCCCGGTCGATATCCGTATATCATTCGCATCAACGGAGACATTCGAGATTGCCTGTTCCAGATGCTCCAGATTTACCTCATCACCGCTCATATTTGAGAGTGCTTCCGCACGCACAGCAAGATCATTCAACGGACGCAGCTTCCGTCTGATATTCCGTATACCAAAGCACGCAGAAATGAGCATCATAAGTTCCACCGCGCCAACCACAATGAGCGGTATAGCCGCATAATCCAGAACCTCATGCACCAGAAAATTGTCCGTGTTCTTACCGACCTGTGTGGTCATCGCCCATGTGGCATATGAATCACCCGACCATGTAATATGCACCGGCTTCGCCCCGGACATCCAGTCTGCATCTGTCGTATCAAGCCGCCATACCAGCACCGCCACGAACAACATTCCGAGTATCACAATATCAAGTCCCAGCAACGCAAAAAAGCGCCGGAACCAGTATCCGACATGAATCTTCCGGGCAATAGACGTTGTCTTCCGATTTGTCCGTTCTTCTCTCATCCAATCACTCCTATGACTCCTTGATGCAATATCCGACTCCGCGAACTGTCTGGATCAGCTTAATTCCAAAATGATCGTCAATCTTCGTCCGCAGATACCGCACATACACATCAATGATATTCGTCTCGCCGACATAATCATACCCACAGACCTCATTTAGAAGCTTCTCCCGGGTAAGTACAATATTCTTGTTCCGCATCAACGTGTGCAGCAACTCGAATTCACGGTTCGTAAGCTCCACATTTTCGCCCTGCACAGTCACCTCGTGGCGGTCTTCGTCTAAGCAGACACCCAGCACCTCCAGCTTATGTGTCGGTGCATCCTCTGTACGCGCATGCTTCTTTAGCGCGACGCGGATACGCGCCAGCAGCTCCTCGATGGCAAATGGCTTCGTGATATAATCATCCGCACCAGCGTCCAGCCCTGCTACCTTATCCATCACAGCGTCGCGTGCCGTGAGCATAATGACCGGCGTGTCCTTCTCCTGCCGGAGTCTGCGCAGCACTTCCATGCCATTTAATCCTGGCAGCATCACATCAAGTAAGATCAGGTCAAACGAACCGGAGAGGGCTTTGTCCAAGCCCTCTCTGCCGTCTGCCGCCTTCTCGACTTCATTTCCTTCATGTTTTAATTCCAGTTCGACGAAACGGGCGATGCCCGCTTCATCTTCAATAATCAAAATCCTGCTCATATCGTCTCCTATGATTTTACTTCTTGATATCGTCCTTTACATTTGTGCAGGCATCGGATGCCTTATCGCAGGCGTTGTTGATGTCCTGAACTGTTTTCGCGTCACCCTCGAAGTGGTACCTGCAGTCGCAGAAGAGTCCGATGATCAAAAGTGGTACACAGATCCAGAATGCGAAGATCAAAAGCAGTATGAATATGATGATCGGCATCCGCATAAAACGCTCACCCTTACGCTCAATGATGAAGTTCTTCTCGCAGCCCTTCTTGATGATATCGCCTACCCACGCGAAGAACTCATCCATACGCTCACCGAATGTTTTCTTCTTGCAAGACTGCTCGTAGGCAGCCTGTGCCTGTGCCAGCTCGTTCGATGTCTCCTGCGGAGTCGTCGTATAAGTGCCAACCTCCGGTGCCTTGATCTTTCCAAGCTTCTCTAAATACACGATCGCATCGAGCAGATCATAATTACATGCTTCGAGTGCACTCTTGGCATCCTCATAACTGACGCCTGTTTTCTCTCTGATTTTTTCTACCTTTTCTAACTGATCCATATCTGATATCCTCCATTTTCTGTAACAGCGGTTTTGTGATTTGTTCTTTGCTGTTCTTGATTGTGTCCTTATCTTACGGCACCAAAATTAATCTATAAGGTAGGAAAGATTAAAATCAGATTAAAATTTCTATTATTTTCCATATATCTATCTGCACTTCTTCCTGTTCACATACTAACACAAGTGTATGCGTATGTTCATCTATTTTCTTCAGAATTCCGGTGTCCTTCACATAGGCACCGCCCTCTTTTTTCGCATCCTTCACAAAATGTACGACCGCTACTTCCGTATCCTTGTGCTCCGCTAACCTCTGCAGCTTCCGGTTTAGTTCCGCAACCTCATACTCATCAAGTTCGATCTCTTCCTCTGTCAGCCGTGCCGTCTCCCGCACCGCTTCATCATGTCCCGTAAGCGCTGCAAATGGGGCAAACTGCGCCGCACGCATCATCCGATCCATCGGCGGATGCTTCTTCGACACCGGGCGTTCCCGGTCGATGATATCACTGTAATCCCGTCTCACGCCTTATGTCCTCCGATCTGATTATTCCTGTCACGCGCCGTTGCGCCCTCGCGGAAATTCATTCCACGTAGAACTGCATTTTTACCGTATTTATGTTTGATTGCAAGCAATGCCTGCTGAATCTGCGCTTCTTTTGCTTCCTTTTCTTTCTCTGCTTCCTTCTCCTTTTCCAACGCCGCATAATCGGTAAATAAATCCATCTGTTCAAATCCAGAAGTCTCTTCCTTCACATCTTCCTTCCGGATCACATGATTGGCTACCACATACATCCGCCGCACAAGCAGATTCTCATCCACAATCCGGTCATATAAGCGAAGCACCGCCGCCTCAATCCTGCTTGTTGACGATGTATAACTGTCCAGATTCTCTGTCCCGTGTGCGTGCTTCGGCACCTTCCGCCCATAGCGGTCACGCGTCACCTCACCGTGATACCCATTTGCTCCCCCAGACAGATTCTCGATATCATAGCCAACTGTAAGTACCATCTGATTTGTGACAAGCCCCTTTTCAACCAGTTCCAGCACCAGTCCCTCTGTCATTTCCTGTACAACCACACGTGCTTTCTCACATGTATACGGGCATTGCAACACCTGCCCCGAACTAATGCTATTACTCTCCGGGCGGTACGCCTTAATCTCTGCGATCGTACACGGTTCATAGCCCCATGCATGGTCGATCAGCAGCTCTGCATTCACCCCGAAAAGCTTATACAACAGATCTTCGTTATAGTAATCATCTTCTCCGCCCAGTGAACACCGGGCAATATCTCCCATCGTATACAGATCCTGTGCATGCAGCTTCTTCTGGTAACCCGCCCCCACACGCCAGAAATCCGTCAGCGGT
>ERZ827088.1768-NODE-1768-length-25096-cov-6.287089_pt1 | contig 25096 bp, 26 predicted proteins | sample MGYA00519922_ERZ827088 | MGnify/ENA primary metagenome ERZ827088 (study PRJEB31778, sample SAMEA3449254) | human gut metagenome | biome: human gut; feature: human-associated habitat; material: faeces | place: United Kingdom | collected 2010/2012 ...
AATTGCGAGGGGACTTTTGTTGAAAACCCATGATTTTTACTATGATCTGCCCGAAGAACTCATTGCCCAGACGCCGCTTGAACGCAGAGACGGCTCGCGGCTGATGGTTCTGAGCAAGAACACGGGCGAAATCGAGCACCGGCATTTTTATGATCTGCCGGAATATCTGCAGCCGGGAGACACGCTGGTGCTGAACGATTCTCGCGTGCTGCCGGCAAGGCTTCTGGGGCACCGCGTCCCGACCATGGGCGCGGTCGAGGTGCTGCTGCTGCGCGACAAGGGCGACGGCGTCTGGGAATGTCTCACAAAGCCCGGCAGAAAAACGCACACCGGAACCGAGCTGTCGTTCGGTGACGACGAGCTGACCGCAACCGTGGTCGGCGAGGTGGACGACGGCAACAAGCTGGTACAGTTCCACTACAAGGGCATTTTCCTCGAGGTGCTGGAGCGTCTGGGGCAGATGCCGCTGCCGCCGTATATCCATGAGCAGCTGCAAGACCCCGAGCGCTATCAGACCGTCTATTCCAGAGCCAACGGCTCTGCCGCCGCGCCGACGGCTGGGCTGCATTTCACGAAGGAGCTTCTGGAAAAGCTGCAGGCACAGGGCGTGAACCTTGCCTATGTGACGCTTCATGTCGGGCTTGGCACGTTCCGCCCGGTGAAGGCGGAGGAAATCACAGACCATCATATGCACAGCGAGTTCTGCATGATGAGCGCCGAGACGGCGGAGCTTCTCAACCGGACGCACCGGGAGGGGCATCGTATCGTCTGCGTCGGCACAACCTCGTGCCGGACGGTAGAGTCTCTGGTCGAACCGGACGGCACGTTCCGCGAAAAGTCCGCCTGGACCGATATTTTCATCTATCCGGGGTACAAGTTCCGCGCGCTCGACGCATTGATCACGAACTTCCATCTGCCGGAAAGTACGCTTGTAATGCTCGTTTCGGCGCTTGCCGGGCGGGAGAATATCCTGCATGCCTATCAGGTGGCAGTGCAGGAAAAATATCGCTTTTTCTCGTTCGGCGATGCGATGTTCATCCACTGAAATCGCTTCTCGGACGGATTGTACACACAAGGAGGCTGCATGTTTAAACTGCTGAAAACAGAAGATAAGGCGCGCCGGGGCGAGTTTACCTGCCCGCACGGGACGGTGCAGACACCGGTTTTTATGAACGTCGGCACGCAGGCGGCAATCAAGGGCGCGCTGTCGGCGGAAGACTTGGAACACATCGGTACGCAGGTCGAGCTTTCCAACACCTATCACCTGCATCTTCGCCCGGGCGACGAGGTCGTGAAAAAAATGGGCGGGCTTCACAAATTCATGACGTGGAACGGTCCCATTCTGACCGACTCCGGCGGCTTTCAGGTCTTTTCTCTGGCGGGGCTGCGCAAGATCAAGGAAGAAGGCGTGACGTTCGCCTCGCATCTGGACGGGCACAGGATTTTCATGGGTCCGGAGGAGAGTATGCGCATCCAGTCGAACCTCGGCTCGGATATTGCGATGGCGTTTGATGAGTGCGTGGAAAACCCTGCGACGTATCCATACGCAAAGGCCTCGTGTGAGCGCACGGCAAGATGGCTCGCGCGCTGCAAGGAGGCCTTAGCGAAATACAACGCCGAGCCCGACGCAGTCAATCCCGGCCAGCAGCTCTGGGGCATCAATCAGGGCGCGACGTTCAAGGACCTTCGCATCTGGCACATGAAGGAGATTGCGAAGATCGACTGCGACGGCTATGCCATCGGCGGCCTTGCGGTCGGCGAGCCGACGCAGGTGATGTACGACATCATCGACGCGGTCGAGCCCTATATGCCGCAGGACAAGCCGCGCTACCTGATGGGCGTCGGCACGCCGTCGAACATCATTGAGGGCGTGGCGCGCGGCGTGGACTTCTTCGACTGCGTGATGCCGGCGCGCAACGCGCGTCACGGCAAGCTCTTTACATGGGGCGGCGCGATCAATCTGAAAAACGAGAAATATAAGCTCGACGAGCGCCCGATCGACGAGCGCTGCGACTGCCCGACCTGCCGGAATTTCTCACGCGCCTATCTGCGCCACCTCTTCAAGGCAGACGAGATGCTGGCGCTGCGCCTTGCGGTGATGCACAATCTCTATTTCTACAACAAGCTCACGGAGTGCATCCGCGATGCGCTGGATGCCGGCGAGTTTGCGGCCTTCCGCACGGAATACAGCGAAAAGCTTTCGGAAAGAACGTAATTTGCTGCAGAAAACTCTTGCACATTAGGACGGATTCGGCTATAATGACAGCAATGCTGTTATGGCGGAACCTTAAAAACGAAAGGAACTTTAACAATTATGGAATCCCTTCTTCTCATGGTCGCGATGATCGCGGTCTTCTATTTCCTCATCATCCGTCCGGAAAACAAGCGCAAAAAGCAGGCGGAGCAGATGCGCAGCAGCCTGAAAAAGGGCGACCGCGTCACCACCATCGGCGGTATGGTCGGCAAGATCGTGCAGGTCAACGACTCTACCATCGTCTTTGAGACGAGCGAGGACCGCGTCCGCATCGAGGTGACCAAGTGGGCGGTGCAGTCCACCGGCGCAATGGAGCAGGCCGCCGCACAGAAGAGCGGCAAGAAGGCTGACAAGGTCGAAGAAAAGGCAGAGGAGACTCCTGCTGTCGAGGAGAAAGCGACTGAGACGGTCGAGGCTCCTGCTGCGGAAGAAAAGCCCTCCTACGATCCCGAGATCAAGTAAATCCTATCCTGACGCGAAAGCGCCGGCCGAATGGCCGGCGCTTTTTTGCGCACTTTTTTCGAGGGCCTGGATATAAAATGCAGCCTTGCGGCATACGCTCTTTTGAACGACCGGGATGGGGAGGGCTATGGAATGGAGAAAAAGCAATTGTCAGTGAGGCCGATCATGCTCGGCTTGGCGACGGCGATGGGTGCATATCTGGTGCTGCTGACGCTTGCGGCCTATCTGACGGTGAGCGGCAGACTGGATGAGGTGCGAATAGGGCAAGCGGTATGGGCGTGTGCCTGCCTTTCGGCCTTCGGCGGTGCAATGATGACATTGCGAGGGAAACGAGAGGTGGCGGCGCTGCCGCTGCTTGCTGCTGCGGCGTTCTGGGTATGCGTGTCGCTGTTCGGACTGCTCGCATCGGATGCGCCGGACCTGAATGGGGTGCTGGGGCTGCTCACGGCGTCTGCACTTGGCGGGCTGCTTGCGGCGGGACTTGCGCGGCGGGAGAAGGGAAAACGGGCAAAGCGACATAAAACGCCTCGTTCCCGACGGTAAACATAAAGATCGAAAAACGGCACATTCTGCGCGGCGTGAACGGATTGCACAAATATGGCCTGGTGGGGAATGAGGGCGGCCTGAAAGACGGTTTCCAGATTTGGTAAACAGCGGTTTTTCACGATACCATATCTTGTTCCGAAAAAGCTCGGTGTACGAAGTTTACATAATGGTGTTTACATAATATTTTGACATAATTGACAAAATTCGGGAAATTGAGGAAATCCGCTTGCGAAACGGGGACAAATAGCCTATATTTATAAGTGCTTTCGCTCCCTCGCTTTTTGCGCCCTGCGAATTTCCTCGGCGGAAAACAGTGAGGGATTTACATTGAAGCAAAGACGAACGGCGGCGCGTCTGCGATGCGTCAGTCTGCGAAAAATACCGCTTTCCATGCTGGCGCTTGCCGCTTTTTTTCTTCTCGGCGCGGTCCTCGGCGGCATGGTCGCCGCGCGCGGCGCGTCGGCAATGGGCGGCGAGCTGCGCCGATATCTTGAGGGCTACCTTGCCCTGCGCATCGAGGGCGCGCCCTCCTCTGCGGCGGTCTGGCAGACGATGGTCTGCTTTTTCCGCGCGAGCGCGGCGGTGTTCCTGCTGGGCTTTGCCTCCGTCGGCGTGGCGCTCATTCCGGCGGTGTGTGCCGCTCAGGGCTTCCTGTACGCCTATTCGCTTCTTTGCTTCGCCTCGGGTCTGGGGCAGGATGGATTTTTCCTGCTGCCTGTTCTCTTCGCGCTGCGGCTGATGCTTGTGCTGCCCTGCACGCTGCTGCTCGGCAGCGCCGCGTGGGAGACCTCGCGCGGTCTTGCGGCCTTATCGGTCGGCGGCGGAAAGCGGGCGAAGGGCGTGACCTACGGAAAGCGGTATTGGTCCCGTTTCGGGATCGCGTGTGTGTGTTTATTTTTTGGCGCGGCGCTGGAGCTGTGGTTCATTCCACGCATCCTGTCGCTTTTGCTGCGCTGATCTTACGGAAGGAGGTGTGCCGAATGGCGTCCGATTATCTGAAGCTCTATGAGGATTATCTGCGCGAGGAAAAGCACGCCTCCGAAAATACGCTCAGCTCCTATCTTCGCGACCTGCGCCAGTTTTCCGAGCACCTTGCCGCCCAGCGGGTGACCGATCTGCGCAAGGTCAAGACCGCCGCCATCAGCGACTACGTCGCGTGGATGGGCGGCAAGGGGAAGTCCGCCGCGACGGTCACGCGCGCGCTGGCCTCCATCAAGTCCTTTTATGCCTTCCTTGCTGAGCGCGGCGAGATCAAGACCAATCCCGCCAAGGGCGTCGCTGCCCTCAAGGTCGAGCGCAGGTTCCCGGAGATCCTGACCGGCAAGGAGGTCGAGCTGTTCCTCGACCAGCCCCGGTGCGTGGACGCCAAGGGCTACCGCGATCACGCGATGCTCGAGCTGCTCTACGCCACCGGCATCCGCGTGAGCGAGCTCATCTCGCTCGACGAGAGCGACTGCAGCCTTTCCGCCGGCTTCATCCGCTGCGAGAGCAAGGGCAAGGAGCGCATCATTCCGCTCTATCCCGCTGCGGTCAAGGCACTTTCGGATTACATCAAGGATGTCCGCCCTCAGCTGCTGGCCGATCCCGAGGAGACGGCGCTGTTCGTCAACATGAACGGCGAGCGCATGAGCCGTCAGGGCTTTTGGAAGATCGTCAAGCACTATCAGGAGATGGCGCAGATCGACAAGGACATCACGCCGCACACGCTGCGCCACTCGTTCGCGGTGCATCTGCTGGAAAACGGCGCAGACCTGCGCGCCATTCAGGAAATGCTGGGCCATGCGGACATTTCCTCCACACAGATCTACACCCACGTTGTGAAAAAACAGCTGCGGGACATCTATCAGAAGGCGCACCCGCGCGCGTAATAGAAAAAGGAAACGGGAAGGACGCTTCGGCGTCCTTCTCTTTTTGCCCTCCGGCGCAATGCACCGCTCCCAGCGCGGGCGCATAGTATGCTGCGAGGAGGGGAGAGTATGGAACGCTATTTACTGGTCGCACGCTCCATCACGCACGCCCAGCAGATGATGAAGGTCCTGGACCGTGCGGGCATCCGCACGCGGGTGCTGCGCGCGAGCGCCGAGCTGACGGGCCGTGGCTGCGGCTACACGCTGGAGGTCGCGGAGCGGAATTACGCCGCCGCCATCCGCCGCCTGCAGGACGCGCAGGTCGAGCCGGTCAAGATCGTTCGGAGGTAGGGCCATGATCTATCTGGACTCCGCCGCGACGACCTTCCAAAAGCCCCTGAGCGTTTCCTATGCGATGCAGAGGGCCATGCGCACCATGTCCTCGCCGGGGCGCGGCGGCTATGCCGCGGCCAGAGCGGCGGAGGAGACGGCCTTCCGCTGCCGAAGCCTTGCCGCCGAGCTGTTCGGTGTACCCTCGCCGGAACAGGTCGTCTTTGCCTCCAACGCGACGCACGCCCTGAACATTGCCATCCGTTCGCTCGTGCCGGAGGGCGGGCGCGTCGCCGTCTCCGGCTATGAGCACAACGCCGTCACGCGGCCGTTGCACGCGCTGGGCGCGAGGATCAAGGTCGCCGCTTCGCCGCTCTTTGACCGCGCCGCGCTGCTGCGCGCCTTTGAAAACAGCATCTCGCCGGAGCTTGACGCCGTCGTCTGCACGCACGTCTCCAATGTGTTCGGCTTCGTTCTGCCGATCGAGGAGATCGCTGCGCTCTGCCGCGCGGAGGGAGTTCCCCTGATCGTGGACGCCTCGCAGTCCGCGGGCATCCTGCCGTTCGAGCTGGACACGCTCGGCGCGGCCTTTATCGCCATGCCGGGACACAAGGGGCTTTACGGCCCGCAGGGGACGGGACTTCTGCTGTGTGCGCACGACGCCGCACCGCTCCTCTACGGCGGCACGGGCAGCGCGTCGCTCGAGCAGACCATGCCGGACTTCCTGCCGGACCGGCTGGAGGCCGGTACGCACAATATGCCCGGCATCGCGGGCTTGGAGGCCGGACTGCGCTTCGTGCGGGAAAGACGGGAGCGTATCGAGCGCCACGAGCGCGCGCTGATCGCGCGGGCCGCCGCTGCGCTGCGCGGAATGGACGGCGTTACGGTCTATGCCGCGCGGGACGCCGCGGAGCAGGTCGGGGTGCTGTCCTTCAACCTGGATGGCAGGGAGCCGGAGAAGACCGCGGACGCGCTGGCGCAGCGGGGCTTTGCCCTGCGCGGCGGGCTGCACTGCGCGCCCTACGCCCACCGCACGGCGGGAACGCTGCCGAACGGAACGGTGCGCCTGAGCGTATCCACCTTCACCTCGGCGGCGGATATCGACGCCTTTGCCCATGTGCTGCAGAGCATCGTGCGCGGCTGAAGGCTGCGCTGCACAAATTCATGGAAAATTCATGCTCTTTCGGTTGCTTTTTTTTGCGGATTATATTAGAATATGAATAACTATTGCTTAAGAGGGATATGCCATGGAATTTGTGATGACCATACTCGAGGGCGCGTGGCGTTATGTGACGACCATCCGCATCGCGGACTATCTGGATATCGCGCTGATGGCCTATTGCTGCTATCTGCTGCTCCGCCTCGTGCGCAGCACTCGCGCGGAGAGCTTGGTCAAGGGCATCATGGTGTTTCTGCTGGCGCTGTGGATCTCGCATGTATTCAAGCTCAATGGCATTTACTTTATCCTCAACCACATGCTTGATGTCGGCATCCTCGCACTGATCGTCCTCTTCCAGCCGGAGATTCGCCGCATTTTAGAGCAGGTCGGCTCGAGTAAGCTGCGCTCGTTCATTCCCTTTGCCGCAAAGCAGCAGTCGAGCGCCATTGAAAACGCCATCGCGCAGACGGTGCTCGCCTGCACCGAGATGTCCAAGACCCGCACGGGCGTGCTGATCGTCTTTGAGCGTGAGATCAACCTCGACGAGATGGCGCGCACCGGCACCATCGTGGACGCGCAGGTGAGCAGCGAGCTGCTGAAAAACATCTTCTTCGTCAAGGCCGCGATGCACGACGGTGCGGTCATCATCCGCGACGGGCGCATCCTGGCGGGCGGCTGTATGCTGCCGCTGTCGAAGAATGTGAACCTCAGCCGCGACCTCGGTATGCGCCACCGCGCGGGCATTGGCATGAGCGAAAATTCCGACGCCGTGGTCGTCATCGTCTCGGAGGAGACGGGCACCATCTCCGTCGCCATCGGCGGACTGCTCAAGCGTCACCTCAAGCCGGAGACGCTCGAGAAGCTGCTCATCAACGAGCTCATGCCGCAGACAGAGGAACCGGGAGCGGACAAGCCGCAGCTGCATTTGCCGCGTATCCTGAAAAAGCGGAAGGAGGACGACGAAGAAAATGGAGCAAACTAAAGGCCGCAGGGCGTTTTGCATCGGCTTGTCGATCCTCATTGCGCTGCTCGTTTGGTTCTACGCCAACGACGACACGGAGATCGAGATCTCCGTCAACGATGTGCCGATAGAATTTACCAACGAAGACACCACGCTGGCGGATAAGGGGCTCATGCTTCTCTCGAACGAGGAGGAGACGATCGACCTCAAGCTGAGTATGCCGCGCAGCACCTACTTCAAGCTCGACCCCGGCAAGATCCGCATCGTGGTCGATCTCAGCTCGGTCACAACGACCGGCACACAGACGATCACCTACAGCGTGCTCTATCCGCGCGGGCCGCGCGGCGAGCTGCTTTCGAGCAGCATCACGCAGAAAGAGCCGACCGTCCGCTCGACCACCATTGAGATCGGCGAGCTGTTCCGCAAGAATGTGGAGATCCGCTGCAAGGTCGTCGGCAACGTGGCGGAGGGCTATATCGCCGGCACGGTCCGTATGCTGCCCGAGACGCTTGAGGTGCGCGGCCAGCAGGTCGACATCATGCAGGTGAGCTACGCGCAGGTCACGCTGAACATTGAAAACGCGACCTCCACGGTCGTGGAGCTGCTGGGCTTTGAGCTGTACGATTTCAGCGACCAGCTCATCCGCTCGAACCGCATCCATCCGGCCAGCGAGAGCATCCAGGTGACGATGCCGGTGATGACGGTCAAGGAGGTCCCGCTCACGGTCGAATTTGTCGAAACGCCCGGCTCGCGGCTCGAGAACGTCAAGTGGGCGCTGACGCCGATCGACACGATCACGCTCTCGGGCGACGCCTCGACGATGGCTGCCATCGACGAGATCAAGCTCGATACGCTCTCGCTCGCCGATCTCAAGGCGGCGGAGACCTTTACCTACGATATTCCGCTTCCTGACGGCGTGGACAATCTCAGCGGCGTGACGAGCGTGACGCTGACCATCCTGTTCGACGACATCGACTCCCTGACGGTGGACGCCACGCAGTTCGGCTACGAGAACCTGACGACCGAGCGTGATGTGACGGTCGTGACCTCGACGCTGAGCGTGACGCTGCGCGGCACGAGCACGGCGCTCGCGCAGGTGAATGAAGAAAACCTCCGCGTGGTGGCGGACCTGACGAACGTTTCCGACGCGGACGGCGTCTATACCGTCCCTGCAACGGTTTATGTGGACGGGCTGGACGTCGGCGCCGTCGGCAGCTATCAGGTGACCGTGCGTTTGAGCGGCGGAGCGGAAAACAGTACAGAGCATAACTGAAGGAGAACCTATGACCCAGATAGCAACGGTTGAAAAAATATTGCGCGGAGGCAGGGCGGAGATCTCCGTTCCCCGCAAGTCCGCCTGCGGACACGACTGCGAGAGCTGCTCGGGCTGCGGGATGCAGGGCTCGTCCACCCATGCGGTGGCGCTCAATCCCATCGGCGCGCAGGCGGGACAGAAGGTCGTGGTCGAGAGCAGCAACAAGCGGCTCTATGGCGTGATGCTGCTGGTCTACGCGGTGCCCATCGTGTTGTTTCTGATCGGCTACTTTGCCTCCTATGCGCTGACCTCTGAAGGCCTGCGCTATGCCGTCGCCATTGCGGCGTTCTGCCTCGGCATCGTGCCGGCGATCCTCTACGACCGCAAGCTGAAGCGCGAGGGCGGGCTGGCGTTCACCATCATACGAACCCTGTAGCGCAGATATGTTCGGCTACGTTCTGCCCTCGCGGGATCGGCTCGACGAGCGGGAACGCGAGCGCTTCCGCGCCGTCTACTGCGGACTGTGCCACACGCTCCGGGAGCGCTACGGCTTTGCCGCGAGCCTCCTGCTCAACTACGATTTCACCCTTTTAGCCATTCTGCTCTCAAGCGGAGACGAGGAGTCCTGCACCGTGCGGCGCTGCGCCGTGCATCCCTGTAAGGGCTGCCGCGCACAGACAAGCACGCCGGCGCTCGAGGCTGCGGCGGACCGGACCGTGATCCTCTCCTGGTGGCAGCTGCGGGATCACATCGCCGACCACGGCTTTTGGAGCGGGCTCAAATACCGCTTTGCTTCGCTCTTTCTGCGCGGTGCTTACCGCAGGGCAGGGGAGCGGCTGCCGCACTTCGACGCGGCGGTGCGGCTGCATCTCCAAGCGCTCGCGGCGCTGGAGGATGCGCGCTGCGCCTCCGTTGATATGGCGGCAGAGCCCTTCGCGGCGCTGATGGCGGACGCGGCGGCAGACCTCACGGACGAGAAGCGCCGGCGCATCCTCGGTCAGATCCTCTATCAGCTCGGCCGCTGGATCTACCTCATCGACGCGGCGGACGACCTGAAAAAGGATACCGAAAGCGGGAATTATAACCCACTGCTTTACCGTTATCATACGGAAAACGGCGTTCTCGGCGATGCGGACAGGCTCGCGCTGGCCGAAACGCTGGACGCCTCCATCGAGCGCATGGCGAGCGCCTACGCACTTTACGACTACGGCGTATGGACGCCGATCCTGGACAGTATATTTTATGAGAGCCTTTACGGCATCGGCAAAGCCGTTTTGGACGGGACCTACCGCCGCCGCACGCGGACGCGGTACGGTGAACGCAAGAAGAAAAGCAACGAGGAAGCACTATGAACGACCCCTACAAAGTATTGAACGTCTCGCCCTCCGCATCGGACGAGGAGGTAAAGAAGGCCTATCGTGACCTTGCGCGGAAGTATCATCCCGACAATTATCACGATAACCCGCTTGCCGATCTCGCGCAGGAGAAGATGAAGGAGATCAACGAGGCCTACGAGCAGATCCAGAAGCAGCGCAGGGCGGGCAGCGGCTACGGTGCGCCGCGGCAGAGCTACTACGGCACGACGAGCAACGGCTATTCCAGCGCCGACCCGACCATGCAGCAGATCCGTCTCGCCATCGCCCGCGGCGACATTTCGCAGGCGGAGCGCCTGCTGAACGCGGTCAGCGACCATAATGCCGAGTGGAGCTTCCTCATGGGCAACGTCTGCTACCGCCGCGGCTGGCTGGACGAGGCAAAGCGCTATTTCGAGACGGCCTGCCGGATGGACCCGGAGAATCCCGAGTACCGGCAGGCGCTCGCGGCCTTCAACAACCGCGGCTACCGTCCGCAGGGCTATCAGACCGTTTCCACGAGCTGCGGCAACGATGTCTGCTCAAACTGGTGCCTCGCGGCACTGTGCTGCAATCTTCTCGGCGGCGGAGGCTACTTCTGCCTGCCGTGTATGTTCTGATTTGAATGAGGAGGAGATCACATTGGTCAAAAGCATGACGGGCTACGGAAGAGCCCGCGAAACGCGCAGCGGCCGCGATATCACCGTCGAGGTCCGCTCGGTCAATAACCGCTATCTTGACTGCACCGTCAAGATGCCGCGCGCCTACATCTTCGCTGAAGACGCCGTGAAGGCGCGGGTGCAGAAGGCCGTCTCGCGCGGCAAGGTAGACGTGTTCATCACCATCGACACCTCGGCGGCGGACGAGGCGGTCGTCAAGCTCAACCGCCCGCTCGCGCAGGGCTACTACAAGGCGCTGTGCGAGATCAACGAGGCCTGCGGTCTTGAGAGCGAGATCACCGCGTCGGCCATCGCCCGCTTTCCCGACGTCCTGACCGTCACCAAGGCGGAGGAGGACCTGGAGAGCGTTGCCGTCGACCTCTGCGCCGTGCTCGATGACGCGCTTGCCGCGTACAATCGGATGCGCGCGACCGAGGGCGAGCGTCTTGCCGCCGACATTGGCAGCCGGCTCGATACCATCGAGCACATCACCGGCATGGTCGAGGAGCGCTCGCCGCAGACCGTTGCGGAGTACCGCGCGCGCCTGACCGCCAAGATGGAGGAGGTCCTGCAATCGACCACCATCGACGAGGCCCGCATTCTCACCGAGGCCGCCATCTTTGCCGATAAGATCGCCGTCGACGAGGAGACCGTCCGCCTGCGCTCCCACGTTTCCCAACTGCGTACCATGCTCGTCTCCGACGAGCCGATGGGCCGCAAGATGGACTTCCTCATTCAGGAGGTCAACCGCGAGAGCAATACCATCGGCTCCAAGTGCAACGATATCACCATCGCGCGCGATGTGGTCGCCCTGAAGGCGGAGGTCGAAAAGATCCGCGAGCAGGTGCAGAACATCGAGTGAGGAGGGGACGATGAAGCTCATCAACATCGGCTTCGGCAATCTGGTCTCCGCCGAGCGTGTGCTGGCCATCGTCAGCCCCGATTCCGCGCCAATCAAGCGTCTCATTCAGGAGTCGCGCGAGCGAGGTATGCTGATCGACGCGACCTACGGCCGAAAGACCGCGTCCGTTTTCGTGATGGACAGCGACCATGTGGTGCTCAGCGCCATCGCGGCGGAGAAGCTCGCGCAGCGGCTCGGCCTTGAAATTTTGGGAGGATTGGAAGAAAACGAATGAAAACAGGGAAGACCTTTATCATCTCCGGCCCCTCCGGCGTCGGCAAGAGTACCGTGCTCCGTGAGCTGCTGCGGGACCGCGACGACCTCTATTTTTCGATCTCCGCCACAACGCGCACGCCGCGTGAGGGGGAGATCGATGGCGTGCACTATCATTTCATCAACGTCGATCGGTTCCGTGAAATGATCCAGGAGGATGAATTCCTCGAGTATGCCGAGTATGTCGGCAACTTTTACGGCACGCCCAAGCGCTATGTGGACGAAGCCATGGCGCAGGGGAAGGACGTTATCCTCGATATCGAGGTGCAGGGCGCCCTGCAGGTCATCGGCAAGCGGCCCGATACCGTGCGCATCTTCATCGCCCCTCCCTCGTGGGACGCGCTGGAGCAGCGCCTGACCGGACGCGGGACGGACAGCCCCGAGAAGATCCAGAAGCGCCTTGTCCGCGCCAAGGTCGAGCTTCAGACTGCCGACACCTACGATTACTTTGTCATCAACGACACGGTGGAAAATGCCGTGCGCGAGATCAACGCCATCATGCTCGCCGAGCATTGCCGCCCGAGCGAGCGCATGGAGATATTGCAGTAAGATACCTAATTTAATTTATCAATCATGCCGCGCCGCGGCGAAAGGAAGTAAACGACTATGATGCTCTATCCCGCTATGAACACCCTCACCAAGAATGTCCCCAACCGTTACCTGCTGGTCAACGTGGTCGCGCGCCGCGCCCGTCAGATCGCGGAGGACGCCGAGCTGGAGGGGATCCACCTGACCGAAAAGCCCGTTACCGAAGCCATCAATGAGGTCGCCGACGGCGAGATCACCGCGGCGGACATTGATACGCACATCAATAAGTAAGAACAAACGATTCGCCGGAGAGGGGGAGAAGCATGGAACAGCAGATCGCAAGGATCGCCCTCTCCGGCGTACCCTACAGTGCGGACAAGCTGTATTCCTACCTCGTCCCGCCCGAGCTGGCTGACGCCTGCCGCGCGGGCGTTCGTGTGAGCGTACCGTTTGGCCGCGGCAACCGCCGCACCGAGGGCTTTGTGCTCGAAACGCTGTGCGAAGCGGCGGACAAGCCGCTCAAGCCGGTCTTTACCGTGCTGGACGAGCAGCCGTTGCTTGACGTGTCCCTGCTGCGCCTTGCCAAATGGATGAAGGCGCGCTATTTCTGCACGGTCTACGACGCGCTCAGGACCATTCTGCCCGCGGGCATCTGGTTCCGCTACCGCGAGACCTACCGCTTAGCAGACGGTGTACAGGAGAGCGACTTGTCAGCACTTGCCGCGGCGAACCGCACGGATAAGCTGCTGCTTGAGGCCGTCACCGCCCGCGGCGAGCTGGAGCGCAGCGAGCTCGAGGAGCTCGGCGGCGCGCAGACGATGAAGCGGCTCAAGCTCCTGTGCGAGCAGGGTGTGCTGTACTCCGAGACGACGGCCATCCGGCAGATCAGCGACAAGTCGGTGCGTATGGTGAGCCTTGCCGTGAGCGCGGAGGACGCGCTCGCCGCGGTCGAGCCAAAGCGCCGCAGCGCGCCTCTGCGCTATGCGGCGGTCGAAATGCTCTGCGCGCAGGGCACGCTCTCCTCGTCGGATATCTGCTACTATACCGGCGCGTCGCTGCAAACGCTGCGCGGGCTGGAAAAGGTGGGCATCGTCTCCTTTGCCAAGCAGGAGGTCCTGCGTGTCAGCAGGCACGAGCCCGTTGAGATGGCCCTGCCCATCGTGCTCAACGACGAGCAGCAGCAAGCCTTTGACGGACTGCTGCCGCTCATTGCCCGCCGCGAGGCGGGAGCGGCGCTGCTGCATGGCGTGACCGCCAGCGGCAAGACGCAGGTGTATATCCGCCTCATTGAGGAAACATTGGCGATGGGCCGCACGGCGATGCTGCTTGTGCCGGAGATCGCGCTCACGCCGCAGATGATGGCGAAATTTACCGCCTATTTCGGCGAGAACGTCGCCATGCTCCACAGCGGACTTCAGCTGACGGAGCGCTACGACCAGTGGAAGCGCATCCGCCGCGGCGACGTGCGGGTCGTGCTCGGCACGCGCAGCGCGGTGTTCGCGCCGCTGCCGGATCTCGGACTTATCATCATGGACGAGGAGCAGGAGCCGACCTACTGCTCGGAGAACCCGCCGCGCTACCATACGCGCGATGTCGCGCAGTTCCGCTGCGCGCAGAGCGGCGCGCTGCTGCTGCTCGGCTCGGCGACGCCGACGGTCGAGACAATGTATTACGCGCGGGAAGGGCACTATCAAGTTTTTCCACTTTACAGACGCTACAATGAAAAAGCGCTCCCCGAGGTGTTCATCGCCGATTTGCGCGACGAGCTTCGCGCGGGGAACGAGACCGCCGTCAGCGAACCGCTCCGCTCCGCGCTGGAGGAAAATCTCGCCCGCGGCGAGCAGAGCATTCTCTTTCTCAACCGCCGCGGCAGCAGCCGGATGCTGCTGTGCGGTGAGTGCGGCGAGGTGCCCGAGTGCCCGCGCTGCAGCGTTCCGATGACCTATCACAGTGCGAACGGACGGCTGATGTGCCATTACTGCGGCCACAGTGAGCCGGCCTATGACCGCTGCCCGCAATGCGGCGGCATCATGAAGCACATCGGCACCGGCACGCAGAAGGTCGAGGAGGAGCTGCACGCTCTGTTTCCTGGAGCGAAGGTCCTGCGTATGGACACCGACACGGTCGGCGCGTCGCATGGGCACGAAAAGCTCCTGCGGCAGTTTGAAGAAGAAAAGATCCCGATCCTGCTCGGCACCCAGATGGTCGCCAAGGGCCTGGATTTTGAGAACGTCACGCTGGTCGGCGTCCTCTGCGCCGACGTCTCGCTCTATATCGACAACTACCGCGCGCCGGAGCGCACGTTCAGCCTGCTCTCGCAGGTCGTGGGCCGCGCGGGCCGCGGCAGCAAGCAGGGCAGAGCGATCATTCAGACCTTCACGCCGGAAAACGAGGTCATCCGCGCGGCGGCCGCACAGGATTACGACGCGTTCTACGAAAGCGAGATCCGGATGCGGCGCCTGCGCCGCTATCCGCCGTTCGCCGACCTCTTCTCCTTTACCGTGACCGGCGCGGACGAGAGCCGCGTCATCCGCGCGGCAAAGGCGCTGCGCGACGCGCTCGGCTACGCCGTCGAACGGCGCGAGGAGCTCAAGCCGCTGAGCATCGAGGTGCTCGGTCCTGCCGGGGCGAGCGTGGTGAAGGTCAACAACCGCTACCGCTACCGAGTTTTTCTCGTCGGCAAGGGCTGTCCGGCGCTGCGCCGTCTGGTGGCGGAATATCTCTATGCGTTTTATCAACACAAGGAAAACCGCGGTCTCGACATTTTTGCCGACTGCAATGCGATACAATAGGAGGAACTGCTATGGCCATTCGTGAGATCAGAAAAAAGGGCGACCCGTGTTTGGAGAAGGTCTGCCACCCGGTGACGGAATTCAATGAGCGTCTGCACCTGCTGCTGGACGATATGCGTGAAACGCTGGAGGAGTCCGGCGGCGTCGGGCTTGCCGCGCCGCAGGTCGGCATCCTGCGCCGCGTGTGCATCGTGGAGGACAGCGAGGGCGAGATCATCGAGCTCGTGAACCCCGAGATCGTCAAGGCTGAGGGCGAGCAGACCGGCTTGGAGGGCTGCCTGAGCCTGCCCGGCCACTGGGGCATCGTCACCCGTCCCTACACCGTGCGCGTGCGTGCGCAGGACCGCGACGGCGCGACCTTCGAGGTCGAGGATGAGGATATCACCGCCCGCTGCTTCTGCCACGAGATCGAGCATCTGGACGGACACCTGTTTAGCGAGCACTGCGACCGCCTGCTCACCGACGAGGAGCTGGAGCAGTATCTCAAGGAGCACGAGGACGAGTACGAAAGGGAAGACGACGAATGAGGATCGTATTCATGGGAACGCCCGACTTCGCAGTCGCATCGCTCCGCCGTCTGGTGGAGGACGGGCATGAGGTCGTCGGCGTATTCACCCAGCCGGACAAGCCCAAAAACCGCGGCATGAAGCTGACCTTTTCGCCTGTGAAGGAATATGCCTTAACACAAGACCTGCCGGTCTATCAGCCGCTCAAAATGCGCGACGGGGAAGCGCTCGGCATATTACGGGAGCTTGCGCCCGAGCTGATCGTGGTCGCGGCCTACGGAAAGATCCTGCCGCAGGAGATCTTAGACCTGCCGCAATACGGCTGCATCAACGTTCACTCCTCGCTTCTGCCGAAGTATCGCGGCGCCGCGCCCATCAACTGGGCGATCCTGAACGGCGAGTGTGTCACCGGCGTTTCTATCATGTATATGGTTGCAGCGCTCGACGCGGGCGATGTCATCCGCACGGTCTCGACCGAGATCGGTGAGCGCGAGGACGCCGCGGCGCTGACAGAGCGCCTTGCTGAGCTCGGCGCGCAGGCGCTGAGCGAGACGATCCCGACGCTTGCGGACGGCACGGCGAAGCGCACACCGCAGGACGAGTCGGCCTTCACCTATGCGCCCATGCTCGACCGCTCGCTTTCGCCCATCGACTGGACGAGGAGCGCACGGGAGATCGACTGCCAAGTGCGCGGTCTCATTCCGTGGCCCTGTGCCGCGACGAGCGTGGACGGGAAGAGCGTCAAGGTCTACGAGACCCTTTCCGGGGAAATGACTGCCGACGCACCCGGCACGATGCACGCGGTCAAGCGCGGCCTTTCCGTCGCCTGCGGCGACGGCAGGAGCCTCATCATCACACAGCTTCAGGCGGAGGGCGGCAAGCGCATGGCGGCTGCCGACTATCTGCGCGGTCACCCGCTCAAAACAAACGGCTAAAGGGGAGAGCTTATGCCTTACTATTCTTACGGCTACGGTTACGATTCAGCCAACCTGATCTACCTCATTCTGCTGGTCCCCGTCCTGCTGCTGTCGCTCTATGCGCAGGCAGCGGTCAGCGGCAATTTCTCGCGTTACAGCAAGGTGACGAATCGCCGCGGACTGACCGGCGCACAAGCGGCGGCCGGTGTGCTGCGCGCGCACGGCATTACAGACGTCGGCATCGCCCGCTGCTCAGGCAAGCTGACCGACCACTACGATCCGCGCAATAACACCATCTTTCTCTCCGATTCGGTTTACGATGCCGCCACGGTCGCGGCGGTCGGCGTTGCCGCGCATGAGGCGGGACACGCGGTGCAGTACGCCGTGGGCTATGGCCCTGTCAAGCTGCGCAGCGCCATTGTGAAAACGACGCAGTTCAGCTCGCAGGCCTCGTTCATCATTCTGATGCTCGGCCTCGTGCTCTACAGTCAGCCGATCCTGCTGCTCGGCATTGTCCTCTTCGGCGTGGTCGCGTTCTTCCAGCTCGTCACGCTGCCGGTGGAGTTCAACGCCTCCCACCGTGCGCTTGAAACGCTGGAGGGTGAGCATATCCTGGAGGACGAGGAGATGGCCGGTGCACGGAAGGTGCTCCGCGCCGCGGCGCTGACCTATGTCGCCGCGCTGCTCTCGTCGCTTTTGCAGCTCCTGCGCTACGTTTTGATCTTCCTCAACCGCTCCGGGAATCGCCGCGGAGGGCGCCGATGAGAGTCGACCGTGCAAGAGAAGCGGCGCTGGACGCGCTGGCGGCCTGCCGCCGGAACGGCGCGTGGATCGACGGCGCGCTCAAGCAGGTGCTCAAGCGGGACGGGCTTTCCGGCCGCGATGCAGCCTTTGCCAGCCGCATTGCCTACGGCGTGATGCAAAGCCGCATTTACCTTGACCGCTGTCTGGCGCGCTGCCTGACGCAGAGACCCGAAAAGCTCGAGCCGCTGCTGCTCGATATTCTCCGCATCGGCGCGTATCAGATCCTTCTCATGGATAAGGTGCCGGTCAACGCCGCCGTGAATGAGGCGGTGGAGATGGCGAAGGCGCACAAGCTATCCCGCGCGGCGGGACTGGTGAACGCAGTGCTGCGCAATGTGGACCGCAGAAGGGGAGAGCCGCTTGCCTTTGCGGACGAGCTCGAAGCGCTCTCCGTACAGACGAGCCACCCGCGTGCGCTCGTCGAGCGCATGGTCGGCCTGCTCGGTGCGGAGGAGGCGGAAGCCTTTCTCCGCGCGGACAATGAGCCGGTTCCGACCACCATTCAGACCAACACGCTCAAAACGACCGCGAAGCAGCTTTGCGCCTCGCTGGAGGATGAGAGCGTAACCGTGGAGCCGCACCCGTGGCTCGCGGACTGCTTCACCGTTTCCGGCACCGGCGATCTGGAAGGTCTGCGCGCGTGGCGCGAGGGCTGGTTTACAGTGCAGGATGCCGCGGCGAAGCTGACGGCTTTGGCTGCTGCGCCGAAGGCTGGGAGCTTTGTCATCGACACCTGCGCCGCCCCCGGCGGGAAGTCCTTCGCCATGGCGATGTGCATGGAAGGGAAAGGACACATTCTCTCCTGCGATGTGGAGGAGCATAAGCTGCGGCTCATGGAGGCCGGTGCGGAGCGGCTGGGGATCGAGTGCATGGAGGTCCGCTTGGCCGATGGCCGTGTCTGCGATGAAGCGCTTGCGGAGAAGGCGGACGTCGTCGTCTGCGACGTACCGTGCTCCGGACTCGGCATCATCCGCAAGAAGCCGGATATCCGCTATAAGGACATGGCTTCGCTCGCGAGTCTGCCCGCGATCCAAAGCGCCATTCTGGACAATGCCTCACGCTATGTCCGGCGCGGCGGGACGCTCGTTTACTCCACCTGCACGGTGCTTCCCGAGGAAAACGAGCGGGTGACGGATGCGTTTCTCCGCGCGCACCTGGACTTTACTTACGATACCTTTGCGCTGCCCGGTCCCATCGGCACGGTAGAGGGACACATCACGCTCTGGCCGCAGCGCCACGGGACGGACGGCTTTTACATCTGCCGCATGACGCGCAAGGAATGAGGATGACGATGACCGATATCAAATCCATGACACAAGAGGAGATCACCGACGCGCTGCGCGCGATGGGCGAGCCTGCCTTCCGCGGCAAGCAGGTGTTCTCCTGGCTCCATAAGGGCGCGACCGACTTTGCGGAGATGAACAATCTCTCCAAGCCCCTGCGGGAAAAGCTTGGCAAGGAGTTTACCATTACAGCGCCGACCGTCGCCCGCAAGCAGGTTTCCCGGCTCGACGGCACGGTCAAATACCTCTGGGAGCTGCGCGACGGCAACTGCATCGAGACGGTGCTCATGAGCTATCACCACGGCAACACCGTCTGCATCTCCTCGCAGGTCGGCTGCCGGATGGGCTGCAAATTCTGCGCCTCCACCATAGCCGGCAAGGTAAGAGACTTAACACCGTCGGAGATGCTTGATCAGGTGCTCTTCACCCAGCTGGATTCGGGAAAGGACATCTCCAACATCGTTCTCATGGGCATCGGCGAGCCGCTGGACAACCGCGCGAACGTGCTGCGCTTTCTGCAGCTCGTGAATCACCCGGAGGGGCTGAACATCGGAATGCGCCACATCTCGCTTTCCACCTGCGGCGTCGTACCCGGCATCGACGCGCTTGCGGAGGAAAACCTGCAGCTCACGCTTTCCGTTTCGCTCCACGCGCCGGACAGCGCGACGCGCAGCCGCATCATGCCGGTCAACAACGCCTACGACGTGGAGGAGCTGTTCGCCGCCTGCCACCGCTATTTTAAGAAAACCGGCCGCCGCATCTCGTTTGAGTACGCGATGATCGACGGCGTGAACGACCACGACTGGCAGGCCGACCTGCTCGCCGAGCGCATCCACGGGATGCCGGGGCACGTCAATCTGATCCCGCTCAACGACGTGGTCGAAAGCGAGTTCAAGCCCAGCCGCCGCGTCGCGGCGTTTCAGAAGCGGTTGGAGTCCCACGGCCTGACGGCGACGGTGCGCCGCAGTCTCGGCGGGGATATCGACGCCTCCTGCGGCCAGCTTCGCCGCAAGGAGATGGAGGCAAAGGAGAGAGGACAATGAAAGCCTGCGGCATCACGGACGTTGGACTGCAGCGTCACGAAAATCAGGATACCTTTGCCGTGGAGCGCGGCGCGGCGGACGGTCAGCTCATTGCGGTCGTGTGCGACGGCATGGGCGGCGAGAACTGCGGGCAGATCGCCAGCAGCCTTGCGGTCCGCGCCTTTCTCGACGAGCTGCACGCAGTCCTGCGCGCGGATATGACGACGGAGCAGCTGCGCGAAGCGGTGTCGTTCTGCGTTTCCAAAGCAAACGCTGCCGTCAAACGCCACGCGCAGGAGCATACGGAGTGTCACGGCATGGGGACGACGCTCGTCTCCGCCGTGACGAACGGCTCCGGCGCGGTCATCTGCAATGTCGGCGACAGCCGCGCCTACCGCGTCGGCACGGGGAGGCTGGAGCGCATCACGCGCGATCATTCGGTGGTCGAGGGCTTGATCGAAAGCGGCAATATCACCGCCGAGCAGGCGCGCACGCACCCCAACCGCAACCTCATCACCCGCGCGCTCGGCCCCGAGGAGCATATCGAGTGCGACGTATACGATGTGACGCTCGGCGCGGACGAGCGGCTGCTGCTCTGCTCGGACGGGCTGGTCGTCACCGCCACGGACGAGGAGATGTACGAGGCGGTCGGCCGGGGCGATACGCCGGAGGAGAGCCTTGAGCACCTGCTCGAGCTTTCCAAACAGCGCGGCGCGCCGGATAACGTTACCGCTGTGCTGCTCTATCACGAGTGAGAAAGGAGGGCGCATAGATGGATCAAATGATCGGCAGAATGCTGGACAACCGCTATGAGCTGCTTGAGCTGATCGGCAGCGGCGGCATGGCAATGGTCTATAAGGCCAAGTGCCACCGGCTCAACCGCCTTGTGGCGGTCAAGGTATTGAAAAGCGATTTCGCGAGCGACGCGGATTTCCGCCGCCGCTTCTACGATGAATCCCAGGCCATCGCGATGCTCTCCCACCCGAACATCGTTTCGGTCTATGACGTGTCGCGCTCCTCGCCGGAGTACATCGTCATGGAGCTCATCGACGGCATCACGCTCAAGCAGTATATGGAGCGGCGCGGGCGTCTGAACTGGCGCGAGTCGCTGCATTTCATCACACAGATTATGAAGGGGCTGAGCCACGCGCATTCGCGCGGCATCGTCCACCGCGACATCAAGCCGCAGAACATCATGGTGCTGCGCGACGGCAGCGTCAAGGTCACGGACTTCGGTATCGCCTGTCTTTCCAACTCCGCCAACACCATGACGCAGGAGGCGCTCGGCTCCGTCCACTACATCTCGCCCGAGCAGGCGAAGGGCAACCGCCCCGACGCGCGCTCGGACATCTACTCCGCCGGCGTCGTGCTCTATGAGATGCTCACGGGCCGCCTGCCCTTTGAGGGCGACAGCGCCGTGTCCGTCGCGATCCAGCATTTAAGCAGCGTGCCGCTCTCCCCGCGGGAGATCGACCCCGACGTGCCCGAGGCGCTGGAAAAGATCTGCATGAAGGCGATGGCCTCGGACATCGACCGCCGCTATCCGACGGCGGACGCCATGCTCGCCGACCTGGAGGAGTTCCGCAAGAACCCAGACGTAGACCTTGATTTCAGCATCGAGGATCTGCGCCGCCCCGATACCGACGAGCCGACGCAGTATATCCCCGCCGTGCAGGCAGTCACGCCGAAGCGGGAGGAGCCGCAGGAGGACGAGCCGGTCGACGAGAAAAAAACGCAGAAAATGCTTCTGCTGGCCGGCGGCATCGCGCTGGCCGCGGTGATCGTGTTCGCTCTGTGGAACGTCATCATGGGCAGCTTCCGAAAGGAGCCTGTGCAGACGGAGTTCACCGTGCCGAACCTCCTCGGCATGACCATTGAGGAGGCCGAGGCCGACGAGCGGGTGAAGGGCATCTTCACCATTACGGAGATGGGCAGCCGCGCGAGCAGCGAGTACGCGGAGGGTCAGATCGTTGAGCAGACGCCTGCGGCCGACAACGTGGTGCGCAGCAACCGCGAGATCCAGGTCTTTGTCAGCACCGGCGAAAAGACCGAGCCGATGACGAACGTCACGGGACTGGAGTGGCGCAGCGCGAAGATCATACTTGACGACCTTGGGCTGGACCTGCAGTATAACTGGAAGGATGAGTATTCCGACTCCATTACCTCCGGCTGCGTGATCCGCACGGAGCCGGCAAAGGGAGAGATGCTCCGTCAGGGAGATGTTCTGCTGCTCTACCGCAGCAAGGGACCCGAGCCGAAGCCGGTCACGGTGATCTCCTTCCTCACCTATGAGCAGACGACGGCGGTGGAGGAGGCCGAGACGCTCGGCCTGAAGGTCACGGTGAAGCACGTTTACAGCGACGCGCTTGCGGGCACCGTCGTTGAGCAGAGCATCGCGCAGGATACGGTCGTCACCACCGGCGCCGAGATCGTGCTCACCGTCAGCGACGGGCCCGATCCTTCCGTTTCCGGCACAGAGGGGATCCCCCCGGAGGCGGCGTGAGAGGACGGATCAAAAAGGCCCTCAGCGGCTTTTACTATGTCGATACCGGCGAGGGGATCGTGACCTGCCGCGCGCGCGGGCGCTTCCGTAAGGAGGGCGTTTCGCCGCTTGTCGGCGACCGCGTGGAGATCACGGTATCCGGCACGGAGGGCATGGTCGATGCCATCGGGCCGCGGCGCAATGTTTTTTCACGTCCGGCGGTCGCCAACATCGATCAGCTCGTGATCGTGGCGTCGAACGCCATCCCGCAGACCGATCCGTATCTCATCGACCGCATGACCGCTATCGCCGCGCTGAAGGGCTGCGAAGTCCTGATCTGCATCAACAAATCGGACCTTGACCATGCCGACGAGCTGTGCGCCATCTATGAAAAGGCGGGGCTTCCGTTTCTGCTCACAAGCGCCGAAACAGGGGATGGCATTGCCGAGCTGCGGGAGCGTATTTCCGGCAAGCTGTCTGCCTTTACAGGCAATTCCGGCGTTGGGAAATCGAGCCTGCTCAATGCGCTCGACCCACGCTTTTCCGTGCAGGTCGGCGAGGTCAGTCAGGCGCTCGGACGCGGACGCCACACCACGCGCCATGTGGAGCTATATACCCTCTCCGGCGGCGCGGAGATCATCGACACGCCCGGCTTTTCCTCCTTTGATACCGACGAGCTTGGGTTTGCGCTGAAGGAGCGGCTGCCGGAGACCTTTTTGGACTTCGCGCCCTATCTGGACGGCTGCCGCTTCGTCGGCTGCAGCCACACGAAGGAAAAGGGCTGCGCCGTTCTGGAGGCTGTGCGGGCAGGGAAACTCTCCGCCTCGCGGCACGCGAGCTATCTGCGGCTCTACAACGAGCTCAAGGACCTGCGGGAGTGGAGCAGCAAATGAAGAAGCGAAAGCGGCGGGGCTCCCGCCGCTTTTTCCACGCCCGCGGGGCACGGGACAACGCCGCGCGGTATATACTGTAGCATCAGGCGTGACGGGAAGGAGGTGCGGCCATGTGGGGCAGGAACTGGTGCTGTCTGGGCATCTGCGCGCTGGCGCTGGGACTGGCGATCTTCATCGTTGCCATTTTTCCGGTGGGCTTTCTGATGTTTCTGGTCGCGTTGCTTCTCGTCGTCTGCGGCTGGGGCTGTATCCGGAGGAGGTGAGCGGATTTGAAGATCGTGGTGTGGAAGTCGCCCAAGGCCCTGTGCGGCGTGCTGCGGCTGCTGTTCGGGATCAAAGACGGGCAGGAATAAAGCGGTCCTTTGGCGCATAGAGTGAAGCAAAACCGTGCCAAAGGAGAGGACTGCCATGGAGCTTGAACTGTGCAAAGAGACGTATTCCTGTTATGAGGCTCTGCCGCCGCTTGTGGAGACGCGCGAGCAGAGCACCGAGACCATCGTCCCCGATTACTGCCCCGACATCGCGCGCATCGTGGAGGGCAGCGGCTGCCTCTTCGTGCGCAGCCGCGAGATTGCGGACGGGCGCGTGAGCGTTTCCGGCTCGCTGCGCGTGACGCTTTTGTACATAGCCGACGGCAGCGGCGGGCTCAAGAGCTTTTCGTACACGCTTCCCGTCGAGGAGACGCTGGACGGACGGCTGCGCGAGGGCTGCACCGAGGCGAGCGTGAGCGGCTGCGTCAGCGCGCTGGAGGTCCGCGCGCTCAACCCGCGCAAGATCATGACGCGCGCCGCTGTCGAGCTGACCGTTACGCCTTACTGCGCCGCGCTGCTCACGGCCTGCGGCGATGTGACACAGCGGGCGGAAAACGGCATTGAGACGCTGTGCGAGACGCAGGAGGTCTCGATCATCAAGGCGCTGCGCAGCAAGGACTTCGTGTTCTCTGACGACCTCGTGCTCTCGAGCAGTAAGGAGCCTGCGGCGGAGCTGCTGCGCGAGAGCGCGTCCGTCCGCACGACGGAGTGCCGCCTGATCGGCGGCAAGATCATCCTCAAGGGCGTTGTCTGCGTGGAGGTCCTCTATCTCTCGGAGAGCGGGACCATCTGCAGCGCCGCCGCGGAGCTGCCCTTTTCCCAAATCGTCGAGGGCGTCGAGGACGCGGACGAGAACACCTCTGCCGAGGCGATGCTGTGCCTGACCGGCGCGGAGCTGCGCATCGGCGGCGAGAGCGGCGACGCGCGCACCATCTCCGCAAAGCTCTTCCTGCACGCCTTTGTCGTGCTGCGCCAAAGGCTCTGCCTGCGCTGCATCACCGACCTTTACAGCACGAGCTGCGATCTCTCCGCGCAGATGCAGACGCTTGAGCTGTGCGGCGGCGTAGAGACCGTCACGCAGGAGCAGAACGTCCGCGAGCAGATCGAGACCGGCGTGGAGGTATCTGCGGTGCTGTGCGCCGAGGTCCATTTCGGCAGCGTCAGTCTGGTGCAGGAGGAGAGCACGGCAAACGTGCGCTGCACGGCGATCCTCCGTGTGCTCTATCTCGACGAGGGCGGCGCGCCGCTGATGGTCGAGCGCCGCACCGAGGTCGCCGCGCGCATTGCCGTCCCGGAGGGCTGTACCGCCACCGTGCGATGCGTGACGGCCTGCGAGGTCAGCGCCGCCGCGACGGCGGACGGCATCGAGGTGCGCTTCCCGGCGCTCTTTACCCTCGAATGTACCCGCCGCTGCCGCTGCGCCTGCCTGTGCGCGCTCAAGGCGGAGCCGCAGCAGGAGAGCGGCGGCAGGCAGCCGACGCTCGTCCTGCGCGCCATGGGCGCGGAGGAGCGGCTTTGGGATCTCGCCAAGGCCTACCGCACGACGGTCGCCGATATCC
>ERZ827088.1771-NODE-1771-length-25044-cov-4.137581_pt1 | contig 25044 bp, 25 predicted proteins | sample MGYA00519922_ERZ827088 | MGnify/ENA primary metagenome ERZ827088 (study PRJEB31778, sample SAMEA3449254) | human gut metagenome | biome: human gut; feature: human-associated habitat; material: faeces | place: United Kingdom | collected 2010/2012 ...
ACTTTGAAGGGGAGAAATACCGCAAGACCTGCCTGCGCTTTTTCAAGCTGATGTGTGCCACCTCGCTGGGCAAGCTCTGCGCCTCCGACCACGCAATGAACGCCATCGATGAAATGAGTGCGCTGAACCGGGATCTCAAGAAATTTTTCGATGAGAACGGCGCAGCCTACCCGGTGTGGCAGGCACTGGAAGCGGAAGCCGGGAGGGATCTGCAATGAAATACGCTGGAATGCCCTTTGGAATGTGGGCGCTGTTTGGGAATTCTTCGGTTAAAAGTTGTAGAAAGTCGATTTTCCTTTCCAAATGGAGCAGAAAAAGCAAATCGGAGTAGAGCGCTCAAGCGTTGGTCTGATATAATAGTTCGGAAAGCCGCATGGTACGGCTTTTCTTAATCAACGCGAGTTAGCAAATCCTAACCAAAAAAAAGGGGTGTTTTTGGAAATGGTAACGGACCCATGGAAAATGTTCCGCGGGGCTGATTTTGGAGACAATATCGAAGAAGTGGTGGAAACAGAAGAATGCAAGGTTCTGCGTCTGAATGACCCCAGCGGTGACGGATTGATGACCATCTACCGCGTATTTGACGGTGTCTATCTTATGTATAACGATTTTCACCTTGCCCACTGCTACAGTCGGTTTACAAGCTGCGCAAACCTTCTGTGTATCGACCATTGCCGGGAAGGGCGCATGGAACACAGAACGGAACAGGATCTCCACTATTATATAGAGGCCGGGGATATGCGCGTTGACCGGCGTGTACATCATACCGGCGATGTGGATTTTCCTCTTTCCCACTACCACGGGATTACAATCGGCTTTTTTATGGAGCAGGCGGAAAAGGCCATCGATGAGGAAATGCCAACGATTTCCGTTGATATTGCCTCCTTAGCGCAGAAATTCTGCAGTGGAGACAGACTATACATTTTGCGTCAAAACAGTGCCATCGAGCATATATTTTCTGAGCTTTATCATGTTCCATCGAAAATCCGCATGGATTATTTTAAAATCAAGGTCATGGAGCTTCTGGTGTTCCTGGGCGCGCTGGAACTTGCCGATTATCGGGATGAGCGCCCTTATTTCTATTCCAGTCAAATAGAGAAGATTAAGTCTGTCCACAAGCTGCTGGCGGAAGAACTCTCTGTGAATTACACTACGGAAGAACTGGCTAAGCGTTTTGACATCAGCGTGGGCGCACTGAAAACCGGCTTTAAGGGTGTCTACGGCAGTCCTATTTATACCTACATTCGCACCTACAAAATGAATGTAGCGGCTTCCATGCTGGTTACTGACAGAAAAAAGAAAATTATTGATGTGGCGGCTAGCGTTGGCTACGACAACCCGAGTAAATTTGCAGCGGCATTCAAGGAACTCTTTGGTATGTCCCCTGCAGAATATCGAAATGACAGGAGGTAAGAAAACCATGGAAAAACAATCAAGACGCTCCGTGCCATCGTGGATATGGGATTTTGCAGGACAACATCGACCGCAATACGTGCTCAGCGTTCTAAGCGCGGTTTGTGGCGTGGTCTGCGGCATTTTGCCCTATTTTGTGATGGCAGGCATCATCTCAGATCTCCTGGGTGGATGCAGGGACATGAGCATATACATAAAAAACTGTCTTGTTATGGCAGTCCTGTGGTTGGGGCGCTGCGGATTTCATAGCATTTCCACCACACTCTCTCATAAAGCAACCTTCGCTGTGCTGGGCACCATACGCAAGCGGGTCTGCGCGAAACTCTCCCGTGTGCCTTTGGGCACGGTGCTGGACATCCCCTCCGGCTCCATCAAAAATGTACTGGTGGAGCGTATTGACAGCATCGAAACGACTATGGCACATATCATACCGGAGTTTACATCCAATCTGCTGGTGCCTATCGCTCTTTTGGTGTATTTGTTTATTCTGGATTGGCGGATGGCGTTGGCGGTATTGGCAACGGTTCCGATTGGTTTTGGCTGCTATGCCCTCATGACCCGTGACTATGAGGAAAGCTATCAGAATACCATAAATAAGACAAAAATTCTCAATGATACTGCCGTGGAATATATCAACGGCATCGAGGTCATCAAAGCCTTCGGTAAGGCGCAAAGCTCCTACGATAAATTTGTGGTGGCGGCGAAAGAGGGCGCAAGCTGCTATGTGGAGTGGATGCGGCGGTGCAATATCTATTTCTGCCTTGCCATGTCTATCTTCCCGGCTACCATGATCGCAGTGCTTCCCATCGGCGGTCTGCTATTCCGAGCTGGAACGCTGGACGCAGGTACTTTCATTCAGGTCATTCTTTTTTCCGTTGGCCTGATCGCACCGCTCATCACCGTCATGTCTTACGGCGATGATCTTGCAAAGCTGAGTACCATCATCGGTGAGGTGACATCTCTGCTGACGTTGGAGGACATGAAGCGGCCGGACACATCTGCCAGCCGGCCTCAGTCTAAGGATATTAAGCTCAAAGATGTGACCTTCGGATATCACGAGAAGGAAGTGCTTCACGGTATCAATCTGGAGATCAGAGAGGGTACCGTCAATGCCCTGGTTGGGCCCTCCGGCAGCGGAAAATCCACGATCGCCAGGCTGGTCGCATCGCTGTGGGATGTAAGCGGCGGCAGTATTACCCTAGGCGGCGTGGATATACGGAAGCTGACGCAGGAGGACTATCATCGCTATATTGCCTATGTATCCCAGGACAACTTTCTTTTTGATACCACAGTTATGGAAAATATCCGCATGGGCAAGCAGAACGCCACCGATGCTGAGGTGATGGAAGCGGCCAAAGCGTGTGGCTGCCATGCGTTTATTCTGGGCCTTGAAAATGGCTACGATACCGTGGTCGGCGGCGCAGGCGGGCATCTCTCCGGTGGTGAGCGGCAGCGGATCGCCATTGCCAGAGCTATGTTGAAAAACGCGCCCATTATTATTCTGGATGAAGCCACTGCTTTTACTGACCCGGAAAACGAAGCCATGATTCAATCGGCGGTGGCAAAGCTGACCAAGGGCAAGACCTTGATCGTGATCGCTCACCGCCTGTCTACCATCACAAACAGCGACCAGATCTTTGTGGTAGAGGACGGAAAAATTCGTACCAGTGGAACGCATGAGGAGTTGCTGGCACAGGATGAATTGTATGCCCGGATGTGGCGTTCTCATATCTCCGTTCGGGACACCGTGGAAGGAGGTGCGCAGGAATGATCCAGATATTCAGACGGTTCTTTGCGTTCAGCGGAAAAGAAAACCGGCACAAATTTATCCGCTCCATTTTCCTTGGAGTACTGAAAGCCATCTTTGAGGCTATGAAAATCCCGGCCATCGCCGTGACTCTGCACGGGGTATTGTCGGGTGATCTGACCGTACAGCACATCCTGATCTCCTTCGGCATCATGCTACTGAGCGTAGCGGGCAACGCCTTTGCGAATTACCGTTCCACCATGCTTCAGTGCGAGGCGGGCTATGGTACCTGCGCAGACAAGCGCATTGAAATCGCCGAGCATTTGAAGTATCTGCCTATGGGATATTTCAATCGAAACAGCCTTGGCTACATCACCTCAGTTGCCACTAACAGTATGGAAGCGTTGGCGGATGTGGCGACCCGTGTGGTCATGATGGTGACGCAGGGAATCCTGACCACCATCTTCGTAGTCCTTATGATCCTTCTTTTTGACCTGCGAATCGGCGGCATCGCCGTTTTGGGTGTATTGCTGTACTTTGCCATCAACTCGCTGCTCCAAAAGAAATCCAAAACGATTGCACCGCTCAAGGATTCCTCTGACCGAAAGTTGGTGGAAAAGGTACTGGAGTATGTTCAGGGCATTGCAGAGGTTAAGGCCTACAATCTGACAGGGAAAAAGAGCAGGGCTTTGAATGAAGCCATTGATGAAAACAGCGCGGCGAATACCAAGGCTGAAATGGCTTTTGTACCCATTATGTTTCTGCAAAACCTTACGGCCAAGCTCCTCGGCGTGGTGGTGGCCATTATATCCGTGGCATTTTACTTGAACGGAACGATGGAACTGCTGAATGCTGTGGTCATGATCCTTGCGGCGTTCATCCTGTTTGGTGCGCTGGACACGGCGGGCAACTATTCCGCTCTGCTGCGCAATGTGGATTTGTATGTGGGCAAGGCGCAGGCGGTGCTGAATATGCCCACGATGGACATTGACGGAAAGGATATCATTCCCTCCAGCTATGACATCGATGTGGAAAACGCAGAGTTTTCCTATGACAAGCGAAAGATCATTGATGGGATATCCATCCATATTCCGCAACACACCACCACAGCAATCGTCGGCCCTTCCGGTGGAGGAAAGACCACCCTTTGCCATCTGATTTCCCGATTCTGGGATGTGGACAAGGGATGCGTGAAGCTTGGCGGTGTGAATGTACGGGAATACAGCATGGACAGTCTGATGCGCAATTTCAGTTTTGTGTTCCAGAGCGTGTATCTGTTCCAAGATACCATTGCCAATAACATTCGCTTCGGCCAGCCGGATGCTCCTATGGAAAAGGTCATCGAGGCGTCCAGGAAAGCCTGTTGCCATGATTTCATTATGGCATTGCCGGATGGCTATGATACGGTCATCGGTGAGGGTGGGGCCAGTCTCTCCGGCGGAGAGAAGCAGCGTATTTCCATTGCCAGAGCCATTATGAAGGATGCTCCTATCATCATCCTGGACGAAGCGACTGCGAATGTAGACCCGGAAAGCGAGCAGGAGCTAACCGCTGCCATTGAAGCCCTGACAAAAGAAAAGACCATTCTGATGATTGCCCACCGGCTGAAAACCGTCCGCCACGCGGATAACATTTTGGTCATCGACAAAGGCCGAATCGCCCAAAGCGGCACGCACGAGCAGCTCATGGAGCAAGGCGGTATCTATCGCCGGTTTGTGGAATCTCGTGAACAGGCTGTGGGCTGGAAGGTATAAAGAAGGAGGAAATAACGATAAAAAACAATCAGAAACTCAAAGGAAAAGACTTGATTAACATTGGCATTTACGCAGCGATCTACTGTGTCTTAATGACTTGTATTTCCATGTTAGGATATATTCCTATCATGATGCCCATGCTGACGGTGATCGTACCGATCATCCTAGGCGTTCCCATGATGCTGTTCTATACCAAGGTCAAAAAGTTCGGAATGATCACCATTATGGCGACCATTGTTGGTATTTATCTATGCGTCACCGGTATGGGATTCTGGCCTATTCTCTTTGGCGTAGTGTTCGGTTTTCTGGCTGACCTGATCGCAAAAAGCGGCAGCTACGCCAGTGGGAAGAAAAGCATTCTCAGCTATGGAACCTTCTGCGTTCTTCTGTTTGGTAACTATCTGCCGCTGTATATCGACAGGGAGGGCTATTTCTCCACCCGCCAGAGCTTTGGCGCAGAATATATCAATACGCTGGGAAACATCATGCAGCCCTGGACGGCTCCCGTGTTGATCGTAGCCGCCTTTGTGTGCGGTATGCTGGGTGCACTGTTGGGCAAGGCGCTGCTGAAAAAGCACTTTGTCAAGGCGGGCATCGTCTGATGGCTCGGGGAATCCTGCAGGCCAGCATTCAAAACAGAGGTTTGGTGCTGGATCCCAGGACGAAGCTGGTGATGCTCTTCGACATCGCCCTGTTCGTGTTGGGGTCTGCCGGGGGCGGGAGTGTGGAACCTCTCGTCCCCATCCTCTGTGCCATGCCCGCTGTGCTGATGCTGAGCGCAAAAAAGTGGAAAGGGGCGGCAACCTATCTGCTCGTCTACCTGCTGTCCTGGCTGACCTATACGCAGCTTGTCCCACTGACCAAGGGGGCAGTCAATTTCATCCTCCTGGGGTGCAGCGGAATGCTCTCCCGCTTCCTGCCGGGGATCGCGATGGGCGGTTATCTGGTTTCCACTACCACGGTCAGCGAGTTCACTGCCGCTATGCTGCGCCTGCACCTGAGTGAAAAGATCATCATTCCACTGTCCGTCATGTTTCGATTTTTTCCCACGGTCATGGATGAGGCAGCCTCCATCAATGCCGCAATGCGGATGCGGGGAATTTACATGGGCGGAAAGAATGTGGGAAAAATGCTGGAATACCGATTGGTGCCGCTGATGACCTGCTGCGTGAAGAACGGTGAGGAGCTGTCCGCCGCGGCACTAACCCGTGGACTTGGCGGCGAGGTGAAGCGAACCAACATCTGCAAAATCGGCTTTCATATACAGGACTATCTTCTGTTTGTAGTTTGTCTGATCCCTTATGCGGTTTGGATCATGGGGAGGGTTCTATGATCGAGATCAAAAAAGTCAGCTTTCAGCATGAAAATGCAGAAAAACCATCCCTGAAAAATGTATCCCTGACCATTGCCGAAGGCGAATGTGTTCTTCTCTGCGGCGAGTCCGGCAGCGGAAAGACGACCGTTACCCGCCTGATCAACGGCCTGATCCCACATTTCTATGAGGGTAAGATGGAAGGGTGTGCCATGGTAAATGGCCTGAATGTGACGGAGGCCGAGCTTTACGACACGGCAAGAATCGTCGGTAGCGTGTTCCAGAACCCCCGCAGTCAGTTTTTCTGCGTGGACACCACCAGTGAGCTGGCCTTTGGCTGCGAGAACATGGGAATGCCGGAAGACGAGATACTCTCCCGTGTAGACGAAGCAGCGAGGGAACTAAACATAAAAAAACTGTTAGGGCGCAGCATCTTTGAACTCTCTGGCGGAGAAAAGCAGAAGATTTCCTGCGCCTCCGTTTCGGCTCTGCGCCCGGAGGTGATGGTGCTGGATGAGCCTACCTCCAATCTGGACGTTCACGCTATTGAGGAGCTGAAGCAGACACTGCTCGGATGGAAAGCTGAAGGTAAGACCATTGTGATCGCGGAGCACCGGCTGTCGTGGCTCCGCGATCTCTGTGACCGGGTGATCTGCATGAAGGATGGACAGGTAGCTTTCGACCTTTCTATGCAGGCATTTGCACAGTATTCCACAGAACAGCTTCATCAAATGGGACTTCGATCCTTGCGCGATGAGAAGATAGCGCCGGTACAGAACAGTGTTCCGGAAACCGAAATGATGCAGCTGCAAAACTTTTGTTTTTCTTACGATGGAACACCGGTGCTGAATATTCCTCATCTTTCCCTGCCTTTGGACGGTATTATTGCGCTTGTCGGTCCCAATGGTGCGGGCAAGTCCACCTTTTCCCGCTGCCTGTGCGGACTGGAGAAGAAGTTCAAAGGGCAGGTCAAGATAAACGGACAGCTTTGGAAAAACAGACAGCTGCTGAAAAACTGCTACATGGTCATGCAGGATGTGAACCACCAACTGTTCTGCGAAACAGTAGCTGACGAAGTCCAGCTTGGGATGCGGTCGGAAAATAGTTCAGATGTTGAACGTGTTTTGGAGATGCTGGATCTGTCCCATCTGCGGGAACGCCATCCCATGAGCCTGTCCGGTGGACAAAAGCAGCGGGTAGCCATTGCGTCTGCCATTCTGGCTGGAAAAGAGATCCTGATCTTTGACGAGCCTACCAGCGGTCTTGACTTCCGCCACATGGAGCAAACGGCGGCGTTGCTTTCTTCTCTGAAAGGCAACCAGACCGTGCTGATCGTGACCCACGACCCGGAGTTGATTCAGCGCTGCTGCGATCATATTGTTTGTATCGAGAACGGGACGGTGATTTAATCCTGTCCTTCCAATCCTGCCATGTAGAATGTATGCGAAGCTGGAAACAGCCCGCAATTTCTTTGTGAAGTATCTGGGTGCAAAATCAAATGAAGGCTACCATAATTTGAAAACAAGTTTCCGTTCTTATTTTCTGTCGTTTGACGAGGGGGCACGGCTTGAAATTATGAACAAGCCGGAAATGCCCGATTTTCCAAAGGGATTTGCCCGCACTGGATATGCGCACATTGCATTCAGCGTAGGCAGCAAAGAAAAAGTGGATGCTTTGACCGCTGAACTGAAAGCTGACGGATATGAAGTGGTCAGCGGTCCCAGGATAACCGGAGATGGTTACTATGAAAGTTGTATTGTTGTAATCGAAGGAAATCAAATTGAAATTACAGTTTGACTTCGAGCTTTTTTCATTAGCTCTTGACAAGTAACCACTCGGTAACTACAATGAAGTTACCGAGTGGTTACTTTAATAGAGGAGATAGTTATGGCAGAGAGTACAAAGGAACGGATTTTGAGAATAGCACTGGAGCTGTTTGCGCAGAACGGCTATCTGGGGACGTCTATGAATGATATTGCAGGGCAGTTGGGATTTACGAAAGCCGCCTTATATAAGCATTATGCCAGCAAGCAAGAGATCTTAGATAAGATTGTGGAGCGGATGAACAAGATGGACTATGAGCGCGCGGAGGCCTATGAAATGCCGGAAACGGAACCAGACGGCTTTGCGGAAGCATATCTGCATACACCAATTCAAAAAATTCGCACATACAGCCTTGCCCAGTTTGACCATTGGACAAAGGAACCGTTTTCTTCTAATTTCCGTAAAATGCTGACGCTGGAGCAGTATCGTGATCCCAAGCTTGCACAGCTCCATCATGACTATCTGGCTGGTGGGCCTTTGGAGTACATGGCGGCCATTTTCCGCAAGCTGGCAGATTCTGATGAGGACGCTATGCAGCTGGCATTGGAATTCTATGGTCCAATGTATCTTTTATACAGTGTCTACGACGGTGCAGAGGAAAAAGAATCGGTTTCCTCTTTGCTGGCAACACACATTGATCACTTTATTGCCAAGGTTGAGTCTGATTACAGAAAGAGAAGGAAATGATAAGATTCAGTATTGAGAGGTGAAATGAGAATGAAACTTTATTTTGGAAACGCCATAACTACGGTGACAACTTTGATGCTCTTTGCCCTGCTGGGTCTTATCGGCTGGTCGGTTTGGGGTCGCACAAGCATTCAATATTGGGGGCGCAGAAGCACAGTTCTGCTGGTGTTCGGACTTGTGATATGTTGCTTTGCGGCGACTATGAAGAAGCAGGCCGCCATCGTTCCCAAAATCAGCAGAAAAGAAGGATTATTGATTAAGAGATAAGAAATAAGAGAGGAGAAATATCATGTCAGAAAAGAATATTACCATACGTCTGGAAACAAAAGAAGATTACAGAGCTGTCGAAAACCTGACCCGCGAGTCATTCTGGAATGTTTACCGGTCCGGCTGTATGGAGCACTATGTGCTGCACTGTTATCGGGACGACCTGGCATTTGTGCCGGAGCTGGATTTTGTGATGGAACTGGACGGAAAGCTAATCGGGCAGGTAATCTATGTGCGGTCGGAGATCGACTGTGACGACGGGCGAAAGGTGCCGATCATGACCTTCGGTCCCATTGGCATCGCACCCGCATACAAGCGGCAGGGCTATGGAAAGCAGTTGCTCGACTATTCCATGGAAAAAGCCAGGGAAATGGGTGCAGGGGCGCTTGCCATTACCGGCAATATTGACTTTTACGGCAAGTCTGGCTTTGTTCCGGCCAAAACCAAGGGCGTGCGCTATGCCGACGACCCGGAGGCGGACTATTTTCTCATCAAAGAACTGAAACCGGGATTCTTGGACGGCGTCTCCGGTACTTACAAAGACCCGGAGGGGTATTTTGTCTGTGAGAAAGACCCGGAGGGGTTTGAAAAGTTTGAAGCCACTTTCCCGGCAAAAGAAAAGCAGATGCTGCCGGGACAGTTGTGTTGAACGGGAGGAATAACGGATGAACTATATTCGGATTACAAAAGAAAATATGGATAAGGAACATATCTGCTGCGCCATGTCCGGCAAACAGAGTGTCGCAAAAAAGGAATGGCTGAGGCAGCGCTTTGATGACGGACTTGTTTTTTATCGGAGCGCAGAGCGTGGAAAATGCTTTATTGAATATATTCCGGCTGAAAACGCCTGGGTGCCTATTGTGGCAGAGGGTTATCTTTATATTAACTGTTTATGGGTATCCGGCTCCATGAAAGGACACGGATACTCGAATGATCTGCTGGAGGCGTGTATCCGTGATGCTAAGGCTCAGGGGAAGAAAGGTCTTTGTATTCTGTGTGCAGAGGGACGGAAGCGGGAATTTCTCGCTGATCCGAAATTTCTTGCTTACAAGGGGTTACGTGTGGCAGACATATCCGACTGCGGGATCAATCTCATGTATCTTCCCATTGAATCAGGTACACAGCCGCCGCATTTCAAGGAATGCGCGAGACATCCGGTGATTGAGGAAGCGGGCTTTGTTCTTTATTACACCGATCAGTGTCCGTATACCTATTATTGGGTGCCGAGGGTGCAACAGGTGGCGAAGGAACATGGTATTCCGTTCAAAGTTATTCACGTTACTGATAAAGAATCTGCACAGAATGTACCTGCACCGGTCACGACATATGCTCTGTTTCGGGACGGTCAGTTTCTGACACAGAGTATTCAGTCAGATAAAAAATTCCTGGCGCTGGCTGGTTTGCAAAACTGATTTTACTCCGCAATTTTTTGTGTTGTTTTTGAGTCGCAACATAATGTTGTCAAATGAAATGGAGAAAATTTTAATGAAAAAATACGCACTGCTGGATACCGATGGTCTGATTTGCTGAGATAAGTCTGGAATGAGTGCACAAAATTCCAAGCGTAACATCGTGTTTGGGTTCGCTTGATTTTAAAAAGAAACACTTGCAAATTAGGTCACTTTTTTTTACAATAACGTCAGTGTATTATAAAAAGCTGTGAGGAGTCATTATTATGAAGAAAGTTGTAAAATTTGGAGGAAGTTCTCTTGCCAATGCGGAACAGTTCCAAAAGGTGGGGGAGATCATCAGAAGTGAGGAAAGCCGCAGATATGTAGTGCCTTCTGCGCCGGGAAAGCGCTTTGACGGTGACACAAAGGTCACAGATATGCTGTATGCCTGCTATGGAGCTGCTGAAGCAGGGGAAGATTTTTCCGGAAAGCTTCAGGCTATCAAAATGCGTTTTCAGGAGATTATTCAGGGACTTTCCTTGGATCTTTCTCTGGACAGGGAGTTTGAGCAGATTGCTGCTGATTTTTCCGCGCATGCAGGGAAAGAGTATGCTGCGTCCAGAGGAGAATTCCTGAATGGTAAAGTCATGGCGGCTTATCTGGGATATGAGTTTGTGGATGCCGCGGAGGTGATTCGTTTCGATAAGAACGGAGTTCTCGAGGCGGAAAAGACCAACCGACTTCTGGAAAAAAGACTGGCGAAGTGTGAAAAAGCTGTTATTCCGGGATTCTACGGCGCTGAGGATGGCGGAAAGGTGCGGACATTTTCCAGAGGCGGTTCCGATGTAACAGGCTCGCTGGTGGCCAAGGCGATTATGGCGGATCTGTATGAGAACTGGACAGATGTATCCGGTTTTCTGGTGACGGATCCGAGGATCGTGGAGAATCCGGCTGTGATCGAGACCATTACCTATCGGGAGCTTCGCGAGTTATCGTATATGGGAGCAACGGTTCTTCATGAGGAGGCCATTTTCCCCGTAAGAAAAGAGGGAATCCCCATTAACATCCGAAATACCAATCACCCGGAAGATAAGGGAACCTTTATTGTGGAAAGTACCTGCAGAAAGCCCAAATACACCATCACCGGTATTGCGGGAAAGAAAGGCTTCTGTTCTATCAATATTGAAAAATCCATGATGAACAGTGAAATTGGATTCGGACGCAAGGTCCTTCAGGTATTTGAAGACCAGGGTATCAGCTTTGAGCATATTCCTTCCGGAATTGATACTCTGACGGTTTATGTGCATCAGGATGAATTTGAGGAAAAGGAACAGCAGGTGATTGCAGGAATCCATCGGGCCGTATCTCCGGATTTTGTGGAGATGGAGTCCGATCTGGCGCTGATTGCCGTAGTAGGACGGGGTATGAAATCCACCAGAGGAACTGCCGGAAGAATCTTTTCTGCACTAGCCCATGCCAATGTGAACGTGAAGATGATCGATCAGGGGTCCAGTGAGCTGAATATTATCATTGGTGTGGAAAACAGAGATTTTGAGGCTGCGATCAAAGCAATTTATGATATTTTTGTTCTGACACAGATGTAAGAAAAGAAGGGCTGCCGTGACAGGTATTTTGATCCCTTGACGAATCCCGGAAAAGCCGATAAAATATGGGTTACATGCGCGTAACAAGAGAAATGATTTTGAACTGTACAGGGAGAGATTTATGAGTATTTTGAATGTGGAGCACTTAACCCATGGCTTTGGCGACCGGGCCATTTTCTCAGACGTGTCCTTCCGGCTTCTGAAGGGGGAACATATCGGTCTGGTGGGCGCCAACGGCGAAGGAAAGTCCACCTTTATGAGTATCGTGACCGGGAAGCTGATGCCTGACGAGGGAAAAGTGGAATGGGCGAAAAATGTCCATGCAGGCTATCTGGATCAGCATGCGGTGCTGGAGAAAGGCATGACCGTCGGCCAGGTGCTGAAATCCGCCTTTGATCCGCTGCTGAAAAAGGAAGAACGGATGAATGAGATTTGCGATATGCTGGGCAGCGCCGGGGACGATATGGACGCCCTGATGGAGGAACTGGGAACCATTCAGGATGAGCTGACCCTGCATGATTTTTATACCATTGACGCGAAGGTGGAAGAGGTAGCACGGGCGCTGGGGCTTCTGGATCTGGGACTTGACCGGGACGTGACAGATTTGAGCGGCGGACAGAGAACGAAGGTGCTGCTGGCCAAGCTGCTGCTGGAGAAGCCGGATATTCTGCTTCTGGACGAGCCGACCAACTACCTGGATGAGGAGCATATCGGCTGGCTGAAGCGCTATCTTCTGGATTATGAAAATGCGTTTATTCTGATTTCCCATGACGTGCCTTTTATGAACGAGGTGGTCAATATCATTTACCATATGGAGAATCAGGAGCTGAACCGCTATGTGGGCGATTACGACCATTTCCAGGAGGTCTATGCGGTGAAAAAGGCTCAGTTAGAGGCTGCTTACCGCCGTCAGCAGCAGGAAATCAGCGAGCTGAAGGACTTCGTGGCCCGCAACAAGGCCCGTGTTTCTACCCGAAATATGGCCATGTCCCGCCAGAAAAAGCTGGACAAAATGGACGTTATTGAGCTGGCTGCCGAAAAGCCAAAGCCGGAATTTAATTTCCGCTATGGCCGCACGCCCGGAAAAATGCTTTTTGAGACAAAAGATCTGGTGATTGGCTACACAGAACCCCTGTCCAAGCCGCTTAATTTCAGCATGGAGCGCGGTCAGAAAATTGCGCTGGTGGGAACCAACGGTATCGGTAAAACCACGCTTTTGAAGAGCATCCTGGGTCTGATTCCGTCCCTGTCCGGTAGCTGCGAGCTGGGTGAAAATCTGCAGCTTGGCTACTTCGAACAGGAAGTAAAGGGTGATAATAAGACCACCTGCATCGACGAAATCTGGAACGAATTTCCTTCCTACAACCAGCAGGAAATCCGCGCAGCCCTGGCCAAATGCGGCCTGACCACCAAGCACATTGAAAGCCAGGTCCGCGTCTTAAGCGGTGGCGAGCAGGCCAAGGTCCGCCTCTGCAAGCTCATCAACCGCGACACCAACTTCCTCCTCCTGGACGAGCCCACCAACCACCTGGACGTGGATGCCAAGGACGAACTGAAACGGGCATTGAAGGAGTACAAGGAAAGTATCCTGCTTATCTGCCACGAGCCGGAGTTTTATCAGGATGTGGTCGGAGAAGTGTGGGATATGAGTAAGTGGACGACGAAGACGCTGTAAAAAGAATGTAAAACGAAAACATCGATCTTGCCAAAAAAGATCGATGTTTTTTGTTTGACTGACAACGACATATCACCAAATTTAGATGACAAAAAAACTTGTCAAAACACATTGACAACTATCCTTGTCAATGCTATAATAACAATGACAAGAAAAGTTGTCAAACACAAAGGAGAACTGAACATTATGCCGTTATTAAATCGTTTAAAGGAATACCGCTCCCGGCTGAATATGAATCAGACGGAGCTGGGGAAGAAGGCGGGCGTATCCCGGCAGACGATCAGTCTGATTGAACGGGGCGATTACTCGCCGTCGGTGACACTGGCTTTGAAGCTGGCGATGATTTGCGAGGTACAGGTAGAGGATATTTTCCGGTATGAGGAGGATAGGGAAGATGAAAGCGAAGAAAACGAAGAAAACGAACAGTTATAAAAACGGGCTGAAGATTATTGCGGTTGCGATGGTGATAGGAGGCGTGGCAGGAGGCATTTCCGGAGGCCTTTACGAGGCGGCAAAAGCCTATGGAATCGGAATTGATATGGCAGAAATCACGGCGTTGTTCCAGAGTGTGCTGGCACCGCTTCAGGCAATTATTTTTGCGGCATCTGTGATTCTGGGGGAGACCAGTCATCGGAGACTGAAGGCGATCTGCGAGAAGCAGCAGACAGCGGAGGATGAAGAGTGCGATCGTCTGGAATATGAGGAGGAAAAGGAAGGCGCCTTTGGCATGAATACCAGTGTGGTGTCCCAGGTGCTCTGTATCCTGTTTTTGACCTTTGGTTACTCCATGAAATATATCACCGGCGGCGGTCATGCATTTCGCTTTCTGGCTGCCTGCACTATCTTTATCGCCTGCTTTGTCTATGAATATTTCTGGCAGATCCGCTATGTGAAGCTGATTCAGAAGACCCATCCGGAGAAAAAGGGCGACCCGTCTTCCCTGAAGTTCCAGGAGCAGTGGCTGGAAAGCTGCGACGAGGCGGAGAAAGAGATTATATACCGAAGCTCCTATAAGGCTTTCATGACTGTGAATCGGACGGTTCCCATTCTGCTGGTGGGAACGATGGTGGCGCATCTGTATTTTGATACGGGAATGTTCGCTGTGGTAGTGGTATCCATTATCTGGCTGGTGACGCAGTTTACCTATGCACGTTCCTGCGTAAGGCTGAGAGAGACGAGAACGCTGGTGCGATAAGAATAGGTATCTGTGGACAGAACTTAAGAATACACCCGGTTGGAAAATAAGTTCTTCCCCGAACACACATTTTGTGTTAGAATGGAATCCGAGGTTTGAATTTATGGAAAAGAGAACGACAATCGGAATCCTGGCCCATGTGGACGCGGGAAAGACAACTTTGGCGGAAGCCATGCTCTATCGGTGCGGTGCCATCCGAAAGGCAGGCCGCGTAGATCATGGCGACGCCCATATGGATACACACAGTCTGGAGCGGGCCAGAGGCATTACGATCTTTGCAAGCCAGGCCCAGCTTCAGCTGGGGGACTGGAAAGCAGCGCTTTTAGATACACCGGGACATGTGGACTTTTCTGCAGAGATGGAGCGCACTCTTTGGGTGCTGGACTATGCGATTCTGGTGATCAATGGTGCAGATGGCGTGCAGGCTCATGTGCGGACACTGTGGAAGCTTTTGAAGAAGTACCGGATCCCGGTTTTCTTATTTGTGAATAAAATGGATCAGCCAGGAACGGACCGTATGGCGCTTCTGGCAGAATTAAAGGGCGCTTTGGATGGACGCTGTGTGGATTTTACGGCAGATCGGGCAGAGGCGGATATCTGTGAGGACGCGGCGGTCTGCGATGAGGCGCTGCTGGAACAGTTCCTGGAACAGGGAACGTTGAGCACAGAGAGTATCGCTCATAAGATCAGGGAGCGTAAGATTTATCCCTGTTATTTTGGATCCGCTCTGAAAGATGAAGGCGTGCAGGAATTCCTGGACGCCATGGCGCGTTATATGGAGCGACATATCTATCCGACGGAATTCGGCGCTCGTGTATACAAGATTGGCCGGGATGAACAGGGCAGCCGCTTAAGCTATCTGAAGGTGACGGGCGGTTCATTGAAGGTAAAACAGCTTATCCAGGGCGAGACAGATGGAGAAGCCTGGGAGGAAAAGGCGGATCAGATTCGTCTCTATTCCGGCGGCAGCTTTGAGAACGTTCAGGAGGCGTCGGCTGGCACGATCTGCGCAGTGACAGGACTTTCCCGCACCTGGGCGGGCGAAGGACTGGGAATGGAAGAAAAGGGCCCGGCTCCGTCCCTGGAACCGGTATTAACTTACCAGTTACTGCCTCCGAAGGACTGCAATCTGCATGAACTTCTTCAGAAGCTTCGCCGTTTGGAGGAGGAGCTTCCGGAGCTGCATGTGGTCTGGAGAGAGGAGCTTTCTGAGATTCATGTGCGCGTGATGGGCGAAGTACAGATTGAGATCTTAAAAAGCCTGATGCAGGAGCGCTTTGGCGTTCCGGTGGAGTTTGGGGCAGGCAGTATTGTATACAAGGAAACCATCGAAAATGTGGTGGAAGGCGTGGGGCATTTCGAACCCTTGCGCCATTATGCGGAGGTACATTTGATCCTGGAGCCCGGCGAGCCGGGAAGCGGTCTGACTTTTGCAAGCAGCTGCAGCGAGGACGAGCTGGATCGGAACTGGCAGAGGCTGATTCTGACTCATCTGACGGAACGGAGTCATCCGGGCGTGTTGACCGGGGCGGAGATTACGGATATGAAGATTACGCTGGCGGCAGGCAGAGCCCATGCCAAGCATACAGAGGGCGGTGATTTCCGGCAGGCCACCTACCGGGCGGTACGGCAGGGGCTGAAGCAGGCGAAAAGCGTGCTTTTGGAGCCTTTCTATGAGTTTCGTCTTACAGTTCCGGCGGATAAGCTGGGACGGGCCATGACAGATATTCAGAAGATGTCCGGTACATTTTCCGAGCCGGAGAATGAGAATGGCCAGATGGTGTTAAGCGGTTCTGCGCCCGTATCACAGATGCAGGGCTATGCTGCAGAGATGACTGCCTATACGAGAGGTCTGGGACACCTGTCCTGTGCCCTGAAGGGTTACGGCCCTTGCGCAAATGCGGACGAGGTGATCGTGGCCATGGGCTATGATTCCGAGGCGGATATTCTGAATCCGACGGGCTCCGTGTTCTGTGCCCATGGAGCAGGCTTTTACGTACCCTGGAATCAGGTTTTTTCCTATATGCATCTGGACAGCGTGCTACGTCCGAAAAAGGAGCCGAAAGAAGCGGGACTGGAGACGGCGAGACGCAGTCAGTCGTCTCTGGGAGCCGTGGATCCGAAGGAGCTGGATGAGATCTTTGAGCGGACTTACGGGCCGATCCGGCGCGACCGTCAGGGTGTGGGCCGGGTGGAGCGCAGCTTCCGGAAGGAATCGGAGGATACAGAAAAGCGGGAAATTAAGTTCCGTAAAAAGGAAAAAGAATATCTTCTGGTGGATGGTTATAATATTATTTTTGCATGGGAAGATCTGAAAGCGCTGTCAGAAATCAATCTGGAGTCTGCCCGTGGAAAGCTGATGGATATTTTGTCCAATCTGCAGGGCGCGCTGGGCTGTACCCTGATTCTGGTCTTTGACGCTTATCGCGTGGAAGGCGGAACCAGAGAAATCTTTAAATATCACAACATTCATGTGGTGTATACAAAAGAAGCCGAGACAGCGGATCAATACATTGAGAAGACGGTTCATGAGCTGGGACGCAAGTACCAGGTGACAGTGGCTACCTCCGACGGCCTGGAACAGGTGATTATCATGGGTCAGGGGGCATCAAGGCTTTCGGCTGCGGGACTGCGGGAGCTGGTGGATGTAACCGGCAGCGAACTCAGAGAGACATTGGAGAAGAAGCCTGTGGGTGGAAAAAACTATTTGTTTGAGAACCTGTCTGATGAAGTCCGTGGCTGGATAGAGGAGATTCTGGCAGCAGAAGAATGACAGAATTTTACAATTACATGAAAAAGATGACTTCAGTGAAAAAACAAAGTAGGAAAAGAGAAAACAGATTCAGGAGTGAATTTTTACATGAATAAAAAAGAAATTGCGGAAATCAAGAAGCAGTTTACACCCCAGAACTGCGCGCTGACCAGACTTTGCGCATGTTATGTGGACGGCGAGAAGAATAAAAAAAGCGAGATGAAGGAAGCCTTTCTATCTCAGTCCGAGGAGGAGTGCTTCAAGTATTTTGAAATCTTCCGGAAGAGCCTGTCCGGCACCGTGGGAAAGAACCTGGTAAAGCTGGAATTCCCCCTGGACGCGGAGATGGAAGGCGGGCAGCAGGAGTTTTTGCTGAAGCTTCGCGACAGTAAATTGAAGGATGATGTGCTTCTGGAGCAGTTCTATGATAAAATCATAGAGAACTACGAGTATGGCGAGAACTATCTGATTCTGCTGGTACACGGCATGTATGATGTGCCGGGAAAATCCTCTGATAATGAGGAAATGTTCGACGCATCGGATGAGGTATATGAATATCTGCTCTGTACCATCTGCCCGGTAAATCTGTCCAAGGCGGGCTTAAGCTACGATGCGGAGAGTAACCGCTTCGGCTCCCGCGTCCGGGACTGGCTGGTGGATCTGCCCATGGCGGGATTCCTGTTCCCGGCCTTTCAGGATCGCAGCACAGATTTACATAGTATGCTTTACTATTCCAAAAATGCGGAAGAACTGAAAGATGATTTCGTGGAGGGAATGTTCGGCTGCGGTACGCCATTGACAGCCGCCGATCAGAAGGACACCTTCAATGCCATGATCGAGGAGACGTTGGGCGAAGAGTGCGATTACGAAGCCGTCCGCAACATCCATGAGAGGCTTTACGAGATGGCGGAGGAAAAAAAGGATGAGCCGGAGCCGCTGGTGCTGAGCAAGGCGGAGGTGAAGCAGCTCTTTGCGGAAAGCGGCGTGGAAGCAGAAAAAATGACGGAGCTTGAGGAGCGCTATGAGGAATCCGCCGGGGCCAATACGGAATTTCTGGCATCCAATGTGATGAATACAAGAAAATTTGAGATCAAAGCTCCGGATGTGGTGATTCAGGTAAATCCGGAACGGGCGGATCTGGTGGAAACCCGTATCATTGACGGCAGGCAGTGCCTGGTGATTCCGGTGGATGACCGGGTGGAGGTAAATGGAATTTCGGTTCGCACAATGCGGACAGGAAGCTACAGTGAGCGAATGGGTGAAGGAGAGGAATAATTCATGCGGGAGCAGTTGACAAAGCAGGATGTGGAGAAGATTCAGCAGGAAATCGAGCACCGGAAGCTGGTGGTCCGGAAAGAAGCCATTGAGGCGGTCAAAGAAGCACGGGCCCATGGAGATCTGAGCGAGAATTTTGAATATTATGCTGCTAAGAAGGATAAAAACCAGAATGAAAGCCGCATCCGCTATCTGGAGAGAATGCTGAAGACGGCAGAAGTGGTGGAGGATCATTCGGGAGCTGACGAGGTGGGCATGGATACCAAGGTAGTGCTTTACTATGAAGATGAGGATGAGACCGAGGAAGTGAAAATCGTCACATCTATCCGGGGAAATTCCCTGGAGGGTCGTATCAGCATCGAATCACCGCTTGGCAAAGCCCTTCTGGGACATAAGGCCGGTGATCGTGTCCATGTCCGGGTAGGCGACGGCGGCTACGACGTGCAGATCCGCTCCATCGACAAGGACGGCGGCGAAGAAGAAAGCATCCGTAAATTTTAAGGAGGCGGGTCTGCGGCCTGTGCCCTGAACGTCCGTATCAAGATAAATACAAAGAAAAACGGGGAAATGTTATGAATACAACAACCATGGTCCCATTTGTCAAATGGGCCGGCGGCAAGCGACAGATGCTGGAGCAGCTCTGTATCCGTATGCCGGATACTTACAACGCGTATTATGAGCCCTTTGTGGGCGGAGGGGCAATGGTACTGTCTCTGGCGCCGGAGAAAGCCCGGATTAACGATATCAACCAGGAGTTGGTTCACACCTACACCGAGATACGGGATCATCTGGACGCGCTTCTGGAGAAGCTGATGGAACTGGACAAGGTTACCTGTACTCGGGAATTTTATTATGAGCTGCGCAGCCGTTATAATGAGAAGCGCTTAAACAGTTCTTACGATACCGAGATGGCAGCCCTGTTCATTTACCTGAATAAGCATTGCTTTAACGGTCTTTACCGGGTCAATACCAAGGGCGAGTTCAACGTTCCCTGGAATCAGAAGCAGTCGATCCGCTCCATGGATATGGAGAATATCAAGGCTATTTCCGCCTATCTGAAGTCCGTGACCATCACCTGTCAGGATTTTGAGCAGGCCCTTGCAGGTGTGCAGAAAGGCGATTTCATCTACTTCGACAGTCCTTACGCGCCGCTGAATCCTACTTCCTTTGATTCCTATACCAAGGAAGGATTCACGGAAGAGGAACACCGCCGTCTGGCGGAACTTTTCCGGGAGCTGACGAAAAAAGGTGTCTACTGTATGCTGACCAATCACAACACGGAACTGATTCAGGAACTGTATGAAGGCTTCCTGATTGAGGAGATCGACGTGCGCCGCGCCATCAATTCCGATCCGAAGAAGCGTCGGGGCAAGGAAGTGATCATTCGAAATTACGGGGAAGCGATCAGGCCGAAACGCAGAACCAGAAAAAAGTGATAAAAATTGCTGTGTCTTGCCAGACAGCCCGGATTCTGGTAAAATAATAGGAAATGAGGCCATGACAGGCTATTGGAAAGAGGAATGCGCGATATGAGTACGGACAATAGATTGATGATAAAAAATTTACAGAAACTGGATCATTTTTACGTTCTGACTTCGAAAGCAACGAATCTTCCCTTTGCGGAATGCGATTCGGAGACCTTTGACGATCAGACGGCGATATTTGAGCAGGAGCAGGATGCAAAGGAATATGCCGAAAAGCTGGAGGAAGAGAATCAGCCGACGGTGGTGACGGAGATTATCAAGGATAAGATGTCAGCTTTTTATACGGGACTGTATCTGACCGGTATCAATCGGGTAGCGTTCCACAACGGAGCAGGCTTCTGCTATCTGGATTTAAGCGCAGTTGTCACGGTGAAAAAGCCGGAGCAGAAGGACAATATGCCGCCGGTGATGAATGATTCACTGCAGCTGACAGCCGTTTATTTTCTGCAGGAGCTGCGCCGCCCCAATCAGAATACGCCGGATCCGGAGCGTAATGCCCGTCTGCGGGAGATGGAGCAGGAGCTCATCGCGAACCTGCGTCGTTCCCGCTTTGTGCTGGCGTTGGATGTCACAGATGTGAAAGGGGCGTTGGATCTGACGAAGCCGAATCCGGATGTGAAGGTTCCCTATCTGAAGAATTCGACGGGTGATATTATTCAGCCGATTTTCTCCGATCTGTGGGAGTTTGAAAAGTTCCGCCAGAAGAATCCCCGGAAGCTGCAGGCTCTGTCCGCGCCGTTCCAGAAGCTGGTTCCGCCGCTGATTCAGAATGCGAAGGGCTTTGCGCTGAATCCGGCAGGCTTCAATCTACTGCTTCAGCGGGATAAGGTAGAAGCGCTGTCAAAACAGCAGTAAATTACGAATAGAAAAGGGAGTTACCGAAACGCCGGAATGGTGAATCGTTAACTCCCTTAATTACGCTTGTTTTTTGCCCTTCCGGGCATCTCGATACAGATTTTACACGTTGAAGCGGAATAGAATCACATCGCCGTCTTTCACCACATAATCCTTTCCTTCCAGACCTACCAGGCCCTTTTCCTTAGCAGCGGAATAGCTGCCGCAATCCAGCAGATCCTGATAATTGACCACCTCGGCACGGATAAAGCCACGCTCAAAGTCAGAGTGAATCTTACCGGCTGCCTGGGGAGCCTTGGTTCCGCGGGTAATGGTCCATGCGCGAGTCTCGGTCTCACCGGCGGTCAGGTAGCTGATAAGACCAAGCAGATGGTAGCTTGCGCGGATCAGCTTGTCCAGGCCGGACTCCTTCAGGCCTAAGTCTTCCAGGAACATGGATTTCTCATCATCATCCAGCTCGGAGATTTCTTCCTCAATCTGTGCGCAGATGACAAATACCTCGCTGCCGTTCTCGGTTGCGTATTTCCGAACGGCTTCCACATGTGGGTTGGACGCGCCGTCGTCTGCCAGATCATCTTCGCTTACATTGGCTGCGAAAATCACCGGTTTGTAGGTCAGCAGGTTGTAGCTGGTCAGCCATGCCTGTTCATCCTCGTCGTCTGTGGTGAAACCGGAAGCCATTTTTCCATCCTCCAGCCATGCCTTCAGACGGTTCAGAAGCTCCAGCTCCTTAGCTAGAGTCTTATCATTGCGGGCGCCGCGGACCGTCTTGGAAATACGGCGCTCCAGAATCTCCAGATCGGAGAAAATCAGCTCCAGATTGATGGTTTCGATGTCACGGATGGGATCGACGCTGCCGTCTACATGGATGACATTGGGATCCTCAAAGCAGCGGACTACGTGAACAATAGCGTCCACCTCGCGGATATTGGCCAGGAACTTGTTGCCCAGGCCCTCGCCCTTGGACGCGCCCTTTACCAGACCTGCGATATCCACAAACTCAATGACCGCCGGGGTTACCTTGGCGGAATGGTACATATCTGCCAGCAGTCCCAGACGGGCGTCCGGTACGGCTACCACACCCACGTTGGGGTCGATGGTGCAGAAAGGATAGTTGGCGGATTCAGCGCCTGCCTTGGTCAGGGAATTGAACAGGGTACTCTTGCCGACATTCGGCAGACCCACGATACCTAATTTCATTTTTATCTTTACCTGTCCGAAAACCCTTTATTTATGCGGGTTTTCGCCTTTCTCTATATTTTTATTACACCCTTTTTACACCCTTTTTTCAACTGTGGGTGTAGCTGCTTCAAATTGCTGAACAGCTTTTGCAAGGGACTCGTCCGTAACATGGACATACCTGTCCATTGTTGTTTTAATACTTGCGTGTCCTAATAGTTGCTGTAAAACTTTAGGTTGTACGCCGCGTTCAATCGCGCGTGTAGCATAAGTGTGTCGTAAGGCGTGCATACAAAAACGCTTAATACCAGCTTCATCACACAATTTATATAAATGTGTATCGTAGGAACTGTTTTTAGCAGGTTCTCCTGTTCGCCAGTTGATAAATACCAAATCCCGCATGACAAGACATTTCTTTTCTCCCGTTCTGCTGTCTGTGTACTCCAAAATCTGTGAAAGCATTTCAGACTCTTTCCGGGTATCTTTTTCATCATAACAACTTTTTAGGATTGTATATGCGCGTTCTGTAAGCGGAATAGTACGATAACTTTTTTTTGTTTTAGGCGGACCGGCACGCCAATATCTCCGGCTGTGTCGATACTCTAAACTCTTATTTACAGTTAAAGTACGTTTTTTCCAATCAATAGCGTCCCATGTCAGACCAATCAATTCAGCCGTTCTCAAACCCGTTTCTAATAACAAAGCATACTGTCTATAATTATGAGAACGCTCTGCGGCTTCAAGAAACTTTTCCTGTTCCTCAACGGTTAAGTATTTAATATCATCTACTGCCCGGACTGGTTTCGTATATCGAACACCATTCATAGGGTGCTTTGCAATAATATCATTCATAACTGCTGATTTGAACATAGTTCCCATTGAAATATAGGTCTGCCGGATTGTTGAGCCTGCATATTCTGTTTCCATTCGATTTAAGACAGCTTTACAGTGCATAGGTTTTACATCAGCTATACACATAGTTCCTATCAATGGTTGAATATTTCTTTCGTAACGCTCACGATAATTTCTAATCGTGTTTGGCGCAAGGTCACAAATGATATTATCAATCCAATAATTGAACCATTTGTCTACTGTCATATCAGGCGCAGTAACGATTAGATTATGTGTATCTTCATACTTTGCGTCAGCAAGCCATTTTTTTGCTTCTGGCAGCGTTTTGAAATATCCATTTTGACGCGTACCATTTTTAGCATAAAATCTTGCGAAATACAAACCGTCCTTTCTTTGACAAATACCTTTTCCACACTCTTTGCCTTTTAAATTTTTTCCCATGACGGACTCCTTTCACGTAAAAAAAGAGTCCAACGCAAATATAAAGTATATCACAAGGACTCCGTTTTTTCAAGCTTAACAGACAAATATTTCAGCTATTAAAGGCTATATAATCAATTCTCGGCGAATGTATTCCTCAAATTCTTTACGCTTCACTAACTTTCGTGTTCCAACATATAAAACAAAAGGGCAGTTTGGCTGTTTTAACATAGAATCAATCTTATTGATACCTATGTTGCTATATTCAGCGGCTTCCCTTATTGTTAATGTTATTTTCAAATGGATAGGTACTCTTACTTCTGTTTCCTTATATAAAGGCAGTTCTTTTTCTTCACTGCTATTTGATTTATTCATTAGAATTTCCCCCTATCTTTTTTCAATTTAACAAAAAATAGGCTCGTCAGACGGTCTTAGCAAACCTCACAAGAATTTCACTTCCGCATGGTTCTCATGCAGCTCTACCCGTTGCCTGCGACGCTTCTAACGCTCGGACTACGGCGGTAAAGGAGTATCATTATACCGATATATGGATTGTGGCGGCAGAGTTGCTAAGTCTGCTTTGGAACACTGATAATTCTCGCTCGTTTTGTCCCTCCTTTCGGTCATGGCGTATCAGCCCAACGGCTCCCCATATATCGAATGTATCTGATTTGCCTTATGCTGCGTCGCCGTTCTATTGCGCCGCTTTCTTTGTCAAAGAGCAGGGGGCTGTTCTGCGATATGGAACGGAAAAGGGGGAAGCGTTCCAATACCGCGTTGCTTTATTCAGCCCTAAATGTGAGGATTGCCCTCATTAGTTTTGCTTGCAGCCTTTCACGTATTTCTTCGTCTACTCCAAAATAAACATTTCCTCGCTCATCATAGAGCTTCCGCATGGAAAGACTTGCTATGTAGCCGCTGAAATGCTGCAATACAATCTTCATTGCATCCGGGTCGCCTTTGCTCGCCGCCAAAATAACGGGATAGGGAACAAGGGCATTTTCCGGGTAGTCGTTTTGATTACCATTCAATCCATTCATCAGCGTTTTCCTCCAAATATTTTTTTAACTGCTCAAAGGAGCTTGTCCGGCGATACTGTACCGTACTTCTTGAGATATTGAGCTGCTTTGCGATTTCTATATCAGTCAATCCCTCAAAGTAATACAGCAGTACAATTTTGCGCCGTTCTTCGGGTAAAGCCCGGATAGCTTCAAGTAGCAGTTTTGGGGTTATTTCTTTTCCTGCCATTTGATAAGACGGCTCTGCTTCTTCATCTTGAAAATACTTATCGACGGTATAAAGCTGGTAAAAGCCATATCCTTATTATGATAAAACACAATACGTGAGGAATAATCTAT
>ERZ827088.1788-NODE-1788-length-24818-cov-5.341679_pt1 | contig 24818 bp, 23 predicted proteins | sample MGYA00519922_ERZ827088 | MGnify/ENA primary metagenome ERZ827088 (study PRJEB31778, sample SAMEA3449254) | human gut metagenome | biome: human gut; feature: human-associated habitat; material: faeces | place: United Kingdom | collected 2010/2012 ...
TTCAATACATAAATCTCTCCTGAAAAGCGGCACTCTTCCCCGGAGTGGCGCTTTTCGCTTGCAAAAGAATTAAATTATACCCGATGGGGTATAATTTAAAAAGAAATAGATAAAATATACCTTATCGGGTATAAATATAACGAGAGAGCTTGAAAATATACCCGAACGGGTATATAATTGATGATAATTAGGATGGGTATTATAATGAATAGGATTGCTGAATTTGTAAAAGAAAACAGAAAAGCATCAGGGCTGACTCAGGAAGAGTTTGCGATGCGTTCGGGACTGGGGCTTCGCTTTGTCAGAGATCTGGAACAGGGAAAAGAGACTGTGCGGATGGATAAGGTGAATATTGCATTGAGCATGTTTGATATGGAAGCGGTGCCGGGGAGAAAAGATAGAGGGTAAGAAGTTATAAAATGCAAACGAATGTTCGACAATTTTGCAAAATTGTGTTATCCTTACAATGTATAATAAAGCATTAGGGGAGGATTATTGATGAGGGGATCGGAGATATTCGTTGAAAGAACAAAACAAACGGGGTTATATAATATTCAGGCGATTGACAATATTCCTTCCATAATGCGGAGGGGATTGTTATCAAATGAGAGAGCCCAACGTGTTACACATACATCCATTGCGATGAATGAAGTGCAAGAAAGAAGGGATAATGTCAAAATTCCGAACGGCTTAAAATTGCATCAATATGCTAATGTTTATTTTGATCCGCATAACCCGATGCTTTCGGCCAGGAGAAGTCAAAATGAAAATATTTGTATTTTAAAAATTGATTATCAAATTTTAGACATACCTGGTGTGATTATTTCTGACAGAAATGCTTCGAGTGATTATGCCAGTTTTTATTCACCGGAAATGGGGATGAATTTGATAGATTTTGATCTGGTATATGCAAGATATTGGATAGATGAAGATTATTTTGAACAAATGCGCAAGAAATCTATTAAATGTGCAGAAGTATTAGTTCCGCATGTTATACCATATGATTATGTAATATGTGCTGCTGTAATAAATGAAGTAGCGGCTGAAAAGTTACAGAATGTCGGATTTGATAAGCAAATTCAAATGGAACCAAGGGTTTTCTTCTAAAGGAGTCAATTAGATGATAGTTAAAATTGGAGATATGTTTTCCAGTAAGTGCACTACTATTGTAAATACGATCAACTGTGTGGGCGTAATGGGCAAGGGAATTGCTTTGGAATTCAAAAAAAGATATCCTGATATGTATACACAGTATGTTAAAAAATGTAATTCCGGTGAAGTAAAACCGGGGGCACCATATTTATATGATAATGGAGATATTAAGATTATTAATTTCCCGACCAAAGATCATTGGAGATCACCATCAAGATTATCATATGTTATTGACGGATTAGACTGGTTTGTTAATAATTATGAAAAAATGGGGATCGACAGTATCGCATTTCCGCCATTAGGTTGTGGGAACGGAGGGCTGACATGGAGAGTTGTCGGCCCGATAATGTATAGTAAATTAAAAGAATTACCAATTCGAATAGAGATATATGCGCCTTTTGGCACTAATCCCAAAGAATTATCGACTGATTTTTTGGAACAGGAATCTTTACAGGAGGAAATGCTCGGAAGCAGACAAATTCAAGTTAATTCGAAGTGGTATTTGATTCTTCAGGTAATTAAGGAATTAAATAATAGAGAGTACTCATTAAAAGTAGGAAGAACAATTTATCAAAAAATATGTTATGTACTCACCAGAAATGGTGTTGATACAGGATTCGTTTTTTCCAAAGGAGAATTTGGTCCATATTCCCCGCAGGCAAAGGAATCCATAGTAGCATTGGCAAATGCAAATCTGATTGTTGAGAAACAATTGGGAAGAATGATTTCATTGAGTGTTGCAGATGGCGTTGTGTTGAAAAAAGATAGATATACAGAGGAAGAATGGAATGCTGTTGTCAAAACAGTGGATCTATTTGCCAGAGTAAAAAGGACGGAACAGGCCGAAATGATTGCAACGGTTTTATACGCTTATGATCAGTTAGCTTTGAGCGAGGCGATTATTTCCGATAAAGATATTTATGATTATGTTCTTAACTGGAAACCGCATTGGAAACAGGAAAAAGAATACGAAGTGAGAGATACGATTCATAATTTAGCAATGCTTTCATTAATGAAAATTGTGCACGACAATGAAATGGAACCAACTATGTTTTATTAAGATCACCGAGGGGATTATTGCCGAAAGGATAAAAAGATTTGAAAGACTGATAGAAGAACGATGCATAATTTTGGGGTGAAATGTATCGGAAAGATAAGAGGTAACTATCATGCAGATGTATGAAGTGACGGCACTGGCACCGGAAGGACCGGAGGAAGTCTATCAGGCGATGGTGTTTGCGGAAGACGAGGACGATGCTCTGAATCAATTAGAGGAACAGCTGAAGGAGCAGAAGATTGCCCATGGAATGTGCATGGCGGAAGAAGTGTGAAAAGAACTTCTGATCACTCAGAGCAAAGGCTCTTTCGTGAAGAAGTTCTAAGTTTCACACGCAAATTTGTGCCAATGGCACAAAATTTGTAATCAATGGGAGGATGTCGATATCAGCATGGAAAACTCATATCGTTTTTTTGAGAACAGAGATTGTAAATATTTCCCCTGTCACAAGGGACTTACGAATTTCAACTGCCTGTTCTGTTACTGCCCCATGTACCGCCTGGAGCACTGTCCCGGGAATCCCCGGTATTTTGAGAAAAACGGCAGGCGGATCAAGGACTGCTCAGGCTGCACCTTTCCGCACGATCCGGAGCATTATGATACGATCCTGCAGATCCTACGGGAGGCGTAGAGAATCAGTCAGTCAGCTTTTGCCGATAGTCACTGGGAGAATATCCGGTGGAACGTTTGAAAGCCTTGGAAAAAGTGAATGTGTCACCATAGCCGACCGAATAGGCAATATCCTGTACTGACAGATTGCTGTCTTTTAACAGCTTCCTGGCCTGCTTCATTCGATGGGAATTCAGATATTCCTGTGGGGTATGCCCGGTGGCATGCTTAAACATTTTTGTCATATAACTGCGATCCAGCCCACAGACATGCGCAATATCATCCATGCGGATGGGCTCTGAGTATTTAATATAGATAAAATCAATAATTTTCCGGATATAAGTCAATTTCAGATCGGCATGTGTTTCCTGTTTGTGTTGGGAATATTGTGTGACACAGTCAAAAAATTCGTATATTTTCCCAATACAATACAATTCTCTGTCATGATGTAACAGAAGATCCTGCATGATGGAATCCAGCGGATTCGGATAGGTACTGGGGATGAAAACAGGATGACTGCCATCGATTCCGGCGTGCTGGAAAAGCTCCGGAATCTTGGGCCCATCGAGGTGGATCCAGATATAATCCCAGGGGTCTTGGAAATCGGCAGCATAGTAAGCAAGCGTATTTGGCGGAATAATGAATCCTTCATGAGCGTGGATAGTGTATTCCTGATCACCAAGCTTTAATTTGCCATGTCCAGCGGTGAGATAATGAAAAATATAATGGTGCCGGATAATGGGACCGAAGGAATAAGAAGGAGGGCATGCCTGCTTTCCAATTTCATAGAGACATAAATCTCTGTAAGAATCATAATTAATGAAATAGCATTCGTCATAAGTTCTTTGCTGCGGCATCTTAAGCTTCTCCTTTCACCACTGTTATTGTCATATTATAAAATAAAAACATATCTGTGTAAATATATAGGACACAATTTGACATCTAAAAACAATAACATGACATTCAATTACAGAGAAATTTGTGTTTTAATATGCTTATCAACAAGATAAGCGCCTGTAGCATACAGGCAGTCAGGAGGAAAGATGAAGAAGAGAGTTATTAGTGTTATGATGAGTGCGATGTTACTCGCCGGAATGCTGACCGGATGCGGATCAACTGTTGAAAAGACGGATAATGTCGCTTCTGCGGGAGCAGAGACAACTACCACAGCGAAGACAGAAGAAAGTAAGGAAGCGGGCAAGGAGGCAAGTGGGGATGCGGTTACTATCTCCTATGCATGCTGGGATTCCAATCAGGCTACCTTGCTCAGAACGATGGCAGATGAATTCGAGGCTGAGAACCCGAATATCAAAATTGACATCCAGGTAAATGGATGGAGCGATTACTGGACAGCTCTGGAAGCAGCTGCAACCGGCGGATCTATGCCGGATACCTTCTGGATGCATTCCAATAATATTTATTATTATGGCTCCAATGATCAGCTGCTGGATCTGACAGATTATATTGCGGCCAGCGATAAAGTAGATCTGGCAAATTATCCTCAGGGACTGGATGATATTTATAATATCAATGGTAAGCAGTATGCGATTCCCAAGGATTATGACACCATCGCACTTTGGTACAACAAGACCTTATTTGATGAAGCGGGAATCGCTTATCCGGATGATACCTGGACATGGGATGACCTGAAGGAAGCGGCAAAGAAGCTGACCAAGGATGATGGCAGCCAGTATGGTTTCTGTGCAGGTCTGCATAACCAGGAAGGCTATTACAACTTTGTATATCAGAACGGTGGTGAGATTATTACCGCAGACAGAAAGTCCGGATATGATGAAGACGCTACCATCGGCGGTATTGAAGAATATTTCAGCTATGTAAAAGAAGGTCTGTCTCCTGAAATCTATGATGATCAGGCGAGAGCAGAGGCAATCCAGAATGGCTTATGCGCAATGGGACTGTTTGGTTCCTGGAACCTGTCCGGATTTGCAGCGTCTGATTTCATGACTGAAAACTTTGACTGTGCAGTATTACCGATGTCTAATGAAGGTGGAAAGTCCTCTATCTTTAACGGTCTTGGCAATGCGATTGCAGCTACCTGTGAGCATCCCGATGAAGCATGGAAATGGGTAGAGTACCTGAGCAGCAAGGAAGGTCAGACACGTCAGGCAGAACTGGGCATTGCGATTTCCGCTTATAACGGAACCGCAGATACTTTTGCAGCAGCTTATCCCATGTTCAACACCGAGTGCTATATCGATATGGTAGATTACGCACAGATCAGACCTTATTCCAACCAGACCAGTGTATGGGAGGATAAGGCATACGAACTGCTGAAGAATGCATATGCAGGAAAAGAAGACACGGCAGAGGCTTGCGTGAAGGTTGCTGAAATGATGAATGCGGCAATTGCAGAAGAGAACTAAAGGATCAAAGAGCCGTAACAAAATGACATCATGAAATGCAGGGGAAAAAGGTATGAAAAAAAGGAACAGAAAAAGAATTTCGAAAAAAACATGGAACGAATGGTGCTGGGGATGGTTTATGGTATTCCCTACGATCCTGGGATTGATCGTGTTGAATATTATCCCTATTTTTCAGACCTTTTACCTCAGCTTTTTTAAGAGTGGGGCTTTTGGAAAAGGCAATGTATTTGTAGGTCTGGAGAATTATAAGAAAATGTTTCAGGACGAGCAGGTCTGGAGAGCTGTTGGCAATACTCTGGGGTATACCTGTATTGTCGTGCCGGTTACCATCGTTATAGCACTCTTATTAGCAGTGGTATTGAATGGCCGGATCAAGGGAAAAGGAATTTACAGAACGATTTACTTCATACCGATGGTAGCTGCTCCGGCGGCAGTTACCATGGTATGGAAATGGCTCTACAATTATCATTATGGTCTGATCAATCATCTGCTGGCAAAGCTGGGGCTTCCGTCAGTGAATTGGATCGACAATCCGAATGTAGCATTGATCTCAGTAGCCATCATAGGTATCTGGAGTACGGTTGGTTATAGCATGGTTCTGTTACTGGCGGGGCTGCAGGAGATTCCGAGAGATTACTATGAGTCTTCCAACATAGATGGTGCCAGCAGCGTAAGACAGTTTTTTCAGATTACGTTGCCACTGGTATCCCCCACATTGTTCTTCGTACTGGTTACCAGCATTATTACTGCGATGCAGGTGTTTGATGTGATCTATATGATGATCGATGTGACCAGTCCTTCTTATGACAGTACAGTATCCTTAGTGTACTTATTTTATAACAACTCCTTCAAGTATTCCAATAAAGGATACGGATCTGCGATTGTTATGCTGTTGCTTGCTATTATCATGATCATTACGGTGATTCAGACCAAGCTTCAGAAAAAATGGGTTAACTACATGTAGGAGGCGACAGATATGAAGGCAAAAAGGGCGGCAACGACAATTATTTTACATATTATTTTAATTCTGGGAGCCTGCATCATGATCCTCCCGTTTCTTTGGATGATTCTGACATCCCTAAAGACAGTGTCAGAATCGACTTCCATGAATCCCTTCGTATTTTTCCCAAAAGAATTACGTTGGGAAAACTACAGTACGGTCATCAGGCAAAATGACTTCTTAAGACTTTACTTTAATACCTTCGCCATGATGGCGGCAAGAGTGTTTTGCGCTGTATTGTTCAGCGCAATGGCTGCATATGCTTTTGCAAGATTGAAATTCCCGGGAAGAGATTTCCTGTTTGGACTGGTGTTGTTTCAGATGATGGTGCCGGTACAGATTTTCGTAGTTCCCCAATATCTGATGGTGGATAAACTGGGTGTCAGAAATACTATTTTTGCATTGGTATTCCCAGGACTTGTCAGCGCTTTCGGTACTTTCCTGCTACGACAGTTTTTCATGGGGCTTCCGAAAGAACTGGAGGAATCTGCCAGACTGGACGGTTGCAATATCTGGCAGACATTCTGGAAGGTTATGTTACCATTGACAAAATCCGGCCTTGTGGCACTGGCAATTTTTACAGCGTTGTTTTCGTTCAAAGATCTGATGTGGCCCATGATCGTCAACTCGGACTCTGATGCTGCAACATTGTCCTCCGCACTGGCTAAGATATCCAGTGCTTATTCCGTGAATTATCCGGAACTGATGTCTGCGGCAGTGCTGGCAATCTGGCCCATGATGTTAGTATATATTATTTTCCAGAAACAATTTATTGAGGGTATCGCAACGTCGGGAGGAAAACTGTAGTGGCTATTATATATTCGGAGACAACGAAAGAATTTCATATATATAATGACAAGATCAGCTACATATTACAGGTGATGCCAAATGGTGAAATGGGAAATCTTTATTTTGGTAAGAGAATCCAACATAAAGAGGATTTTTCATATCTGGTAGAAGGAAAGCTCCGCTCCCTTGCTGTTTATAATAAGGAAAATGACTATTTTTTCAGTCAGCAGTATAGTCGTATGGAGTATCCCGGAAGAGGAACGGGAGATTTCAGGGAACCGGCATATCAGATTTTACAGCAGAACGGCAGTCTGATCACGCATTTTGAATATGTGTCCCATAAGATTTATGCAGGAAAAAAAGAACTGTCAGGATTGCCGGCAACTTATGCAGAACAGGACGAGGAAGCGGAAAGCCTGGAGATTCATCTGTATGATAGGCAGATTTGCACAGAATGTATCCTGAATTATACTATATTCAGAGACTTTTCGGCGATTGCAAGAAGTGTATGTTTTCAAAATGAGGGAACGGAGCCTGTAGTATTAACAAGAGTGTTAAGTGCAAGTCTTGATCTTCCGGATGCAGATTATGAGATGATCCAGTTATCGGGAGCCTGGTCAAGAGAGAGAAGTCTTATCAGCGGGAAACTGCGGCAGGGAGTACAAGGAATAGGGAGCTGTAGAGGAATCAGTAGTGCAGAACATAATCCTTTTCTTGCATTGAAACGTCCACAGGCCAATGAAAGAACCGGAGAAGTGATAGGGTGCAGTCTTATTTACAGTGGCAACCATCTGGAACAGGTAGAGGTTGACACTAATGATACGACCAGAATACAGATAGGAATACATCCGGAAGGTTTTTTCTGGAAATTGGATGTGGGAGAAGTGTTTCAAAGTCCGGAGGCAGTTATTGTATACTCCGAACAAGGCATGAACGGAATGAGCCAGGCTTTCCATAAATTATACCGGACCAGACTGGTACGTGGAAAATGGAGAGACAGGGAACGACCGGTGCTGATCAACAACTGGGAGGCTACCGGCGTGGAATTCACAGAGGAAAAGCTCCTTCAGATTGCAAAGATCGGAAAAGAACTGGGGATAGAACTTTTTGTCATGGATGACGGTTGGTTCGGTGGCCGTGAAGATGATAAAACCGGATTAGGTGACTGGTTCGTAAAAAATAGGGAAAAATTACCGGAAGGAATCCCGGGAATCGCATCCAAAGTGGAAAACATGGGAATGCACTTTGGGCTTTGGTTTGAACCGGAGATGGTAAACAAGGATTCTGATCTGTATAGAGAGCATCCCGACTGGATTTTATGTCCGCCGGACAGAACACCGCACCCCAGTAGAAATCAGTATATTTTGGATTTTTCCAGATCGGAAGTGGTTGATACAATATTTGAAATGATGGATCGGATTCTGGGGAGTGCCCCTATCAGTTATGTGAAATGGGATATGAATCGTTACATAACGGACTGCTATTCTGCAACAGCTTCATCGGAGGACCAGGGAAAAGTACGCCACAAATATATTTTGGGTGTCTATAGCCTGTATGAACACCTGATTAGAAAATATCCGGATGTTTTATTCGAATCCTGCGCTAGTGGAGGAGCACGGTTCGATCCGGGAATGTTGTATTATGCGCCCCAGACATGGACCAGCGATGATACGGATGCCATGGAGAGAGTAAAAATACAATATGGTACCTCTTATGTATATCCGTTATCTGCCATGGGAGCTCATGTGTCAGCGGTTCCCAACCAGCAGGTAGGACGGGTAACACCGCTTGAGACACGGGGAAATGTGGCTGCTTTCGGAATATTGGGATATGAACTGGATCTGTCTGCTCTTACAGAGGGAGAAAAGAAAGTCATCAAAGAACAGATACATTTTTACCGGAAGTACAGAAGCCTGATTATGAAAGGAACATTTTATCGACTGATGGATCCCTTTCAGGGCAATGACAGTGCATGGATGGTGGTATCAGAGGATCGAAATACTGCTTTGGTAGGATTTTTCCGCAGGCAGGGAGTACCCAACGGCCCCTGGATCCGTTTGCACCTGGATGGTCTGGATGAAAACAGACAATATCATTTGGAGACAGGTGCTGACAGGGAGACTCTGTATGGCGGAGATGAACTGATGCATGTAGGAATGGTGGTAAAAGAAGAACAATTATGTAACCATGGAGGAGATTACAGTTCGGGTATTTTCGTGTTGCAGGCAAATAAATAGAGAAATGAAAAGATGAGACGTGGCTGTCAATTGACGACCACGTCTTTTGAATAAACTATAATAAATCTCTGGTCTTGCATACAAGATACAGCGGAAGATTGGTGATGTCACCATCCTTCCGGTAGCCGCGTTTGGAAAAACGTAAGGCTGCAGCAGGGCGATTTTCTGCAACATATCTTTTGAAAGAGGGAGCGGATTTATCTTCCCCGGCTTTCGCTTCCACCGGAATGATATCGGTTCCGTTTTGAAGCACAAAGTCAATCGCGCTGTTTTTATCAGAGTAGTACCGGGGAGCGATTTCAAATTGTCCCTGCAACTGCTGTAAAATATAATTTTCCGTTAATGCTCCTTTGAACTGGTAGCTTGATTTTAACAGAATGGCACTGTTGTCGATACCGGCCATATGCTTAAGCAGCCCGGTATCAAAGACAAATAGTTTAAACTGATCCAGCTTGTCGAAGGCTGAAAGCGGATGCTCCATTTTGGAGACATTATATACGCGATTGAGCATTCCTGCCGAGACCAGCCATTCGATAGCTTCTTCAAAATCTCTTGCCCTTCCTCCTTCGCGGACAGCACCATACATAAATTTCTCGTTTGGCTTTGCAAGCTGAGCAACGATACTGCGGAATACCAGAAGAATACGACCACTGTTGATCTTCCCGTTATGCTTTGAAAAGTCATTTTCATATATTTCGATTAACTCCCGTTGTATCTGGGAGATTCTTGCCGGATCCTTGTATTTGATCCAGGAGGATACGCACTCCGGCATTCCTCCGATGATAAAATAATAATTGCATGCTTCAGATAGACGAGAGTGAAAAATCTCTTCGATCGTTTGCTCTTTTTGAATGCTGTCATAATAGGTATATAGGGCAGGATCCGTAGCTTCGAGAAATTCGTCAAAAGTCAGTGGGAAAATATCGAGTAGATTTACCATGCCTACCGGATAAGATTTTGGCTGGGCTAAAATGGTTCCCAACAGACTTCCGGCGGAAACCACATGGTATTCGTTCGCTTTTTCTTTAAAGTATTTCAGAGTGTTTAAGGCCTCGGGACATTCCTGGATCTCATCAAAAAGGATCAGAGTCTCACCGGGTTGGATTTTTTCACCGCTTATCATGGACAACAATTCGATAATGCGGTGGGGGTTTTTGTTCGCCTGAAAAATGGATTTTAATTCATCCTCTTCATCGAAGTTGAAATAGACATAATTAGCATAGCAGGTCTGTCCGAATTCCTTCATCAGCCAGGTTTTACCCACCTGTCTGGCACCTCGCAAAATCAGAGGCTTTCGTTCCGGGTCGTTTTTCCAGTTTATTAGGGATTGCATTGCATTTCGCTTCATAAAAACACTGTCCTTTTCGGGAATAATAATAGCATAACACATTTTTCTGAAAAATAAACAACTATTTTACACATTTTTCTGGAAAATCAAATACCAATAATCACATTTTTCTAAAATAAAGAAGCCGGTAGTCTGTTTTGACAGATTACTGGCTTCTTTATGCGCGGAGACGGTGGGATTTGAACCCACGTGCCCGAGAAGGGCTAACGCATTTCGAGTGCGCCCCGTTATGACCACTTCGATACGTCTCCAAAAGATTACAACGTAGATTATTTTATCTGAAAAATAACCGTTTGGCAAGGGGAGAAACGAAAAAACCTAGTAGTTTCTATTGTTTGCGATGGCATTTACCACCTGGCAATGGAATTACGCTTTTGTAGCGGTAATTTTAAAAAAAGATGTTGACAGAACAACATCTGTGTAGTATATTGCATTTAAATACTTTGATAGTCAAAATATTTTACCGACGGTAATATGGAGAAAGCATAAGACCGGTGTTGCAAACATTTATGAATGAAAAGTGAACACGCCGGAGACGACAAAGTAGTAAAGCAAGGTATCAGAAACACAATAATGAAATGCATAAGGAGAGCAAAAACATGTTAGAAAAAGTAGCAGCCATCATCAGAGAACAGTTAAACCAGGAGGATGTAGAGATTACGGAGGCAACCCGTTTCAAGGAGGATCTGGAAGTAGACTCCCTGGATCTGTTTGAACTGGTAATGGCATTTGAAGAGGAATACGGTGTGTCCATTCCTTCCGAGGAACTGGAAAATATGGCAACGGTAGGCGATGTTATCAGATATATTCAGGAGCAGGCATAAGGACTGCATATCTGCCGGAATGCAAGAATCCGCAGGCATCAAAGTCGGGGGCTTTTGACCCTGACATCAGAATATGTAATATAACGCAGAACGACGAGAAGGATCAGAAAGACAATGAAAACAAAGATCACGGAACTTCTACAAATCGAATATCCCATTTTCCAGGGCGGCATGGCATGGGTGGCGGAACATAAGCTGGCGGCAGCGGTATCGAATGCCGGAGGCTTAGGCATCATCGGTGCCGCTTCCGCTCCGCCTGAGGTTGTCCGGGAGGAAATCCGTAAATGCAAAGAACTGACTGACAAACCCTTCGGCGTGAATATCATGCTGCTCAATCCCAATGCGGAGGAAGTAGCAAAGATCGTTGTGGAAGAAGGAGTACAAGCGGTAACGACAGGTGCGGGAAACCCCGGAAAATTCATGGAGCTGTGGAAGAATGCCGGAGTGAAAGTCATTCCGGTGGTGGCCAGTGTGGCTATGGCGAAGATGATGGAACGGGCCGGCGCAGACGCCGTAGTGGCGGAAGGCATGGAGAGCGGCGGACATATAGGTTCCACCACGACCATGGCGCTGGTTCCTCAGGTGGTGGATGCGGTATCGATTCCGGTGATCGCAGCCGGAGGTATCGCCGATGGCAGAGGCATGGCGGCGGCCTTCATGCTGGGGGCAGAGGGAATCCAGATGGGTACCCGGTTCGTAGCATCCAAGGAATCCATCGTCCATGAAAATTATAAGAATCAGATCATCAAGGCAAAGGATATTGATTCTGTAGTGACGGGAATGTCTACCGGACATCCGGTGCGTTCTTTACGTAATCAGATGACCAGGGAGTATCTGAAGCTGGAAAAAGAGAATGCCGATTTCATGGAACTGGAAAAGCTGACGCTGGGATCTCTCAGGAAGGCAGTGCAGGACGGAGATACCGTAAACGGAACACTGATGGCGGGACAGATTGCAGGCTTGATCCGCAGAGAACAGACCTGCCGTGAGATTATTGAAGAAACAGTGCAGCAGGCGCAGGAGTGCATAGCGGCACAAGGACAGCATAAATAAAATATAGCGACAGGTAACCGCTGACAACAGATTTCGAACAGCGACAGGCGGCGTAGTTATATGGAAAACGGCGCATTATAAAAAATGTGCTGTAACCGAGGAGAACAATAGCATCACATAGTAATTAGGAGAGGACAAAATGAGCAGGATCGCATATTTATTCCCGGGACAGGGCTCCCAGTACATAGGAATGGGCAAGGAGTTCTATGATACTTACCCGGAAGCACAGGCGGTATGGAAGCTGGCAGACAAGGTGCTCCAGAATCTGTATTGGCAGGATAAGCGGGAAGTACAGGCGGAAAGCGGACATCCGTACTCCATGGAACAGCTGACCTTTGAAGAAAATCCTTATATCAACATTACGGAATACACACAGATCGCCATGCTGACCATGGAAGTGGCAATTCTGAAAGTATTGGAGGCAAAAGGACTGAAAGCGGAGATGGCAGCAGGCTTAAGTCTTGGAGAATATGGGGCGCTGGCTGCCGCTGGTGTGATGGAATTGCCGGATCTGTTCCGTATCATCCGGATGCGTGGTATCTATATGCAGGAGGCCTATCCGGAAGGCGGAGCCATGGCAGCAATATTAGGACTGGACGGAGATACCGTGGCAAAAATCTGCGGACAGACAGCAAAAGAAACCGGCAAAGTCGTCTCGGTGGCAAATTATAACTGCCCGGGACAGATCGTGATCACCGGAGAGGCAGATGCAGTAGAGGCGGCATCAGAAGCGCTGAAAGAAGCAGGTGCAAAACGCTGTATCCCCTTAAAGGTCAGCGGACCGTTCCACTCAGCCCTGTTAAAAAATGCAGGAGAACAATTGGCAGAAGAACTGAAAAGCGTCAAGCTGTCAACCCCTTGGATTCCTTATGTATCCAACGTAACAGCGGATTATGTGACAGATGCGTCACAGGTTGCGGAACTGCTGAAACAACAGGTATCCAGTCCCGTTCATTTCACCCAGAGCGTAGAGCGGATGATCGCAGATGGCGTGGATACTTTCATAGAGATCGGTCCGGGGAAGACACTCAGCAGCTTCGTACGGAAAATTGACAGAAATGTCAAAGTATACAATATCGAGAAACCGGAGGATCTGGACCGGGTGATGGAGGAACTGGCATGTTGACAGGAAAAAGTCTGACAGGACGAGTTGCTATTGTCACAGGGGCCTCACGGGGCATCGGAAAAGCAGTGGCACAGGCACTGGCAGCAGAAGGAGCCACGGTGATCATTAATTATAACGGCTCTGCAGAAGCAGCGGAAGCGGTGGCGGCGGACATCCGAAGCCAAGGCGGCATGGCGGAGGCTGTGAAATGCAATGTTGCAGATTTTGCAGAGAGTGAAGCCTTTGTAAAGGCAGTAACAGAGAAATACGGCAGAGTTGACATCCTTGTCAATAACGCCGGGATCACACGGGACAATCTGATCGTGCGGATGACGGAAGAAGAATTCAATGCAGTCCTGGATACGAACCTGAAAGGCGCATTTCACATGATCCGGCATCTGACGAAGACCTTTATGAAGCAGAGATATGGGAAAATCATCAATATCTCTTCTGTCAGTGGCATCGTCGGGAATGCCGGGCAGGCTAATTATTCCGCATCCAAGGCGGGGCTGATCGGTCTGACGAAAAGTGTAGCGAGAGAACTGGCATCCCGGAATGTCTGTGTGAATGCCGTGGCACCCGGATTTATCCGGACAGATATGACAGACAAGCTGCCGGAGGCGGTACAGGATAATGCGGTCGGACAGATCCCGCTTAAGAAAATGGGAAGACCGGAGGATGTCGCACAGGCGGTTCTGTTCCTGGCAGGAGATGCCTCGGACTATATTACCGGCCAGGTGCTGTGCGTGGACGGCGGTATGGCAATGTAAAAAATACCTCCGGCAACAGTAAAGCAGAATAGAAAATATGTCCGCTAACGATACAGCAGGATAGAAAATAAGTCAGGACGCGAGGGAGTATATCACGTATGGGTAAAAATAGAAGAGTTGTAGTAACAGGCATGGGAGCCATCACTCCCATTGGCAACAGCGTAGAGGAATTCTGGAATGGTATCAAAGAGGGCAAGACCGGATTCGGTCCTATCACTTATTTTGATACTGCGGATTACCGTTGTAAGTTGGCGGCGGAAGTGAAGGATTTTGATCCCGCACAATATATGGACAAAAAATCCGCCCGCAGAATGGAGCAGTTCTGCCAGTTTGCTGTGGCGGCTGCCGGACAGGCCATCTCGGATGCGGGTCTCGACATGGAACAGGAAGATCCTTATATGGTGGGCTGCAGTGTAGGAAGCGGCATCGGAAGCTTACAGGCCATGGAGCGGGAATATGACCGCCTGAAGGAAAAAGGCCCCGGCAGGGTAGGCCCCATGCTGGTGCCTCTGATGATCTCCAATATGGCAGCAGGCAATGTCAGCATTGCCTATGGGCTGAAGGGCAAGAGCCTGAACGTGGTCACTGCCTGTGCAACCGGTACACATTCCATCGGAGAAGCATACCGTACAATCCAGTACGGTGATGCGGATGTAATGATAGCGGGAGGAACGGAAAGCTCCATTACCCCCATTGGAATTGCCGGATTTTCGGCACTGACAGCGCTGTCATTTAGTGAGGATCCGGAACGGGCATCCATTCCTTTTGACAAGGAGAGAAACGGCTTCGTCATGGGAGAGGGTTCCGCTATCGTGGTACTGGAAGAGCTGGAGCATGCAAAGAGGCGCGGGGCGAAGATCTATGCGGAACTGACTGGCTACGGCTGTTCTTCGGATGCTTATCATATTACATCCCCTGCGGAGGATGGCAGCGGAGCAGCCACCGCCATGCTGAATGCCTTAAAAGACGGTGGTGTGGAACCGGAAGAGCTTGCCTATATCAATGCCCATGGAACCAGCACCCATCATAATGACCTGTTCGAGACCAGAGCTATCAAGCTGGCATTTGGAGAACATGCATATGACATGAAGATCAATTCCACCAAATCCATGGTGGGACATCTTTTAGGAGCAGCAGGTGCAGTGGAGTTTGTCACCTGCGTAAAAGAAATTCAGGAAGGCTATATCCACCGCACCGTGGGACTGCGTGAGACGGAGGAGGAACTTGATCTGAATTACTGCCGGGACAGCTACGAAGAAGAGGTGCCCTATGCACTGACCAATTCGTTGGGCTTCGGCGGACATAATGCGAGTCTGTTGCTAAAGAAGTACATAGAATAACCGCAGCAGATGTTCAAGACACAGGATAGAAGGCAGAGCATCAACGAGGACGATTGCAGAATGCGAGGAAGTAGTTGATACGACAGCATTCGCGGAACGGAGGAATAATGTCAGTATATAACACCCAGGAAATCATGGAGATTCTGCCCCACAGACATCCATTTCTGCTGATCGATACTATCGAGGAGCTGGAGCCCGGTGTGCGGGCAGTGGGACGAAAAAATGTGACCTTTAACGAACCGTATTTTGCCGGGCATTTTCCGGGGAACCCGGTGATGCCGGGCGTGTTGATCATGGAAGCACTGGCACAGACAGGGGCTGTAGCAATTCTGTCTCTGCCGGAGCATCGTGGTAAGACCGCTTATTTTGCAGGAATCGACAAGGCAAAATTCAAACAGATGGTGCGCCCCGGAGACACCTTGGAACTGGAGACCACCATTATCCGCAGTAAGGGACCGGTGGGTGTCGGGGAAGCGATCGCCAAGGTAAACGGAAAACTGGCGGCGAAAGCAGAGCTTACCTTTGCGTTAAAATAAGAATAATCTGCGGAAGTGATTTTTTATGAGCGGGACAGAGAGATAAAAGTGACGCAGAATAAGAGGTGCAGGTATGGGAAGTGTAGATACAGAAACAGAGATCAAATGCCCGAAATGTAAGAAAATGATAAACAGAGACCGGGCAGCGAAAAATAAATATGTCTGTTACGAATGTGGTTATTATTTCCGGGTGAAGACCCACAACCGGATCCGCATGGTGGCAGACCGGAAAAGCTTTCAGCCCTGGTTCGAGGAGATAGAAGAGAGCAATCCATTGAAATATGAGGGCTATGAAGAAAAGCTGTCGGAGGCCAGGGAAAAATCCGGCGTAAAAGAAGCTGTGACCGTAGGTGAATGCGAGATCTACGGGGAAAAGGCTGTGATCGGCATCTGCGAATCCAAATTTATGATGGGCAGTATGGGGCATGTGGTCGGCGAGAAAGTCACCCGGGCTATAGAGAAAGCTACGGAACGGAAACTACCGGTATTTTTGTTCTGCTGTTCCGGCGGTGCGAGAATGCAGGAGGGAATCGTGTCACTGATGCAGATGGCAAAAACCTCCGCAGCGATCAAACGGCATGGAGAAGCAGGACTTCTCTATGCGACTATTTTGACAGATCCCACCACAGGTGGTGTAACGGCCAGTTTTGCTATGCTGGGAGATGTGATCATGGCGGAACCGGGAGCCTTGATCGGCTTCGCAGGACCGAGAGTTATTAAGCAGACTCTGGGACAGCGCCTCCCTGATGGCTTCCAGACAGCGGAATTTTTGCAGGAGCATGGTTTTGTGGACGGTATCGTCCGCCGGGAGAATCTTAAGAAGACCTTATATTTTCTGATCACAACGCATCGGTGCAGTGAGGGGAATTATGCGGATTTTAAGAAAAATTTTGACTTCCATTTTGAACCTACGGAGATCGTGAAGGAGCGGTCAATACTGACACTCCCCAGAACGGCATGGGAAAAGGTCAAGACTGTCCGGAGAGTGGACAGACCGGCAGCGACCGATTATATTCCCTACATTTTTGATTATGTGGTGGAGGCTCACGGAGACCGTTATTATGGGGATGATAAAGCACTGGTAGGTGCAGTGGCATTCCTGGACGGGCAGCCGGTGACAGTGCTGGCAGATGTGAAGGGCAAGGATTTTGCGGAGTGTGCCAGACGCAATTACGGTATGCCCATGCCGGAGGGGTATCGTAAGGCACTGCGTCTGATGAAGCAGGCGGAGAAATTCAACCGGCCCATTATCAGCTTTGTGAATACGCCGGGAGCCTTCTGCGGCGTGGAGGCAGAGGAGAGAGGCCAGGGCGAGGCTATTGCCCGGAACCTGCTGGAGATGTCAGCCTTAAAAGTACCGGTATTGTGCATCCTTATCGGAGAAGGAGGCAGCGGCGGGGCACTGGCTACAGCGGTAGGCAATGAGGTATGGATGATGGAAAATGCCACATACTCGATCCTGTCTCCCGAAGGCTTTGCTTCTATATTATGGAAGGATGCTGACCGTGCCAGAGAAGCCAGTGAGGTCATGAATATTACATCCGAGGACCTGAAACGTCTCGGTGTGATCGAGCGGATCGTACCGGAATACGGCGGGGCAGACCAAAGTACCGTGGAGGCCATCGGTGGGTATCTCAAGGAACATATCAAGGAATTCCTGCAAAAATATACCGGCATGACCGGTGAACAGATTGCAGAGGAACGTTATGAAAGGTTCCGCAAGTATTAAAGCGGTAACGAGAGGTGATGTGGGATGAAGCACGGAAAAATGATCCTGGGGGAATTACATGCAGATATTCCCGTGATCCAGGGGGGTATGGGTGTGGGGATCAGCCTGTCCGGTCTGGCGGGAGCAGTGGCTGCGGCAGGTGGAATCGGCATTATTTCTACTGCCCAGATCGGTTTCCGCGAGCCGGATTTTGACAGAGATCCCATCGCCTGTAATCTGCGCACTATCGGAAAAGAAATAGAAAAAGCAAGGCAGATCGCAAAAGGCGGTATCGTCGGTGTCAATATCATGGTGGCAACGCAACACTACGAGGATTATGTCAGGGCAGCAGTGCAGGCTGGTACAGACTGCATTATCTCCGGTGCGGGCTTGCCGCTGGATCTGCCCGGAGTTGTGGCAGAGACGGAAAACGGAATGCCCGGGCGCAGCCACCGGACGATGTTAGCGCCGATCGTGTCGAGCCCCCGTGCCCTGTCGGTCGTCACGAAATACTGGATGAAAAAATACGACAGAAAGCCGGACTTTATCGTGGCAGAGGGACCGTTGGCAGGAGGTCATCTGGGATTTAAACGGGAAGAACTGGATGCTTACACACCGGAGAACTATGAGAGAGAACTTACGGCAATGATCCGGCAGGCAGCAGAACTGGGAATTCCACTGATTGCAGCAGGAGGTATTTATGACCGGAGAGATCTGGAGCACTGCCTGTCCCTCGGGGCTGCGGGGGTACAGCTGGGAACCCGGTTCGTGACCACAGAGGAATGTGATGCGGCGGAGGCGTACAAGCAGGAGTATCTCCGGGCGCAGAAAGAAGATATTGTTATTGTGAAAAGCCCGGTGGGAATGCCCGGCAGAGCTATACAGAATGCTTTTCTGGAAAAGGTGGCGGCCGGGGAACGGTTTATGACCGGATGCAGACATTGCATTAAGACCTGCGATCCGAAGACAGCACCGTATTGCATCACCAGAGCATTGATCAATGCGGCAACGGGAGATGTGGATAACGGACTGCTGTTCTGTGGCAGCAATGCCTGGAGGGCGCAGAAAATAGAAAGAACAGTGGATATCATGGAGGAAATGGCGTGAGGACCATAAGAATCACCGGAACCGGAAGTGCACTTCCGGGAAGGATTGTTACAAATAAAGAATTGGAGCAGATGGTGGAAACCTCGGATGAATGGATCCGGGAGAGAACCGGTATCGGTGAGCGTCATGTGTCTGTGGGCGAAACGGTTGTGACACTTGCGTCAGAAGCAGCCCGTAAAGCGTTGGAACAGGCAGGAAAAAGAGCGGAAGAGATTGATCTGATCCTGGTGGCAACCTGTTCTCCGGAGCAGTATCTGCCCTGCTGTGCCTGCCAGGTACAGGCAGCTGTCGGCGCGGTGAATGCTTTGGCTTTTGATGTGAATGCGGCCTGTTCCGGATTTTTATTTGCCCTGAATACTGCGGATGCTTATCTGCGGACGGGACTTGCGGAAAATGCGCTGGTCATCGGCAGCGAGGTTTTGTCCAAGCTGGTGGACTGGACGGACCGGGGCAGCTGCATCCTGTTCGGAGACGGTGCCGGAGCGGTAGTTGTAGAGAGATGCAGGACGGAGTCCCGGGCGGTGGAATACAGTAACGCTTTGCCGGAGACAGGGAAAGGGATGCAGGAGACGGCGGAGGAGAAACGGATACCGCCAGCAGGCATTCTGGGCCGGGCACTGCACTCCGACGGCACCGGCGGTGGAGTCCTGCAATGTGGAGCGAGAGAATTGACAACCCCGTATGCAAGGGCTTCGGCGGCAAAAACGGATCAAAAACAGCAGACGGATGACAGAGAACATTATATTCAGATGGATGGACAGGAAGTGTACCGGTTCGCCACCAGACGGGTGCCACAGTGTATCGAGGAAGCATTGTCAGATGCCGGACTTGCTGTGCCGGATATTGACCTGTTCGTATTGCATCAGGCCAACGCACGTATTATTGATGCAGTGGCGAAAAGACTGCATGCAGACAGAGACAAATTCCCCACCAATCTGGAAAGGGTCGGAAATATGTCCTCTGCCTCCATCCCGGTGCTTCTGGACGAACTGAACAGGCAGGGAAAGCTGCACCGCGGCGATCGTATCGTTCTGGCGGGATTCGGTGCCGGGCTTACGATTGGGGCTTGCGTGATGACCTGGTAGACGGTATACTGATAACGACTAAGGACACGACAACGGCATGGACGCGGTACGGTAGACAGGAAGTCTGCGGTCCGGGAGTATTGCCGGTATACCAGAGAGACATTTATTGGGAAAACTATGGAAAAAAGCAACAACCGGGTACTGAATGAACTGTTGGTGAACCTGTTCCATAACGTGATGGATGCAGAGGCAAAGGCGGTCATAACAGAAGAATTCAAGGATATTACAAATAATGACATACACATTCTGGAGGCTATCGGCATCGAGGAACCCAAGAGCATGTCCAGGATCGCGGGGGAACTCCACGTCACCGTGGGAACCCTGACCACGAATATGAACAGTCTGGAGAAAAAAGGCTACCTGGAGCGTAACCGCAGCACGCAGGACAAACGGGTGGTGCTGGTGACCCTGACAGAGAAGGGGAGAAAAGCTTTTTTCCACCACAGAGATTTCCACAGGAAAATGATCCATACGATCATTCGGGATCTGGACGAGGAAGAAATGAAGACATTGATCAAATGTCTGGGAAAACTGGATATATTTTTCAGAGAAGGCAATGCAGAGTGACCGGAGAGTTCCGGTTACTTTCAGACTGTAGACAAAGCTCCCTCACAGGAAGGAACTTTGTCTACAGTCTGAAACGAGATCAGTTCCTATGATCTTGTAAATTTTATGCGTGACTTCAGGGTCGCAGACAAAGGCGATGGAACTTAATATCAATATTTCCCAGAACCAAAGCGTTCATGAAAAAATCAAAAAAATAATCGGTTTAACCAATCTCGATGCACTGTATCTGACAGAAAAAGAGATTGAAAATATCTTTGAGTTCACCATGCTGATTGACAGCTGAGTACTAGGTTTTGAGAGAAACGACGGAAGTCAGGTGATATTGCACAAGACTGAAAAGCGCAAGACGGTATTCAGCATTTTTGCCAACAACCAACTTTTACAAAAAAATAGTAAATGGTAAAAGTGCATAATAAATGCCCGCGAAAATCCGGCGATGTGCCAAAAAGAGACGAAATAGCAAGATTGTAAAACAAGTGAGCAAGATAATGATTGCTAAAAAACTGGAAAAGCACTACACTTAAATCACCGCGAAAGGGAGGTAATCCCGACACAGAATTTACACTTAGGAGGAAAACACGAATGAAGAAGATTGTTGCACTTTTGATGGCTTCTGCTATGGCAGCATCTCTGGCTGCTTGTGGTGGCAATACTCAAAACTCGGAGGCTACCTCTGCTACTCCTGCTGAATCCACGGCTGCCGAGTCTACGGCTACCGATGGCAAGAAGTACGAGGGCGTTGAGTTGACCATGTGGTCCATGTGGTCTGCCGGTGAGGTTCAGGCAGCCGCAATTCAGGCTGCCGCCGACGCTTTCGAGGCTGAAACCGGCGCACAGGTCAACATCGAGTGGAAAGGCCGTGATGTCAACACCCTGATTTCTGCCGCACTGGAATCTGGCGAAAAGCTTGACATTTTCGAGGATGATTACAACCGTATCGGTCACGCTTATGCCCCGTACACCTACGACCTGACCGAGATGGCAGACGCTGTCGGTTATGATGACTTCAGCTACGCTTGCTTCAATGATCAGGCCAAAGAGTGGGCTGGTTATCTCAACTCCATCGTAGAGCAGCCCCAGATTGGCGGCATCTTCTACAACAAGGACATTTTCGATGCCTGCGGTATCACCGACACCCCCAAGACTTGGAATGAGTTCCTGACAGTCTGCCAGACCCTGAAAGACAACGGCTATGAGCCGCTGGCACTGGACGGTGCTTACGCAAACTTCAACTTCTACAACCATCTGGTCCGCCATCTGGGCGAGGACACCATTGCCGAGTTGGGTAAGAACGGTGGCTGGGCTGACAATGAAGCTGCTGTAACGGCTGCACAGGAAATCATTGATTTCGTGAACGCTGGTTATCTGGCCGAGGGCGCGCCCGATGCTTATCCTGCCAGCCAGACCAAGGTTGGCCTTGACACGGCTGCTATGGTTGCTTGCGCAAACTATGTCACTTCCGAGGTTGATGCTGCTGTTGGTGAGCCTGTAAACTGGGGATTCTTCAACTATCCTGAAGTCGATGGCAATGTTGATGCTTCTGCTTACGCCGGTGCAAACTCTCTGGCCATCTCCTCTTCCTGTGAGAACCCGCAGGCTGCATTTGACTTCATTATGACCATTGTTACCGGCACCTGCGGGCAGGAGCTGGTTGACAAGGGCGGTCAGATCCCCGCTGACACCCGCCTGAAAGAGTCTGTCCTGGCTGGCTCTGTTGAGACACTGAAGAATACCACCACCCCGATGAGCTGGTGTGGTTCTCTGAACACGCTGGACGACTGGTCCCTCATCAAGAGTTCCATGATCGAGCTGTTCGAAGGCAAGTACGCAACCGGCGCTGACTACTGCGCTTACTTGGATACCCTGTGCGGCTAATCCTATAATAAATCACGGTACGCCGTCAAGCGGTGCGGCTGTAATGGATTTATTCAGGATTCCCTCAATCTGAACGGAGGCGGCACCTGAATGGGTGCCGCCTTTGCTTATGACATTTCATTTTTGAGGTATTACCAGTATGAAAAAGAACAAGACAATGATTTTCCTATTCATTCTGCCCACCGTTCTTTGCCTGTTGTTCATGTATGTCTATCCGGTCGTTCGGACAGTTATCATGAGTTTCTTTAAGGTAGAGAGCCTTACGGCAACTACAAGCACATGGAGCTTCTATGGGCTGCAAAACTATTTCAAAATCCTGCGCAATGCCGGTTTTATCAGTTCCATGAAAAACATGGTGATGATTTGGCTGGTAGGCGGCATCATTACGATGTGCCTGTCCATGTTGATGGCCGTAATTTTGACCAGCGGCATCCGCGGCGCAAAATTCTTCAAGGCCGCCATTTATATGCCCAATATCATCAGCGCCGTAGCACTGGCCACCATGTGGATTCAGTATGTGTTCAACTATGATTATGGTCTGCTGAACCAGATTGTCAAAGCATTCGGCGGCGAGAATGTCCGCTGGCTGGGTACAGACCTGATTTTCTGGGCTATGATGATTGCTTTCATCTTTGGCAGCGTTGGTTACTATATGCTGATTTTCATCAGCGGTATCGAAGGTATCCCGCAGGACTTGTACGAAGCTGCCACCATCGACGGCGCGAATATCTTTGACCGCTTTTTCCAGATTACGCTGCCCCTGCTGAAAGGCGTCATCCGCACCTGTGTTACTTTCTGGAGCATCAATGCTACCACATTCTTCCTGTGGACGAAGATGTTCTCCCCCATCAACACGGAAACGGCCACTATTGTGCCCGTTGTGTACCTGTACGATACGGTGTTTGGAGGCAAGGGCGTTGTCGAGCGCGATGCTGGTGCAGGCGCAGCGGTTGGCGTTGTGCTGACTTTGATTATCATTGCTGTGTACGTTATCACCAACCTGATCTTGAAAGACTCGGATCTGGAGTATTAAGGTAGGAGAGCAGTTATGGGAAAATATCACGATAGAATCAACTGGAAGAAAGAACTTCGGCTTCTGCCCGGTTATATCATTGTTTGCGCGTGGGTCGCGCTTACGGCTGCCATCCTGTTCTGGATCGTCTGCGCCAGCCTTTCCTCAACAAAGGAAATTCTGACGGGCCGTGTTGTGGACTTTTCCAATGGCCTGAAGTGGGATAACTACGTCACAGCTTGGAACACCCAAAATGTATCGCTGTATTTCTTCAACAGCTTGGTTTATGCCATTGTTTCCTGTGTGGGCGTATTGCTTATTTCCGCGCCCGGTGCTTATGTGCTTTCTCGCTGGAAGTTTGTCGGCGGTAAGGCCATCCGTATCGGCTTGGTCATTGCCATGAGTGTTCCCACCATTATGATCATCATGCCTCTCTACTCTTTGGCTGTGCAGTGGGGCATCAAGGGTCGCGTGCTGTTGGTTGTGCTGTACATTATGCTGCGCGTACCGTATACCGCGATTTACCTACTGGATTTCTTCTCCTCACTGTCCCGGTCTTATGAGGAGGCGGCCTACATTGACGGATGCAGTCATTCTCGGACGTTCTGGCAGATTATGCTGCCGCTGGTTCAGCCCGCCATTATTACGGTTACGATTTTCAACTTTATGTCTGTGTGGAACGAGTTCTTCATGGCGTTGATTTTCACTACCAGCGATTCTATGACCCCTGTTGGTGTCGGTTTGTTGCAGATTGTCAACGCAATGAAATATTCCGGCCAGTACGGTGCTATGTTTGCCGCAGTCATCATTGTGTTCCTGCCTACTTTCCTGCTGTATCTTTTCCTGTCTGAAAAGATTATTGTCGGTGCTACCAGTGGCGGCGTCAAGGGCTGATTTGACTTTCCTCCATTCAAAATATTACGTTTCAAGGAGAATCCTTATATGAATGATGTAAGAAAAATGGGCCGCGTGACGATTCCCACTGATACGGACGCAGTGTCTGAAACCCTCAACCTGTTGAAGCGCTGGGGCGCGGATGCCATCCGCGACTGCGACGGCACCGAGTTTCCGCAGGAGCTGAAGGACACCGGCGCAAAGATTTACGCCACCTATTACACTACCCGTAAGGACAACGCATGGGCAAAGGCCAACCCCGACGAAACCCAGCAGTGCTACATTATGACGCCGTTCTACACCGCTGAAGGCGGTGCGCTGACCATCCCCCTGATGACGGGCATCAGCCGCGAGCTGATGAAGGTC